>JAESFT010000032.1_pt1 | contig 145024 bp, 147 predicted proteins | sample 9269451 | NCBI WGS metagenome assembly JAESFT01 (sample SAMN14502557, study PRJNA617106) | algae metagenome | isolation source: Scytonema hyalinum WJT4-NPBG1 and co-occurring heterotrophs from well... | place: USA: Mojave Desert, Joshua Tree National Park, California | collected 2006-05-25 | reverse complement strand
TCGCGAGGGCGAGAGTGCGCGGCCCGTTGGGCCGGGAAGGGAAAAGGGGTGCCCCGGTCAGGTCATTCATCATTGGCGTTCGCCTTGTGATTGATGCGGATGATCCGGGCCTCGGAATCAGTACGGCTCGGCAGGATCTCCGCAGGGAATGTCCTCGATTTGCGAGATTCGGTCAATTCTGACAGGGCATCCCGGCCTTTGGGAAAGAGACCCAAGGTGCCCGTTGTCAACAAGGGTTCGGTCCAGGCGACGAGCTGGGCGAGGGGCGCCAGGGCTCGGGCCGAAACCACGTCGGCTTTTCCGATGAAGGACGGAATCACGGTTTCGAGTCGCACGGGATGGACGGTCACGTCGGCCGCCGTGAGCCGGGCGACGTGGCGCAGGAAGGAGCACTTGCGCGCATTGCTCTCCACCAGATGAAGCTTGAGACCGTGCTCACGGCCCGCGATGGCGAGGACCAATCCCGGAAAACCGGCTCCGGACCCGAGGTCCAGCCAGATCCGCGCGTCGGGTGCAAGATCGAGAAGCTGGAGCGAATCCGCGATGTGGCGCGTCCAGACCTGATCGAGAGTCGCGGGCCCGACGAGGTTCTTGACTGTCTGCCAGCGGCTCAGTTCTGTGGCGAGAACCTCGAGCCCGGCTAATGTTTCACGTGAAACATCGAACGTGGCGGCCACCTCATCGCGCGGGTGTCGCTCAGCCAAGATGCTGGCCTTCGACACGAGGTGAGGGGCCTTGCCCCTTGCGGGCGTGGGCCGCCAGCAGGGTGATGGCCGCCGGCGTCATGCCCTCGATCCGGGCCGCCTGGCCCAGCGTTCGCGGACGCACTTGGTCGAGCTTCGCCCGGATTTCGTTAGAGAGGCCGGGAAGGGCCTTGAAGTCGATCCCCTCGGCGAGTTGCACGGCCTCGTCCCGCCGGAAGGCTGCGATGTCCGCTGCCTGACGGTCGAGGTAGACCGCGTAGGTCGCGTCGGTTTCGAGGCGTTCGGCCACTCGCCGCGACACTCCCGCAAGCTCCGGCCACAGGCGGGTGAGTTCACTCCAGCCCACATCCGGATAGGACAGGAGCTGGTACGCGCTGCGCCGAATGCCGTCCTGGTTCAAGGCGAGACCCTGCCGTTCCGCCTCCTTTGGCGTCACGCTCAGCGACTGCAGGCGGGAGCGGACCCGAGACAGCTCCTGCCGGACGGTATCGAAATGGCGGGCCCGCTCTGACCCTACGCAGCCTAGGTCCAATCCTTTGCCGGTCAGGCGCTCATCGGCATTGTCCACCCGCAGGCTGAGGCGGTACTCCGAGCGGGAGGTGAACATCCGGTAGGGTTCGCTGACCCCGCGGGTCACGAGGTCGTCGATCAGGACGCCGAGATAGGACTCCGCCCGGTCGAACACGGCAGGGGCCGACCCAGCCGCGAGCCGCGCGGCGTTGAGGCCGGCGACGAGGCCCTGGGCGGCCGCCTCCTCATAACCAGTGGTACCGTTGATCTGCCCGGCGAGGAAGAGACCCGGGACGGCCTTCGTCTCCAGGGTCGGCTGGAGGGCGCGCGGATCGACGAAGTCGTACTCGATGGCGTAGCCCGGCCGCAGCATCACGGCGCGTTCAAGACCCGGGATATGGGCGAGGAGACCACGCTGGACGTCCTCAGGCAGGGATGTCGAGATGCCGTTCGGATAAACCGTGACGTCGTCGAGACCTTCCGGCTCGAGGAAGATCTGGTGGCTGTCGCGGTCGGCGAAGCGGACTACCTTGTCCTCGATGGACGGACAATACCGGGGCCCGCGGCCCTGGATGTCGCCGGAATACATGGGCGCGCGGTGGAGGTTGGCCCGGATGAGATCATGCCCGGCAGGGAGGGTGCGGGTGATCCCGCACTCGATCTGCGGCGTCGTGATGGCGCGGGTCAGGTCGGAGAACGGGACCGGGTCGTCGTCCGCCGCCTGCTTGTCGACGCCTGCCCAGTCGATGGTGCGCCCATCGAGGCGGGGAGGGGTCCCGGTCTTCAAGCGGCCGAGGGGAAAGCCGAACCGTTCGAAGGCGCGGGACAATCCGAGCGCCGGCCCTTCGCCGACGCGGCCCGCCGGGATCTTGCGCTCGCCGATGTGGATGAGACCACGCAGGAACGTGCCCGTCGTGATGACCACGGTCGCGGCCCGATAGCTTCGACCATTCGCGAGGACGAGGCCGGCGACGCGGCCCTCCACGACGACGAGGTCGTCCGCCTCTCCCTCAACGACCGTGAGGTTCGGGGTTCCGGCAAGTTCAGCCTGGACTGCGCGGGCGTAGAGCTTCCGGTCGGCTTGGGTCCGCGGCCCACGGACCGCCGGGCCCTTACGCCGGTTCAAGAGGCGGAACTGGATGCCAGCCCGGTCGGCGGCACGGCCCATGACGCCGTCGAGGGCATCGATCTCGCGGACGAGGTGGCCTTTGCCGAGACCCCCGATGGCCGGGTTGCACGACATGGAGCCGATGGTGTCGGCGCGGTGCGTGATGAGAGCGGTACGGGCACCGAAGCGGGCAGCCGCGGCGGCGGCTTCGGTGCCGGCATGGCCGCCACCGACCACGAGAACGTCAAAGTCGGGCATGGGGATCTCCGGGCTCGGAGATACGTGCTGACGACGCGAACGTCAAAGGTTTCGGCCACTCGGGATCCGAATGCCTCAAAGGGTTCAGGGCGGCGAGCGCCGTATGTTTCACGTGAAACATTCGTCTGCGATGCCCATCCTCAACAGGCAGTTAACCTTAAGGACACAGGTCATCCCCAGCTTACGCCAGTCGTGGGCCGTGCCTACTTGCCGATGCAGAAAGAGGAAAACAGGCGGTCGAGAACGTCCTCCACATCCACCCGGCCGGTGACCTCGCCCACCGCTCTGGCGGCAAGCCGCAACTCCTCCGCCGCGAGTTCGAGGGTCGCCTGATTCTTAAAGAGCCGGAGGGCGCGATCAAGAGACGCTTCGGCCCGGGCGAGGGCGGACCGGTGGCGCTCCCGGGTGATCACCGCGTCATGCCCGCCCAACTTCGCTGCCTCCCCGGCGACGCGCTCGAGCAACTCAGATAGGCCGGCTCCCGTGCGAGCCGAAATGGCAATGTCTACGCCGTCGCTCGCCCGACCGAGGTCCGCTTTCGTGGCGACCCGGACCCGGCTTTGGCCCGCGGGCGTCGGTCCCTCCGGCTCGTCGGGCGGAATGAGCCACAACACGAGATCGGCCGCCTCGGCCCTGGCCCGGGCGCGGGCGACCCCTTCCTGCTCCACCGGGTCCGCGCTCTCGCGCAGGCCCGCCGTATCGACGAAGATCACCGGCAGGCCGTTCAGGTCGCAGCGCACCTCGATGGCATCCCGGGTCGTGCCGGCGACGGGCGACACGATGGCGACCTCCCGGCGGGCGAGGGCGTTCAGGAGGGTGGACTTGCCCGCATTCGGCGAGCCTGCCAGCACCACGACGAAACCCTCCCGGACCCGTTCGCCCCCGGGACGCAGCAGAACCTCCGCGATGGCGCGGCGGACGCCGGAGGCGAGGCCGATCACTTCCGCCTCGAGGTCTTCGGGGACGTCGCCCTCGTCCGAGAAATCGAGGGAGGCCTCGACGAGGGCGAGGGCCTGGAGCAGGGTTTCGCGCCACCCCTCGACGAGGGTGCCGAGCGAACCCTCGAGTTGCCGAAGGGCTTGGCGCCGCTGCGCCTCGGTTTCAGCATCGATGAGATCCGCCAAGCCCTCGACCCGGCTGAGATCCATGCGGCCGTGGACGAAGGCCCGGCGCGTGAACTCGCCCGGCTCCGCCGCGCGGCATCCCTCGACGGTGCCGAGCGCGCGCAGGATCGCGGTGCGGGTCGCAAGTCCCCCATGCACGTGCAGCTCGGCCTGGTCCTCGCCGGTGAAGCTGCCCGGGCCCGGAAACCAGGCGACCAGAGTCTGATCCAGCACCTCGCGGGTCTCAGGATCGCGCAGAAGCCGAAGGGACAGACGCCGGGGTTCGGGGAGGCTGCCGCCGAGCGCTTCGAGCACGCGCCGGCATCCCGGCCCGCTCACGCGAATGACGCTGACGGCCGCGCGGCCGAAGCCGGAGGCCGGGGCGAAGATGGTGTCGCTCGAAGGGGAGTGCATCGGGTCTGGTCCGTGGCCTCAGCACATATGACCGCCAGCGGGCGGTGAGAAGGTTTTTCTCGAACCCGAAGGGACAGCTCTCCTGCCGGAATGAAAAAGGGCCCGGCAAGCCGGGCCCTTTGGTCTCGTTCGAGCGTGAGAGGGTCAGGTATTCATCGAATCGAAGAAGTCGCCGTTCGTCTTGGTCTGGCGGAGCTTGTCGAGGAGGAACTCGATCGCGTCCACGGTGCCCATCGGATTGAGGATCCGGCGCAGCACGTACATCTTCTTGAGCACGTCCGTCGGAACGAGGAGTTCCTCCTTGCGGGTGCCCGAGCGGGTGATGTCGATCGCCGGGAAGGTCCGCTTGTCCGCCACCTTGCGGTCGAGAATGATCTCGGAATTGCCGGTGCCCTTGAACTCCTCGAAGATCACCTCGTCCATGCGCGAGCCCGTATCGATGAGGGCCGTCGCGATGATGGTGAGGGAGCCGCCTTCCTCGATGTTGCGGGCGGCACCGAAGAAGCGCTTCGGGCGCTGGAGAGCGTTGGCGTCGACGCCGCCGGTCAGAACCTTGCCGGAGGAGGGCACCACGGTGTTGTAGGCGCGGCCGAGGCGGGTGATCGAGTCGAGCAGGATCACCACGTCGCGCCCATGCTCCACGAGGCGCTTGGCCTTCTCGATCACCATCTCGGCGACCTGCACGTGGCGCGAGGCCGGCTCGTCGAAGGTGGAGGAGACCACCTCGCCCTTCACCGAGCGCTGCATGTCGGTGACCTCCTCGGGGCGCTCGTCGATGAGCAGCACGATGAGGTAGCACTCGGGATGGTTCGCGGTGATGGACTGGGCGATGTTCTGGAGGAGCACCGTCTTACCCGTGCGCGGCGGCGCCACGATGAGGGCGCGCTGGCCTTTGCCGACCGGCGAGACGATATCGATGATCCGGGCCGAGAAGTCCTTCTTGGTGGGGTTCTCGTCCTCGAGCTTCAGGCGCTCGTCCGGGTAGAGCGGCGTCAGGTTGTCGAAATGGACCTTGTGCCGGATCTTCTCCGGGTCCTCGAAATTGATCGTGTTGACCTTCAGCAGCGCGAAGTAGCGCTCGCCCTCCTTGGGGCTGCGGATCGGGCCGTCCACGGTGTCGCCGGTGCGCAAGCCGAAGCGGCGGATCTGGGAGGGCGAGACGTAGATGTCGTCCGGCCCCGGCAGGTAGTTCGAATCCGCCGACCGCAGGAACCCGAACCCGTCCTGCAGGACCTCGACCACGCCCGCGCCGATGATCTCGGTCTCGCGGGCCGCGAGCTGCTTGAGGATGGCGAACATGAGCTCCTGCTTGCGCATCGTGCTCGCGTTCTCGACCTCGAGTTCCTCGGCGAAGGTGATGAGTTCGGTAGGCGACTTGGATTTGAGGTCTTGAAGCTTGATTTCCCGCATCGGGAACACTCTCGGGTGAAAGAAGCGCGGAGCAGGGGAGCTTGAGCGCTGGGGGGCTTCGGGGAAACGTCCGACGGGTGGACCTGTTCGAGCGCGTGGTTCGGAAAGCCTGTGAGGCCCGGCGCGCGGCGACCCGTCTGAAGGAAGAGGACTTGGTTGTAGCGGGATTCCGGGGGAGGCGCAAGACACCGCGGCGGGGGGCCGTCCCGGGGCCCGGCTTGAGAGACCTGTCGCGGCAGGTCTCTCGCGATGAGCGTCAGAACGGCTTGACGATCACCAGGATCACGATGCCGATCATGAGCACCGTCGGCACCTCGTTGATGATCCGGTAAAAGCGGGCAGGGCGGGTATTCCGGTCGGCCGCGAAGTCCTTCACGTACCGCGCGAACATGCCGTGGACCGCCGAGAGGCCGATCACGAAGGCGATCTTGCCGTGCAGCCAGCCCGAGGCGATCCAGCCGCCCTGCCAGACGAGGATCGCGCCGAGCACCCAGGTGGCGATCATGGCGGGGTTGATGATCGCCTTGAGAAGCCGGCGCTCCATCACCTTGAAGGTCTCGGATTGGGGCGATCCCGCCGGCGCGTCGCAATGATAGACGAACAGGCGGGGCAGGTAGAGCATGCCGGCCATCCAGGCGATGACGGCGATCACGTGAAGGGCCTTGAGCCAGAGATACAGCATCGGTCAGGCCTCGGCGGCTCGCACGCGGGCGATCAGGCGTTCGACGTGGGGGATGGGCGTCTCCGGCACGACGCCGTGGCCGAGGTTGAAGATGTGGGGCCGCCCGCGGGTGGCGTGCAGAACGGCGTCGATCCCGTGGTCGAGGGCGTCGCCGCCGGCCACGAGGGCGAGGGGATCGAGATTGCCCTGGGTGGCGACTCTGCCCGGCAGGCCTGGGAGGAGCCCGGCGAGATCGGTCTGCCAATCCACCGCAAGGCCGTCCCCGATCCCCGCATGGGCGAGGCGGTGCAGGTGGGGACCGCCGCCCCGCACGAACACGATCACCCGAGCCTGCGGCCGCGCGGCCTTCACGCCGGAGACGATGCGGCGGATCGGGTCGAGGGACAGGGGCTCGAAGAGGGCAGGGGGCAGGGCCGAGCCGAAGCTCTCGAAGATCTGCACCGCCTCGGCGCCCGCATCGATCTGCGCGACGAGGTAGGCGGTCGAGGCCCGCACCAGGCGTTCGATCAAGGCGCTCATGAAGGCCGGGTCGCTGTAGGCGAGCACCCGGGCGGGGGCCTGATCGGGGGTGCCCTTGCCGGCGATCATGTAGCTCGCCACCGTCCAGGGCGCGCCGCAGAAGCCGAGGAGCGCGACCTCGCGGGGGAGGGCGGTCTTCAGGCGGTCGAGGGTCTCGAAGACGGGCGCCAGGCGCTCCAGGGGAAGCTCGTCGGCAATCCGGCTGAGATCGGCCTCGCTCGTGATCGGAGCGAGACGCGGTCCCTCCCGCTCGACGATGGCCACCTCCTGGCCGAGCGCATGGGGCACGACCAGGATGTCGGAGAACAGGATCGCGCCGTCGAGCCCATAGCGGCGGATCGGCTGCAGCGTGACCTCGGCTGCCAGTTCCGGCGTGAAGCAGAGGGTCATGAAGGAGCCGGCCTTCGCACGCACCTCCCGGTATTCGGGAAGGTGGCGCCCGGCCTGGCGCATGAGCCAGATGGGCTGAGGCCAGACGGCTTCGCCGTCGAGAACCCGCAAGAGTGCCTTGGTTGTCCGCTCGCTCACGGATCCTCTCAAAGAATAAGAAATCTTGAATCTAGAATCTGTTGTTTCTCTTGGGCCGTGATTCAGGGTGCCGCAACCCCGTCCACAGGCCCTCAACAGGGGGCGGGCCGTTAACCCTCCCTTAACGGGTGGGGCCGGTCGGCCGCAATCGTTACCAGAGTCTTAAAGCTTAACAATGCGTTAATCGGGGCTCGGGTGCCGGCGCGGCCGGCACGCGATCCGAGTCGTGCCGGATTCTCACCTCAGCCGTTCCGCGAGCCCTCCCGCAGCCCAGTGCTGTTGACGGCGGAGTCGATAGCCGCACAAGCTCCGGTGCTGGACCGGGGCGGCGAGCCGAACTATCCACATTCGTCGACTCCCTGTCCCGAGTTGCCCGGAGACCCGCATGGGGCGAAACTACTTTCATCTCCACCTCGTGTCGGACTCCACGGGCGAGACGCTCATCACCGTCGGGCGCGCGGCCGCGGCGCAGTACGAGGGCATCTCGGCCATCGAGCACGTCTACCCTCTGGTGCGCTCCACCACCCAGCTCGAACGGGTGATCTCGGAGATCGAAACGGCGCCCGGCATCGTTCTTTACACCCTCGTGGAGCCGGAGCTCTCAAGCCGTCTCGAGGAGGCCTGCCGCGAGCACGGGGCGCCCCATCTCTCGGTGCTCGCGCCGGTGCACTCCATGATGCAATCCTATCTCGGCGCCCATTCCACTGCTCGCCCCGGCGCGCAGCACACGCTCAACGCGGAATACTTCAAGCGCATCGACGCCATGAACTTCACCCTGCTGCACGACGACGGCCAACTGCCCGCCGACCTCAACGAGGCCGATGTGGTGCTGGTCGGTGTGAGCCGCACCTCGAAGACGCCGACCGCGATCTATCTCGCCAACCGCGGGGTCAAGACCGCCAATATCCCGCTGGTGCCCGGCGTCCCGGTGCCGGACGCCCTCGGCACCGCACGAAAACCCCTCATCGTCGGCCTCGTCGCCACGCCGGATCGGATCGTGCAGATCCGCCAGAACCGCCTCCTCAGCCTCAACGCCGACGACGATACCGACTACGTCGACCGGGACCGGGTGGCGGAGGAGATCGCCATGTCGCGGCGCCTGTGCGCCCGCCACAACTGGCCCATGATCGACGTGACGCGCCGGTCCATCGAGGAGACCGCGGCGGCGATCCTCGATCTGTATCGCGATCACCGCCTGAAGTTCATCGCCGAATGAGGCACGCCGTGTGGATTGCCGAACGACCGCTCATCCTCGCCTCCACGAGCGTGACGCGGCTGCACCTTCTCAGCAACGCGGGGGTGCCGCTCGAAACCGAGGCCTCTGGCGTTGACGAGCGCGCCGTGGAGGCGGCCGCCGCCCAGGACCGCCTCGATCCCTCCTCCCTCGCCGGGCGCCTCGCGGCCGAGAAGGCCCTGGCGGTGAGCCGGCGCCACCCCGGACGCCTCGTTCTCGGCGCCGATCAGGTTCTCGACTTCGAGGGAGAGCCCCTGCACAAGCCCATGACCCGGGAGGTGGCCCGCGAGCACCTCATGAGGTTGTCGGGCCGCACCCATTCGCTCCGCTCCGCCGTCGCCATCGCGCGGGGCGGCGCCGTCGTGGACGGGTTCGTGGAGAGCGCGCATCTCACCTTCCGGGACCTCACCCCGGGTTCGATCGATCGCTACCTCGATCTCGCCTCCCCGGCGGTGCTGCAGAATGCCGGCGTCTACCAGGTGGAGGCGATCGGCATCCATCTCTTCAGCAAGATCGTCGGCGATCACTCGACGATCCTGGGCCTGCCCCTCCTGCCCTGCCTCGAGGCCCTGCGCCGCCTCGGCTGCCTGTCTCTGTAAGGTCCCGCCATGCGCAGGGCCTTCGTCGTCGGGCATCCGGTCAAGCACTCACGCTCGCCCCTCATTCACGGCCACTGGCTCGCGGAGCATGGAATCGACGGGTCCTACGAGCGCATCGACGTGGCGCCGGAGGATTTCGGCCGGTTCGTCGCGACCCTGCGCGAGGGCGATTACGCCGGCGGGAACGTGACCCTGCCCCACAAGGAGGCGGCCTTCGCGGCCGTCGATCGCCGGACCGGGCGGGCCGAACGGCTCGGTGCCGTCAACACGCTCTGGTTCGAGAACGGGGAACTCGTCGGCGACAACACCGACGTGACCGGCTTCATGGCCCATCTCGACGCGAGCCTCGGGGCCGGATGGGAGGCGGGCGTCGACACGGCCCTCGTCGTCGGGGCGGGAGGCGCAGCCCGGGGCATCGTGGCGGGCCTGCAGGAACGGGCACTGGCGCGCATCCTCGTCACGAACCGGACCCCCGGCAAGGCGGACGACCTCGTCGCGGCCTTCCGGCGAGAAGTCGGACCGCGGCTCGAGACGCTGCCCTGGGACGAGCGCGACCGGGCCGTGGCGGAGGCCGGCCTCATCGTCAACACCACCTCGCTCGGCATGGCGGGCCAGCCGCCCCTCGACCTCAGCCTCGCAGCAACTCGGGACGGCGCGGCGGTGTCCGACATCGTCTACGTGCCCCTGCGAACCCCGCTTCTCGCCGCGGCCGAAGCGCGCGGCCTGCGCATCGTGGACGGGCTCGGGATGCTGCTTCACCAAGCGGCGCCTGGCTTTGCGCGCTGGTTCGGGGTGACGCCGCGGGTGACGCCGGCTTTGCGGGCGCTCGTCGAGGCGGATATCAGCCGCGCATGACCTTCGTTCTCGGCCTCACGGGCTCTATCGGCATGGGCAAGTCCGCCACCGCGGCGGTGTTCCGCCGCCTCGGCGTTCCGGTCCACGATGCCGATGCCGCGGTCCATCGCCTCTATGCCGGACGGGCGGCTCCCCTCATCGAGGAGGCCTTTCCGGGAACGGTGACGGGCGGCACGGTCGACCGGCCGAAGCTCTCGGCGGCGGTTCTCGGCAATGCCGACGCGCTGAAGCGCCTTGAGGCCATCGTGCATCCCCTCGTCCGCGAGGAGCGGGATGCCTTCCTGAACCGAGCCGTGCGGACGGGCGCTTCCGTCGCCATTCTCGACGTGCCGCTCCTTTTCGAGACCGGAGGAGAGCGCGGCTGCGATGCGGTCCTGGTGGTCTCGGCCACTCCGGCGGTTCAGCGGGAGCGGGTTCTCGCCCGCCCCGGCATGACGCCGGAGAGGTTCGAGGCGATCCTCGCCAAGCAGGTTCCCGACGCGATCAAGCGGGGACAAGCTCATTTCGTTGTGGATACGGGACGGGGGCACGCATCGGCGGAGGCGCAGGTCCGTTCTATTCTTGCCTCGCTGGCGGGACGGCCCGGCCGGGTTCTCGCTTCCGGAGATGGGCATGCTGCGTGAGATCGTCCTCGACACCGAAACCACCGGCACGGATCCGAAATCCGGCGATCGCGTGGTGGAGATCGGCTGCGTCGAGCTTCTCAACCACATCCCGACCGGGCGCACCTACCACGTCTATCTTAACCCCGAGCGTGCCATGTCGGCGGGCGCGCTCGCGGTGCACGGGCTGTCGGACGAGTTCTTGAAGGACAAGCCGGTTTTCTCGGCCGTGGCGGAGGAGTTCGTCGCTTTTCTGAGCGGCGGCCGGCTCGTCATCCACAACGCGGCCTTCGACGTCGGCTTCCTCAATGCGGAATTCGCCCGCACGGGACACCCCGCCATTGCCCTCGGCAGCGTGGTGGATACCCTTGCGCTCGCCCGGCGCAAGCATCCGGGCGCCTCGAACAGCCTCGACGCCCTCTGCTCGCGCTACGGGATCGACAATTCCCGCCGCACGAAGCACGGGGCGCTCCTCGACGCGGAAATCCTCGCCGAGGTCTATATCGAACTGATCGGCGGCAAGCAGGCGGATCTCGGCCTGTCGGTCGGCCCGCGCGCCGCCGTTGTGCAGGCGCAGGCCGCCATGCGCGAGAGCCGCAACCGCCCCATCGTGTCCCGCCTGACCGACGCCGAGCGCCAGGCCCATGAGGCGTTCATCCGAACCCTCAAGGGCGAGGTGCTGTGGCTGGACTATCTCGGCGCGAGCGACGAGGCAGCCTGAGGATCAGGCCGCCCGCCGCTTCTGGGGCAGGAGCCCCCGGTTCACCATGGCTTCCGCGATCTGGATGGCGTTGAGGGCGGCACCCTTGCGCAGGTTGTCCGACACGCACCAGAAGGCGAGGCCGTTCTCCACGGTGATGTCCTCGCGGATGCGGGAGATGTAGGTCGCGTCCTCGCCCGCGGCCTCGTGCGGGGTGATGTAGCCGCCGGGCTCGCGCTTATCGACCACGAGCACGCCCGGCGCGGAGCGCAGGATCTGCGTGGCTTCCTCCGCCGAGATCGGGTTCTCGAACTCCACGTTCACGGCTTCCGAGTGGCCGATGAAGACGGGCACGCGCACGCAGGTGGCGGTGAGCTTGATCTTCGGATCGAGGATCTTCTTCGTCTCCACCATCATCTTCCACTCTTCCTTCGTGAAGCCGTCCTCCATGAAGGTGTCGATTTGGGGGATGAGGTTGAAGGCGATGCGCTTGGGGAACTTCTTCTCCTGCACCTCCTGCAGGGAGTAGAGCGCCTTCGTCTGCCGGTCGAGCTCGTCCATGCCGTCCTTGCCGGCGCCGGACACGGATTGGTAGGTCGCGACGACGACGCGCTTGATGGTGGCGTGGTCGTGCAGGGGCTTCAGCGCCACCACGAGCTGCGCCGTCGAGCAGTTCGGGTTGGCGATGATGCCCTTCTTCATCTGGCGCACGGCGTCCGCGTTCACCTCCGGCACCACGAGGGGCACGTCCTGGTCGTAGCGCCAAGCCGAGGAATTATCGATCACGACCGCGCCCTGGGCGGCGATGCGGGGCGACCACTCCTTCGAGACCTCGCCGCCCGCCGACATGAGGCATAGGTCGACGTCCGAGAAATCATAGGTGTCGAGGGTCTTCGTCTTCAGGGTCTTGTCGCCGAATGACACCTCCGTGCCCTGGCTGCGGCGGGAGGCGAGGGCCACGACCTCGTCGGCCGGGAATGCGCGCTCGGCCAGGATATCGAGCATCTCGCGGCCCACATTGCCGGTGGCACCCACGACGGCGACCTTGTAACCCATTGTGATCACTCCTGTTCGGCTCTCCCTGATCGTCCCGGCGGGCATCCCTCTCGGGGCTCGCGCCGCCCACCCCTCTCGCCCCAGCGGGAGAGAGGCCTGGGGACGAGCGGGGTCAATCGGCCGTTTTGCGGGCCGTCGTGACGGTTTTGGTTTTGCTCGTCAGGGGGAAGAGCGCCGTCATGTCCATCGTCCGAAGCCGGGTCGCGCCCGGTCTGCCGGACAGCAACACACCAAAGGCGCCGGGCCGTCAAGCGCCGGCGCTGGGTCAAGCGACCGGAACGGCGCGGGTTCCAGCGGCCAACATGGTTGACGGCGATGGGGACAACCCGCCGATGCGTAACCCTCTGTTCATGGTGAATCGCGATGCCCCGCCAGCGGTAACCAGCGGGTAAACGGAACAGGCTGAATTGAGGGGATCGCCACCGGAGTTCCCGCATGCGGCTCCCCGCCGAAATCGCGCTCGACGGCCAGAACGGCTGGACGATCCCGGTCGAGCCGCGCCTGCCCCGCCGCCCGGCCCGGCGGCGCCGGCGGAACCTGCCCTGGCTCAGGATGCTGCTGCTCTCGGCGGTGGCCGTCACCGTCCTGGTGATCCTGGCGGAGCCCCCCGCCGAGGAGGTCCGGCCGGAGGACCATTCGGGCTCGATCCCGCGCACGCCCCTCGTGGCGCCGGCGCCCCTGTGGGAGCCCGTTCCCCGCCCCACCCCGCTTTACGGCATCGAAGGCGTCGACCGCAGCCAGGCCCTCCTCGAGGTGCGCCGCCACAGCAGCGGCGGGCGGGAGGATACGCTCGATTTCGGAACCGTGGGCGAGGCCGGTTCGGCACGGCTCAGGCTCACCCGCAACGTCCCCGAGCCCGAGGGCCAGAGCCTCTACATCGATCTCGTCCGCCAGGGCGCCGAGGCGGGCCTCGCGGTGGTGCGCAGCACGCAAGAGGCGCCGCTCGTCACGAAGTTCGGCCTCGCGGAATCGGCGAACGTCACCTTCGCGGGGGCCGCCGAGCAGGCCTGCCTCGCCGTGCGCTTCACCCATCCCGAGATGCAGTTCTCGCTCCGGGGCTGGCTGTGTGGAGCCCAGCTCAGCGAGGCCCAGCTGACCTGCCTCATCGACCGGCTGGTCGTCACCGGCTCCGAGGATCAGGCTCTCAAGGTTCTGTTCGCCCAGGCCGAGCGCCAGCGGCAGCCGGCCTGCGCGCCGGCGCCTCCGAAGACGGCGGCGGCCCCGAAACCCCCTAGCCGACGCTGATCCGGACCCGGTGCACCTCGTTGCAGGCGTAGCCCTGCGGGTTCCAGTTGTCGGCTTTCAGGGGCTGGGCGCGGCCCCGGTCGTCGGTGGCCCGGACCATGATCTCGACCGGCCCGCTCCGGACGAGGGCGAGGTCGGCCGTGAACCGCACCCAGTCGTAGCGGTTGCGCTGCGGCGCGAGCTCCGCCGCCTGCCAGGTCGCGCCGCCGTCGACGGAGAGCTCCACCCGCGTGACGTGGCTGTCCCCGGCCCAGGCCGCGCCGCGCACGAAGACGCTGCCCGCGCCCTCGGGCAGGCGGGTGCCGTCCGCCGGCGCCGTGATGATGCTGCGCACCGGCATCGATTCGAGGATGTGGAACGGGATGCCCTCCCCGCTCGTGCCCGGCTCGATGGCCTGCGCGGGTAGCCGGTAGGACTGGCCGGTCATGCCCGGCCCGTCGTGCTCCCGGTCCCGGATCCAGATCCGGGTCAGCCACTTGTGGCTGAGCGAGCCCGGCCAGCCCGGAACCACGAGGCGCAGGGGACCGCCATGGATGAAGGGAAGCGGCTCCCCGTTCATGGCGAAGGCGAGAAGGGTGTGAGGCTCCAGCGCCTTGGCCAGCGGCACGCCCCGGGAGATCGGCACCGCGCCGGGCTCCGTCACGTGGGGATCGGCGCCATAATGGGCCGTGTAGACGGCGCTCGGCTTCAATCCGGCCGCCTCCAGCACGTCCGCGAGGGCGACGCCGGTCCACTCGGCGCAGCCGACGCCGCCGTTGGTCCATGGATTGCCCTTGGCCGGCGGATCGAAGAAGGCGCGCCCGTTGCCGCCGCATTCCAACACCATGCGCAGGGTCTTGTGGGCGAAGCGGGCCTTCAGCTCGCCGACGGTCAGCTGCAGGGGCGTGTTCACCTCGCCGTCGAGCGCGAAGGTCCAGGCATCCGGGTCGAGGCTCTGGGGCGGGGTGAGGCCGTTATTGCGCACGAAGAAGCGCGCAATCGGGGTGGTCTCGTCGTCGAGCAGTTCCTCCGGCGTTTCGGCGACGAAGGGTTTTTCCCCCAGGACCGAAAGCCCTGAATCCTTGCCGGGAATATCGAGAAGCGACGCGATCGGTCGTGTCATAGGTCTCCTGGGGCCGCCCCGGATCCGCACCCCCTCGGACGAAGCAGCAAGCGGAACATTTTAATTCACCGCGCCTTGATCCGACAGCCCGGTTTCATACGTCCAAGGGTGGTTGCGCGATCCGTCGCAATCCCTCCAGCGAGGTCTCCATGCTCCGTCTCGTCACGCTCGGTCTCGTGTCCCTCACCGCGTTCGCGGCCTTCGCCCCCGCCGAGGCGCAGAACCGCCGCCGCGCGGTGGTGATCGAAGAGGCGCCCCTGCAGTTGCGCGTGCGCCCCCGCAGCTTCCTCGAACCCGGCAACGTGGTGCCGGTGGGCAGCATCGAGCGCCAGCGCTCGGGCGAGTGGCAGACCCGCTCCTATCTCGCCTCGCCGCCCTGGAGCAACCAGCGCGACCGGTTCGGCGAAGGCGTCCTGCCCGATCCGATCCACGGTCCCTTCATCGGCGCTCGCAACCCGTTCGGTCCCGTGGATTACGTCGCGCCTCCGGGCCTGCGCTGAGCCCGGATCCCGATGCAAGGAGCCGCCGTGAGGCGGCTCCTTCCCGTTCAGGGCTGCCACAGCCCCTCACGCCGCCAGCAATTCCCGCCCGTTATGGCCCGCGACGGTGACCGGTACGATCTCGCCGGCCGTCGTCGGACCTGAAAAGCGCACGGGCGTGAAGCTCTCCGTGCGCCCGATCCGGCCGGCCTCGACCAGCACCCGCCGTTGGGCCCCGACCTCGCCGTCGAGATGCCGCCGCAACGCCGCGTCGCCCTTGGCCCTGAGGCGCCAGGCGCGCTCCTTGACGGCTTCCGGGGCAATCGCGGGCATGCGGGCAGCGGGCGTTCCCGGGCGGGGCGAGAACGGAAAGACGTGGAGATGGGTCAGGCCGCATTCGTCCACGATGGCGAGGGAGCGCTCGAACATCGCCTCGTCCTCCGTCGGGAAACCCGCGATGATGTCGGCCCCGAACACCATGTCGGGGCGAAGGCGGCGGACCTGATCGCAGAACGCCACCGCATCGGCGCGCCGGTGCCGACGCTTCATGCGCTTGAGGATGAGGTCGTCGCCCGCCTGAAGGGAGAGATGCAGGTGGGGCATGAGGCGGGGCTCCCCGGCGATGACGTCGAGGAGGTCGCGGTCGGCCTCCACGGAGTCGATGGACGAGAGGCGCAGGCGCTCGAGGTCCGGCACGTGCCGCAGGAGCGCCTTCACGAGGGCGCCGAGCGCCGGCTCGCCGGGGAGGTCCTTCCCGTAGCTCGTGATGTCGACCCCCGTCAGCACCACCTCCCGTGTCCCGTGCTCCACGAGGGTGCGGACCTGGTCCACCACCGCGCCCATGGGCACGGAGCGCGAGTTCCCGCGGCCATAGGGGATGATGCAGAACGTGCAGCGGTGATCGCAGCCGTTCTGCACCTGGATGAAGGCGCGGGTCCGCCCGCGCATCCCCTCGATAAGGTGCAGGGCGGTTTCCTTGACGGCCATGATGTCGTTGACGCGGATCTTCTCCGACGCGCCGAGGCCGAAATCCCTTAAGGCTCCCCAGGTCTCGGCCTTCATCTTCTCGTCGTTGCCGAGAACCGTCGCAACCTCCGGCATGGCCGCGAAGCTGTGCGGCTCAACTTGAGCCGCGCAGCCCGTCACCACGATCCGCGCGCCCTGGCGCTCGCGGGCGAGCCGCCGGATCGCCTGGCGGGCCTGGCGGGTCGCCTCCGCGGTGACCGCGCAGGTGTTGACGATGATCACCTCGCCGAGCCCGGCGGCTTCGGCGTGGCGTTCCATCGCCTCCGATTCGTAGATGTTGAGGCGGCAGCCGAAGGTGACGACCTCGACGCCCATCAGGCGGCCCCCGCAAAGAGGCTCGGGGCGAGGATGCCGTCGTGCTCGCGTTCGACCGGGCCCGTCATGAGCACGTGATCGTCCCGCTCGCGCCACTCGATGACGAGGTCGCCGCCCGGCAGGGTCACGGTGGCCCGCCGTTCGGTGAAGCGCTTGCGCACGGCGGCGACGAGCGCCGCGCAGGCGGCCGATCCGCAGGCCCGGGTCAGCCCCGCGCCCCGCTCCCAGACCCGCAACCGGATCCGTTCCGGCGACAGGATCTGGGCCAGCGAGATGTTGGCGCGCTCGGGAAAGATCGGGTGGTTTTCGAGCAGGGGCCCGATCTTGTCGAGCTGGTAGGCCTCGACGTCCTCGACCCAGAAGATCGCATGGGGGTTCCCCATGTTGACGGCGGACGGGGTGTCGAGGATCGGCGCGTCGATGGGGCCGATCTGGAGCTCGATGGAGCGGGTATCCTGGAACGGGTCCCGCAGCGGGATCTCGTTCCAGGCGAGCCGCGGGCGGCCCATATCGACCGTGAAGACGAGGTCCGAGACCCGCGCCACCGGCAGAAGGCCGGCCTTAGTTTCGAGGAGGAGCGAGGGCTCGTGCGGGCGCGCCATCACGGGATCCGCCAGCATCGCCCAGGCGACGCAGCGGGTGCCGTTCCCGCAGGCGCCGGATTCCGAGCCGTCCGTGTTGTAGATGCGAAGATAGGCGTCGGTGCCGGGCGACAGGGGATCGTGGACCACCATGAGCTGGTCGAACCGCGAGCGGGAATCCGCCGCGATGGCCCGGGCTTCGTCCGCCGTGACGCGGGCGCGGCTGCCGCGCAGATCCAGCACGGTGATCTCGTTGCCGAGACCGTTCATCTTGAGAAAGCGGCTGTTGGCGAGGGCGCTCATGAGCGGGTTCTATGGCCGAAAGCGTGCGAAAGGGCGAGTCCTGCCCTTGCGACACGGCCTCGCGGGCGGATCGGATCATCCCTATGGTCCGTTAACGTGAGACAAGCGAATCGACCGATAGGCCTCCCCATGATGCGCGGCGCCCCTCTCCTGTTTCTCACAGCGGCCCTGCTCGCCGGCCCGTCCGCCGCCCTGGCGCAGGGGCCGGCTCAGCTCGCCCCTCCCACCGCCGCCGCACCGGCTCCGGCGCTGGGCGCCGCGAGGCCGACGCTCGTCCCGGGCCCCGGCGATCCGGTGAACGTGGACGAAGTCACGCTGCCCGGAAAGCCCGCCGCCGTGCTGTCGGGCCAGAGCACCTGGGAGGAGGGATTCCAGAATCTCAAGAACGCCTTCCGCAAGATCGAGGAGGAGTTGACCCGCGCCGGCATCAGCCCGGCCGGGCGTCCCGTGACGGTGTTCGTCGAAACCGAGGATATGGGCTTTCGCTACGACGCCATGATCCCCGTGCCCGAAGCGCCCGCCGGCCAGGAGCGCCTCACCCCCGAGGTGCGCTACGGCAAGACGCCCGAGGGCCGCCACCTGCGCTTCGTCCACAAGGACGCCTACGACGACATCGACGCCACCTACGAGACCATCGAGGCTTATCTCGAGGCGAAGGGCGTGGCGGTGAAGCCCGTCTTCGTCGAGGAGTACGTCTCGGACCTGAAGGAAGCGAAGGATCCGGGTCTCGAGATCAACGTGTTCGTGCAGCCCGAATAGCCCGCCGGCCCCGGCGAGGGGTCAGGCCTCCCACACCTCGCCGGGCCGCAGGGCGCGGAAGCGCTCCGGCGGGATCTCGGCCTTCTCGAGGGCTGCCGCGAGTTCCTGCGGCGGCTCGTCGACGCCTTCGTTGGTGAGCCGGAACGTGCCCCAATGGTGGCCGACCGCGCTCTCGGCCCCGCAATCCTGCATAATCCGCACGGCCTCCTCGGGGTTGATATGCTGCGGCTGCATGAACCAGCGGGGCTCGTAGGCGCCGATAGGGAGGATGGCGAGGCGCGGCGCGCCGAAGCGCTCCCGCACCCGGGGGAAGATCCGGCCGTCGCCGTAGCCGGTATCGCCCACATGGTAGATCACGCCCCGCGGCGTGGTGAGCACGTAGGCGCACCAGAGCGCCATCCGCCGGTCGTTCATGCCCCGGGCGGACCAATGGTAGGCAGGTTCGAGATGGGCTGTAACGCTCCTGCCGAGCTCCACCGACCCGCCCCAGTCGCGGGTTTCAACCGCAATCCCCGGATCCTCGTCGCGGATGATGGTGTCGTTGCCGAGCGGCGCCACGATCCGCGGCCGGTCGCGCCGCCACAGGCGCGCCACGGTGGCGACGTCGAGGTGGTCGTAATGGTTGTGCGTGATCAGGACGGCGTCGATCTTCGGCAGGTCGTCGAAGGCGATGCCGGGCGGGTTCACGCGCCTTGGTCCGGCAAAGGAGACGGGGCTCGCCCGGTCCACGAAGACGGGATCGACCAGGATGTTGAGCCCCGCGACCTGGATCAGCAGGCAGGCATGGCCCACCAGAGCGACGCGCAGCCCCTCTACCGAGGCGGGCGGCCGGTCGCGGAAGGGGCTCGGAAAGGCGTCGGGCCAATCCTTGCGGCCGCCGCCGGTCTGCCAGCGCAGCAGTTCCACGACACCCTTGTCCTGCGGCTGGCCCGGCGTGAAGAAGCGCACCCCGTCGAAATGGTCGCTCACGGGTCCCTGATAGTAGCGGTTGCGGGACCGGGCGGCGGTCACGAACCCGGCGACCCCGAGGGCCGCGGCGGCGGGCAGTCCGAGGACCTTGAGGAGGGTGCGGCGGTTCATGGCCGCCAAGGTGGGGCCTCGGCAGCGTGGCCGCAAGCGGCGCCGGTGGCGCGAGAGGCACGCTGGCGTGATCGTGACGAAGGCCGCGGGTGAACCCTCTCCCCTCTGCGGGAGAGGGACAGCTTGCGCAAGCAAGCAGGGTGAGGGGCGAGAGCGTTACGAGGATCGTGAGCTCTCCCTCCCCTGAGGGGAGGGTGCCGCGGGCGCAGCCCGGGGCGGGTGGGGTGTTCGCGCGCCAGCGCGAGTGCGTGCCTCCGCCCTCGGGAGAGTGCCGCTGTCGCGGCATACCCCACCGGCCCGCTTCGCGGGCTGCCCCTCCCTGAGGGGAGGGAGAGGCATCGTCGCGCCGCACCCTTCCGTCCCCGAACCCTCGCCGACACGCGACAGGAACACCCCGCATTTCCTTGACTTTGCCGCACTTCTCCCGTACCCCGCGGCCCACAATCTGAGAGCGAGCCCCCGAGCCGCCCACCAGCCCCCGAGGCTGGAGGTCCACGTCCGACAGCGCGTTGCGCCCTCGGGCGTCTTTGGCTTTGCGGGTTCGCTTGCGCGACTTCACCTGCATCCGTCTGCGGACGGATGCCGATCGAGGACGGATCGAACGGATGTTCGAAGGCCTGTCGGAAAAACTCTCAGGGATCTTGAGCGGGCTCACCCGCCGGGGCGCCCTCACCGAAGAGGACGTGAACGCTGCGCTTCGCGAGGTGCGCCGGGCGCTGCTCGAGGCCGACGTCGCCCTCGAGGTCGTGCGCTCGTTTACCGACAAGGTGCGGGCCCGTGCGGTGGGCGCCGAGGTGGTGAAGTCGGTCTCCCCGGGCCAGCAGGTGGTGAAGATCGTCCACGACCAACTTGTGGAGATGCTGGGCGCGGAAGCCGAGGTGATCGACCTCAACGCCGCCCCGCCGGTCGCGATCCTGATGGTCGGCCTTCAGGGCTCGGGCAAGACCACCACGACGGCGAAAATCGCCAAGCGCCTCGCCGAGAAGCAGAGGCGTCGCGTCCTCCTCGCCTCCCTCGACACCCGCCGCCCCGCCGCCATGGAACAGCTCGCGGTGCTCGGCAAACAGGTGGGCGTCGACACGCTCCCCATCGTGGCCGGCCAGTCCGCCGTGCAGATCGCCCGCCGCGCCATGGAGGCCGCGCGCCTTGGCGGCTTCGACGTGGTGATGCTCGACACCGCCGGCCGCGTCACGGTCGACGAAGCCCTCATGACGGAAGCCGCCGACGTGAAGGCGGCGACGAACCCGCACGAGGTGCTCCTCGTCGCGGACGCCCTCACGGGCCAGGACGCCGTGAACACCGCCCGCGCCTTCGACGGGCGCCTCGGCGTCACCGGCATCGTGCTGACGAGAATGGACGGCGACGCCCGCGGCGGCGCGGCTCTGTCCATGCGCGCCGTGACGGGCAAGCCCATCAAGCTCGTCGGCACCGGCGAGAAGGTGGATGCGCTGGAGGAGTTTCATCCCTCGCGCGTCGCCAACCGCATCCTCGGCATGGGCGACATCGTCTCCCTCGTGGAGCGGGCGGCGGAGAACATCGACCAGGAAAAGGCCCTGCGCGCCGTCGAGAAGATGCGCAAGGGCAAGTTCGACCTCGAGGATCTGCGCGACCAGCTCAGCCAGATGGAGAAGATCGGCGGCATCGGGGGCATGCTCGGCATGCTGCCGGGCATCGGGAAGATGAAGGCGCAGCTCGAGAACGCCAATCTCGACGACAAGGTCATCAAGCGCCAGCGCGCCATCATCGATTCCATGACCCGCGCCGAGCGCCGGAACCCCGACATCCTGAAGGCGTCCCGCAAGAAGCGCATCGCGGCGGGCTCAGGGGTGAAGGTCGAGGACGTCAACAAGCTCCTCAAGATGCACCGCCAGATGGCCGACATGATGAAGGCCATGGGCCAGGGCAAGCGCGGGGGCCTCGGCGCCGCGCTCGGCAACATGTTCGGCCTCGGCGGCGGGATGGGCGGCATGCCCCAGCCGACCCCCGAGCAGATCGAGGCCCTGCAAAAGCAGATGGGCGGCAAGCTTCCCGATTTCCCGGGAGGCGCCGGCGGCCTGCCGCCGCTGCCGAAGGGCGTGCCCGGCCTGCCGGGCCTCGGCGGCCCAAAGGTCCCGGGCTTGCCCGGAATGGGCTTCCCGTTCGGGAAGAAGAAATAGGTTTCGGTGCGGTCCCCGTTCAGGCCTTCGAGCCGCCGGGGACCATGCCGGGTTGAAGACAGCGAAAGACAGACCTGAAGGAGTAAACGATGTCGCTGAAGATCCGCCTCACCCGTGCCGGCGCCAAGAAGCGCCCCTATTACCGCATCGTCGTGGCCGACTCGCGCTCCCCGCGCGACGGTCGCTTCATTGAGAAGGTGGGCACCTACGATCCCATGAAGCCGAAGGACGACGCCGGCCGCGTGACCCTCGAGGTCGAGAAGATCCAGGCCTGGCTCTCGAAGGGCGCCCAGCCGACGGACCGCGTCCTGCGCTTCCTCGACAAGGCCGGCCTCCTCAAGCGCGCCCCGCGCAACAACCCCGAGAAGGCCGTTCCGGGCAAGAAGGCCCAGGAGCGCGCCGAAGCCCGCGCCGCCAAGTCCGCCGAAGCCTCCGGCGAAGCCGCGTAAGGCTGCATGAAGCGGGGGCGCTCAGGCTCTGCTCCCCTCTCCCCGTCGCGGGCGAGGGTGCCCCCGAAGGGGGCGGGAGAGGGGCCGTCCTCATCGCGCCGCGCCCCCTCTCCCGCAGAGGGGAAAGGGTTCGTCCTTCTCGGCGAGTTCGGCCGCGCCCATGGCCTCCGGGGCGAGGTGCGGCTGAAATCCTACACGGCGGATCCCGCCGCCATCGTGTCCTACGGCCCGCTTCTCGCCTCGACCGGACGCGAGCTTAGCCTGAAGAGCGTCCGTGCCGCCCCCGGCGGCGCGCCTGATCTTCTCATCGCGGTCGTCGAGGGCATCGCCTCCCGGGAGGCCGCCGAGGCGCTGAGCCGCGTCCAGCTTCATATCGCCCGCGAAAAACTGCCCCCTGCCGAGGACGAGGACGAGTTCCTCCTGGCCGACCTCATCGGCCTTCCCGTCGAGCGCCCGGACGGAACCGCCGTCGGCACCATCGTCGCCGTTCCGAATTACGGCGGCGGGGATCTTCTCGACATCGCGCCCGCGGGCGGCGGCCCCACCGCCCTCCTGCCCTTCACCAAGGCGTTCGTGCCCGTGGTGGACATCGCAGGCCGCCGCGTGGTCGCGAACCCGCCCGACGACCTGTTCGACCCCGGCCGGCCCGAGCCCGAGGACGCCCCGTGACCTTCGCGGCGACAGTTCTCACCCTCTACCCCGAGATGTTTCCCGGCCCCCTTGGCGCGTCCCTCTCGGGCGATGCGCTCGAGTGGGGCATCTGGTCTCTGGAGGCGCGCAACATCCGCGACCACGGCATCGGCCGCCACCGGGCCGTGGACGACACCCCGGCGGGGGGCGGTCCCGGCATGGTCATCCGCTGCGACGTGCTGGCCGCCGCTCTCGACGGGGCGCTCCGACCTGGCGACGAGCGCCCGAAGCTCCTCATGAGCCCCCGCGGCAAACCCCTGACCCAGGCCCGAATCCGCGCGCTGGCGGCGGGACCGGGCGCCGTCATCGTCTGCGGCCGGTTCGAAGGCGTGGACGAGCGGGTGATCGAGGCCCGGGGCCTGGAGGAGGTCTCGATCGGGGACTACGTGCTCTCCGGCGGCGAGATTGCCGCCATGGTGCTGCTCGATGCCTGCGTGCGGCTCCTGCCGGGCGTCATGGGCAAGGATGCGTCGGGCACGGAAGAAAGCTTCGAGGGCAACCGGCTCGAATACCCCCACTACACCCGCCCCCGCGAATGGGAGGGGCGCTCCATCCCCGAAGTGCTCCTGTCCGGCAATCACGCAGCGGTCGAGCGCTGGCGCCGCGCGGAATCCGACCGGATCACCCGCGAGCGGCGGCCGGATCTGCTGGCGGAGCGCGAATAGCCGAGACGTGCGGGTGCCGGGATCATCCCGCCCGCGGCTCGACATCCCGAAAGTTCTCCTGTATACGCGCCCGCAATTCACAACAGGACGCCGAAATCCTGCGGGGGCTTGAGACCTCTCAATTCCGCGCGACGGCAGGAGTATTGACCGATGAACATCATTCAGCAGCTCGAGCAGGAGCAGATCGCCAAGCTCGGCAAGCAGATTCCCGACTTCCAGCCGGGCGACACCGTGATCGTCAACGTGAAGGTGAAGGAAGGCGAGCGCAGCCGCGTGCAGGCCTATGAGGGCGTTTGCATCGCGCGCAGCGGCGGCGGCCTCCAGGAGAGCTTCACGGTCCGCAAGATTTCGTACGGCGAGGGCGTGGAGCGCGTCTTCCCCGTGCACTCCCCCAACATCGATTCGATCAAGGTGGTCCGCCGCGGCGCCGTCCGCCGGGCGAAGCTCTATTACCTGCGCGACCGCCGCGGCAAGGCGGCCCGCATCGCCGAGCGCACTGATCGCCAGGACAAGGCTCCGGCCGCCGCCGAGTAAGCGGCCCGCACGGACGATACCAAAGCGCGGCCTCGAGCCGCGCTTTTTCGTTGGGGCAGGTGCGCGGGCGAACCGCCTTTTCGCCGCCGCCATCACCGGCTAAAGACCGGATCGAACACTTCTCATCCGCCGGACGACACGAATGGCCAAGCCGCGCACGCTCTACGACAAGATCTGGGACGACCACGTGGTGGACACGCAGCCCGACGGGACGTGCCTTCTGTACATCGACCGCCACCTCGTCCACGAGGTGACGAGCCCGCAGGCTTTCGAGGGCCTGCGCATGGCGGGCCGCAAGGTGCGCCAGCCCGAGAAGACCCTCGCGGTGGTCGACCACAACGTGCCGACCTCCGACCGGTCGAACGGCATCGCGGACCCGGAGGCCGCGACGCAGGTGGCGGCCCTCGCCCAGAACGCCAAGGATTTCGGGATCGAGTATTACAGCGAACTCGACGTCCGGCAGGGCATCGTCCACATCATCGGTCCCGAGCAGGGCTTCACGCTTCCGGGCACCACCATCGTGTGCGGCGACTCCCACACCTCGACCCATGGCGCCTTCGGGGCCCTCGCCCACGGCATCGGCACCTCCGAGGTGGAGCACGTTCTGGCGACCCAGACGCTGATCCAGCGCAAGGCCAAGAACATGCGCGTGACGGTGGACGGGCAGCTGCCCGAGGGCGTCACCGCGAAAGACATCATCCTCGCCATCATCGGCGAGATCGGCACCGCCGGTGGCACGGGCCATGTGATCGAATATGCGGGCGAGGCGATCCGGGCCCTGTCCATGGAAGGCCGCATGACGATCTGCAACATGTCGATCGAGGGCGGCGCCCGCGCGGGTCTCGTCGCCCCGGACGAGAAGACCTTCGCCTACCTCAAGGACCGTCCCAAGGCCCCGAAGGGCGCGGCCTGGGACGAGGCCGTCCGCTTCTGGCAGACCCTGCACTCGGACGAGGGCGCGTTCTTCGATTCCGAGATCCGCCTCGACGCCGCGAACCTGCCCCCCATCGTCACCTGGGGCACGAGCCCCGAGGACGTGGTGTCAGTCGCCGGCACCGTGCCGAACCCGGACGACATCCAGGACGAGAACAAGCGTCTCTCCAAGTGGCGGGCCCTCGAGTATATGGGCCTCAAGCCCGGCACCCGCATCACCGACATCGCGCTCGACCGCGTCTTCATCGGTTCTTGCACCAATGGCCGGATCGAGGATCTGCGGGCGGTCGCCAAGGTCGTCGAGGGGCGGCGCGTCGCCGAGAGCGTCAGCGCCATGATCGTGCCGGGCTCGGGCGTCGTGAAGATGCAGGCGGAGGCCGAAGGTCTCGACATCATCTTCAAGGCCGCCGGCTTCGACTGGCGCGAGCCGGGCTGCTCCATGTGCCTTGCCATGAACGCCGACCGGCTCTCCCCGCAGGAGCGCTGCGCCTCCACCTCCAACCGCAACTTCGAGGGCCGTCAGGGCTTCAAGGGCCGCACGCACCTCGTGTCGCCCGCCATGGCGGCGGCGGCGGCGATTGCCGGCCGCTTCGTCGACATCCGGACCTGGGCCTGACGGGCCCGGACCCCTACTGGCGGTGGCTTGTAGAAACAAGGCCGGGCTGATGCCCGGCCTTTCTCGTCAGTAGGTGTCGCAGACCTGAACCTGGCGCTGAACGTAGCCCCGGTAGGGGTCGTACTGGGTCTGCGTCGTGGTCCGGCAGGTGCTGCGGGACCCGACCCGCTCGCGGGAGCGGTCGTCATCGCCGCGTCCGCGGGTCCAGGGCGGTCCGCCCTTGTGGCCCGGCTTGTGATGAATGCTGTGGAGCGCGGCCGGCCCGTCGAACGCCGCTGGGGCGCTCCAGAGCGGATTCGCCACGGCCGCCGTCGAGGCGGCGCCGAGGGCGAGGGCGGCGAGAAGACAACGCATCGAAACCTCCGTCCATGCGAGAGGGGGCAGCGCGAGGCTGCCCCCCGACGCCGAACTCACTCTCGTCTTAATACCGGGTGCGAGTCGTGCAAACCTGGGTCGGCCGGCGCACGATGACGCCCGCCCGCACCACGCGTTCCCGGATCACCGTGCGGCAGACCGTGCGGGTACGCGGGACAGGGCGCACGATGCGACGCTCGATGACCCGGCGCGTCGTCACCGGGGCATACCGCTCCCGGACCACCCGCCGCTCGTATCGGTCGCCATCGCCGATCCCGATCCGCACGTTCACGCCCTGGGCGGACGCAGCCGTGCCCGAAACCGCGACGAGGGTGGCAATGGCGATGCACTTCAACAGGTTACGCATCTTCATACCGTCTCCCGAGGACGCCTGACCTTGGGCTCTTCAGCCGCTCGGGTTAACGTGGCACAAGCGTGTGCGTTCCTCAGGCAGGGCGCCGGGCGGGAGATGGAGATGACGGAGAGAAGCCGGGACGAGGAGGCGCGCGAGGCGCTCGACCGGGTGGCGCGGGATTCCGAAACCATCGGCTCCTCGTCCATGAACCGGGTCGGGCGGCGCCTCGGCGATCACTTCGCCGGGCGCGACGCCCTCAACGCGGGCGAGAACGGCGCAACCGACCCGATCGAGCTCTGGGGCCGCCGCATCGGCCGGGCGCTCTCGCTCGTCGGGGTGGTGGTGCTGGCCTTCTGGCTCGCCGTGCAACTGCGCCTCGTGTGACCGTGCCCGACTGGTCCGCCCTCCAGGCGCCCTCCCTCGCCGAGCTGGAAGACCTCGCGCACGAGGCCTATGCGCGCCTGCCCGAGGGCTTCCGGCGTCTCTGCGCGGGGGTGGTGATCCGGGTCGAGGACTTCCCGGACGAGGAGACCTTGCGGGAGATGGAGTGCGAGACGGAGTTCGACCTCCTCGGTCTCTTTCGCGGGATCGGGCTCGCCCAGGGGTCCGCCACCTTCGAGACGGGCCAGTTCCCTAACATGATCTGGCTCTACCGCCGGCCGATCCTGGATTACTGGGCGGAGCACGAGGAGACCCTCGGGCACCTCGTCACCCACGTCCTGGTTCACGAGATCGGCCACCATTTCGGTCTCTCGGACGAGGACATGGAGGCGATCGAGGCGGCGGCGGGCTGACCCGCAGCGTCGTGCCGGGCGTGGCGGGCGACGACACCATGTGCCTAGCCGCCGCCGATGCCCTTTGCTAAGACCCGCGGATCGAGAGGTTTGCGCCCATGGACAAGTTCACCGTGCTCACCGGCGTCGCGGCGCCGCTTCGGATCATCAACGTCGACACCGACATGATCATCCCGAAGCAGTACCTGAAGACGATCAAGCGCACGGGGCTCGGCACGGGCCTCTTCGCCGAGATGCGCTACCGGGAGGACGGCTCCGAGAACCCGGATTTCGTTCTGAACAAGCCGGCCTACCGCAAGGCCCAGATCCTCGTCGCGGGCGACAATTTCGGCTGCGGCTCCTCCCGGGAGCATGCGCCCTGGGCGCTCCTCGATTTCGGGATCCGCTGCGTGATCTCCACGAGCTTCGCCGACATCTTCTACAACAACTGCTTCAAGAACGGCATCCTGCCGATCACGGTCTCGCCTGAGGACCTCGAGAAGCTCTTCGACGATGCGGAGCGCGGCGCCAACGCCACGATCACCGTCGATCTCGAGGCGCAGGAAATCCGCGGCCCCGACGGCGGCGCCATCCGGTTCGACCTCGACGCCTTCCGCAAGCACTGCCTCATCAACGGCCTCGACGATATCGGCCTCACCCTCGAGAAGGCGCCGGCCATCGACTCCTACGAGCAGAAGCTGAGCCGGCGTGCCTGGGCCTGAAGGCCCAGGGCTCGACTTGCCGCTGGGGGAAGCCGCGCGGGCTTCCCTCGCAATCTGGTTACCCATGCGTTAACCGAATTGGCGTAAGACACGGGACCATGATCCGTGCTCTCGCTCCCGTCCTGCTGGCGCTCCTCGCGACGCCGGCCCTCGCCCAGGCCGATTTCCGCTCCTGCCTCAACGGGCTGAAGGCCCAGGCCGCCGCCCGGGGCGTCTCGGGCGCCACCTTCGACGCGGCCACCCGCGGGCTGCAGCCCGATCTCACGATCCTCGACCTCATGAACAACCAGCCGGAGTTCAAGACTCCGATCTGGGACTATCTCGCCGCGCTCGTGGACGAGGAGCGGGTGCAGGACGGGCGGGCCGCGATGCAGCGCTGGAGCCAGGCCCTCGCCCGGGCGGAGGCGACCTACGGCGTCGACCGCCACGTGATCGCGGGCGTGTGGGGCGTCGAGAGCAATTTCGGCAAGGACATCGGCGGCCGTCCCCTGGTGCAGTCGCTCTCCACCATCGCCTGCTACGGCTCCCGCCGTCGGGACTACTTCACGGGCGAGCTGATGGCGACGCTCAAGATCATCGAGGACGGCGACATCGACCCGGATCACCTGCGCGGCTCCTGGGCCGGTGCCTTCGGGCACACGCAGTTCATGCCCACCACCTTCCAGCGCCTCGCCGTGGATGGCGACGGGGATGGGCGCCGCGACGTGGTGGATTCCATCCCGGATGCCGTTGCCTCGACGGCGAACTTCCTGAAGCGGGCGGGCTGGCAGTCGGGGCTGCCCTGGGGCTATGAGGTTCGCCTGCCGGGCAACTTCAACGCCTCGGCGCTTGGCCGGCGCAATAAGCGTCCCGTCTCGGCGTGGGCGGCGGCGGGGGTCACCCGGATCGACGGCCGCCCGCTCTCGGGCGATTACCCGGCCGGCATCATCGCGCCTGCGGGCCTCGAGGGTCCGGCCTTCCTCGTCACCCGCAACTTCGACGCGGTCTATTCCTACAACGCGGCCGAGTCCTACGGCCTTGCCATCTCGCTCCTCGGCGACCGCCTGAGGGGCCAGCCCGGCATCCGCACCCCCTGGCCGACCGACGACCCGCCGCTCTCGCGGGCCGAACGCCGCGAATTGCAGCGGCTCCTCACCGCCCGCGGCTTCGATGTGGGCGAGCCCGACGGCCGCGTCGGCTCGAAAACCCGCGAGGCCATCAAGGAGATCGAGCGCGCCATCGGCCTCGAGCCGAGGGGCCGGCCGGGCGGCAAGGTGCTGCAGGCGCTCCGGCGGGGTTGACGCGCTCGTCCTTGGGAGCGCTTGCCAAGCGGCGCCGCCGCCTTCTAAACCCCCGGTGAGTTCAGACGGGGGTTTCCATGGCGACGCACAAGCTTCTTCTCCTGCCCGGCGACGGCATCGGTCCGGAGGTGATGCGAGAGGTCGAGAAGCTCGTGGCCTGGTTCCGCGGCGCCGGCATCGGTTTCGAGACCGAGACCGACCTCGTGGGCGGATCGGCCTACGACGCGCACGGCGCCGCGATCAGCGAGGCCGCCATGGGGCGCGCCCAGGCGGCCGATGCGGTGCTGTTCGGGGCCGTGGGCGGGCCGAAATGGGAGAGCGTGCCCTATGCGGTGCGCCCGGAGGCCGGGCTCCTGCGCCTGCGCAAGGATCTTGGCCTCTTCGCGAACCTGCGCCCCGCGATCTGCTACCCGGCCCTCGCCGACGCCTCCTCGCTCAAGCGCGAGGTCGTGGAAGGCCTCGACATCATGATCGTGCGGGAGCTCACGGGGGGCGTCTATTTCGGCGAGCCGAAGGAGATCGTGACCCTCGAGGACGGATCCCAGCGCGCCGTCGATACGCAGCTCTACCATACCCACGAGGTGGAGCGGATCGCCCGGGTCGCCTTCGACCTCGCCAAGAAGCGCCGCAACAAGGTGTCGTCGGCGGAAAAGTTCAACGTCATGAAGACGGGCGTGTTCTGGCGCCAGACCGTGACGCGGGTGCACAAGGCGGAGTTCGCAGAGGTCGAGCTCGAGCACGTGCTCGCCGACAACTGCGCCATGCAGCTCGTGCGCTGGCCCAAGCAGTTCGACGTGATCGTCACCGACAACCTGTTCGGGGACATCCTGTCGGACGTCGCCGCCATGCTCACGGGTTCGCTCGGCATGCTGCCGTCCGCGTCGCTCGGCGCGGAGGACCCGCAGACCGGCCGCCGCAAGGCGCTCTACGAGCCGGTCCACGGCTCGGCGCCCGACATTGCGGGGCGTGGCCTTGCCAATCCCATCGCCATGATCGGCTCCTTCGGCATGGCCCTGCGTTATTCCTTCGGCCTCGGCGAGGCCGCCGATCTCCTGGAGCGCGCGGTCACCAACGTGCTCGCCTCCGGCAGCCGCACGAAGGACATCGCGGGGCCGGGCGCCAACGCGGTGAGCACGGGCGACATGGGCGACGCGATCGTGAAGGAGATGCAGGCGCTCTCTTGAACGCGCCTCAGGCGGCCCCGCCGAGGGCCGCCACCCGCTCGCCCATGTGCGGCGGCACGGGCGCCGAGACGGCGATGGCCTGTTTCTTGGGATAGAGCGGCACCGTGACGGCCCGCGCGTGGAGGTGCAGCCCCGGCCCGCCGTGCCGGGGCGCCGTCCCGTAGATCGGATCGCCGAGGATCGGAAAGCCCGAGGCCGCGCAGTGCACCCGCAGCTGATGGGTGCGGCCCGTGATGGGGCGAAGCTCCAGAAGGCACGAGCCGCTCGCGCAGCCAAGGACGCGCCACCGCGTCAGGGCCGGCTGGCCCGTCGGGTCGGCTTTCATCCACCAGCCTCGGTCGGGGGATTTCGGCTTGAGGGCGAGGTCGATCTCGCCCTCATCCGCGGGCGGCCCGCCCTCCACCACGGCCCAGTATACCTTGTCGATGGCGGAGGTCCGGAACAGCTCGTTCAACCGGGCGAGCGCCTTGGCGTGGCGCCCGAGAACGAGGCAGCCCGAGGTTTCCCGGTCGAGCCGATGGGCGGCCTCCGGGCGCCGGGGCAGGCCGAAGCGCAGGGCGTCGAGATGCTGGAAGAGGGTCTCGCCGCCCTTCGGCCCGGGATGGACCGGCAGGCCGGCGGGCTTGTCGATCACGAGCATCAAGGCATCGCGATAGAGCACCCGGGACACTATCTCTTCCGCAGTCATGCGGCCTCGGCTATCGAGGCCCCGGCGCCAAAGCAAGGTTTTCGATGCCCGATACCCCCTCCGAGAAGCCCGGCCTGTTCTCCCGCCTGTTCGGGCGGAAAACCGAGAACGCGCCCAAGCCGGGCCCGGGCGAGGCGGGCGGGCATCCCGAAAACATGCCGTCCCCGCCCGCGAGCGGCGCGGACGACTTGGCCTCCGCGCCCTCCCACGTCACCACCGCATCCCCCGACACGCCCGCCGTCGAAAAGGTCCCGGCGGAGCTCGCCGGCGCCGACCTGCAGCCCGTGGAGGGCGTCGATCCGGAAGGAGGCGGGCCCCGCGAGCCGATTCCCCGGGCCGAGCCCGAGCCTCCGCCGCCGCCGGTCGAACCCGCCCCGGCGCCGCCCGCCGCAGCGCCCCCCGCCCCGGCGGAGGCGAAGGGCTGGTGGCAGCGGCTCACGGGCGGGCTGAAGCGCACCTCGTCCCAGCTCTCCGACAGCGTGACGGGCCTTTTCACCAAGCGCCGGCTTGATGCGGCGACCCTGGAAGAGCTGGAGGACGCCCTCATCCAGGCGGATCTCGGCGTCGAGACCGCGACCCGCATCACCAAGGCGGTGGGCGAGGGGCGCTACGACAAGGAGATCGCCCCGACCGAGGTGAAGGCGATCCTTGCCGGCGAGGTCGAGCGGGTGCTCCAGCCGGTGGCCCAGCCCCTCAGCATCGACCGCTCGCACAAACCCTTTGTCATCCTGATGATCGGCGTGAACGGGGCCGGCAAGACCACGACCATCGGCAAGCTCGCGCAGAAGTTCCGGGCGCAGGGCCTTCAAGTGCTGCTCGCGGCCGGCGACACCTTCCGGGCGGCGGCCATCGACCAGCTGAAAGTCTGGGGCACGCGCGTCGGCGCGCCGGTTCTCGCCCGCGAGCAGGGATCGGACGCGGCGGGGCTCGCCTTCGATGCCCTTAAGGAGGCCCGCGAGCGCGGCAGCGACGTGGTTCTGGTCGACACGGCCGGGCGGCTCCAGAACAAGGCCGGCCTCATGGCCGAGCTCGAGAAGATCGTTCGCGTCATGAAGAAATTCGACGAGACGGCCCCGCATGCGACGCTGCTCGTCCTCGACGCCACCGTGGGCCAGAACGCCTTGAGCCAGGTGGAGCTCTTTCAAAAGGCCGCCGGCGTGACGGGTCTCGTGATGACGAAGCTCGACGGCACGGCGCGGGGCGGCATCCTGGTCGCGCTCGCGGCCCGGTTCAAGCTGCCGGTCCATTTCATCGGCGTCGGCGAGGGGGTCGAGGATCTCGAACCTTTCGCGGCGCGGGATTTCGCCCGGGCCATCGCCGGGCTGGAGGATGCCGCATGAGCGCGGTCGAAACGCAGGATCAGCCCCATCGCCTCAACCCGCTCCTCAAGCTCGCCCTCGAGCTTGGGCCGCTGGTACTGTTCTTCTTCGCCAACGCCTATTCGGACCGCTTCGGCTTCGCGGAGAGCCAGCGCATCTTCGCGGCCACGGGCCTCTTCATCGTGGCGACCCTGATCTCGCTGGGGATCCACTATGCGCTCGTAAAGAAGCTGCCCATCATGCCGATAGTGTCGGGTGTGGTGGTGGTGGTGTTCGGCGGGCTCACGCTGATCCTGCAGGACGAGCTCTTCATCAAGCTGAAGCCCACCATCGTGAACAGCCTGTTCGGCTTCGCGCTGCTCGCCGGGCTCGCCTTCAACAAGCCGCTCCTCGCCATCGTCCTCGACTCCATGTTCGAGCTCACGGAGGAGGGCTGGCGCAAGCTCACCTTCCGCTGGGCCATGTTCTTCTTCGTCCTCGCGGCCATCAACGAGATCGTATGGCGCACCCAGACCACGGATTTCTGGGTGAGCTTCAAGGTGTTCGGCATCATGCCCATTACCGTCGCCTTCGCGCTCGCGCAGACGCCCCTTCTGATGCGCTACGAGGTGAAGAAGAGCGAGGCCTAAGGGCCCGCATCCGGCGCCATGAGCCGCACCGCGCGGGTGATGCCGCGCAGGGGCTCGTGATCGAGCTCCCGCCAGCCGTCGAGTTCGCCCGCCTCCTCCACCACGTCGCGGGAGGCGAGGAACGGCCGGTCGAGGGTCTTCGTCATCTGCTCGATCCGGGCCGTGATGTTCACAGGCTCGCCGAGCACCGTGAATTCGAGCCTCGCATCGTCGCCCACCACCCCGCAGAACACCTCGCCGCAATGGCAGCCGATGCCGACCCGCACCGGCGGGTCGAACCGGCGCTTGGCGTTCCAGCGCTCCACGAGGTCGAGGAGGGTGCGCCCGCAGGCGAGGGCCCGGGCGGCATCGCTGTCCCGGTCCGCCGGCACGCCGAAGAGGATGAGGGCCCCGTCCCCCAGGAACTTGTCCACCACCCCGCCATGCTGGGCGGCCGCCCGCATGACCCGTCGCCGAAAGGCCGAGATGAACACGGCGAGCCGGGTGGGATCCGTGCGCTCGGCGAGGGCCGATGAGTCGCGGATGTCGACGAAGAGCAGGACCGCCCCCACCCGGCGCCCGGCCCTGAGCGAAGCGAAGCCCTCCTCCGACAGGATCGGGGCGAGTTCCCGGGGCAGGTAGCGGGTGAGGTTCAGCCGCAGGGTGGTCTCGCGCACGGCCCGCTCCAGCAGCGTGCGCCCCTGCCGGGCCACCACGATGAGGATGAGGGCCGCGAGCGTCAGCATGATGATGCGGATCACGTTCGGCGGCGGGCCGAACTGCAGGTAGAGCTCGCTCAAGGCGATGCGGCGCTCGCCGAATTCGAGGTTCCCGGCGAGAACCGCGATGGCGGTGAGGCCGAAGACGTAGAGCCCCGCCACGTAGGCCTGCAGGCGCGGCCGGTAGTGGATGGCGCTCGCCGCAATGGCGATGGGCACGACCCAGACCACCGGGAAGGCGGCGAAGAAATTGCCCGCGATGCCGGTCGCGGCATGCACGTAGGCGAGGTTGCCGAGGATGAGCGCCGCATCGGCGGTGGCGGTGGCGACCGGCAACCAGCGGGCGGCGAGCCGGCGCGTGGCGACCCAGGCGCCGACGCAGCCGACGAGCCCGAACAGGGCCAGGGTCACCACGGCGGCGCGGATCTGGAGGCGGATATGCTCGTCCTCCACCGGCAGGTCGTCGGTGGCGAAGTAGATCGTTACGAGGAGGAGGACCGCCACGACGATGCGCACGATGCCGGCGCGCCGTTCGGCCGCGATCTCGGCGTCGCGGAGCAGGCGGCCCGTCGACTCCTCCACGGGCTGGCCCGGCCGCCGGGCGAAGCGCTTGGGCGGCCAGTGCGGCCAGAGCCGGGAGAGGCGGGCGAGGATGAAGGGTCGCAAGCGCGGCAGTGTGGCGCCTCGGGCCCCCTCGATCAAGCCGGGTCGTCCTCCCCGCCGGCGTGGAGCGCCGCGGTCGCCCGGTTCATCACGTCCGCGAAAGCCGTGAAGAAGGCCGCAACCTCGATCATCACCCGCTCGTAGGGCTCGCCCTGGAGCCCCGTCTTGTCCGGCAGGATGGAAAGGCGCTCGAGGGCGGGCTTCACGTCCGCGAGGGCGGCGCCGACCTGGGCGAGCTTCTGATCGGCCGCCGACTGGCGGTTGAGGCCAAAGCGCACCGCCGCCGCGGCAAGCTCAAGGGCGTCGTAGGTGCCCTCCCGGTCCGCCTCCAGTCCCCCGCGCTCGAGGCGCTCCAGAAGGTCGGGGTCGAGCCCCAGGGTCTCGGAGGCTTCCTGGCGGGACAGGCGGTGGGGAGCGGCGGCTTTCATGAAACCTCGTTCGGGGTCGGCAGGGATGATAGATGGGGCAAGGGGTCGAGGAGTTCGACCCTCCGAGCCCGAGACCCTGCATGAGCGAAGAACGGCCGCCGATCGAGATCTACGTGGACGCCGACGCCTGCCCGGTCAAGGCCGAGATCTACCGCGTCGCCGGGCGGCACGGGCTGAAGACCTACGTCGTGTCGAACGCCTTCCTCATCGTGCCCCGCGATCCCCTGGTCGAGCGGGTGGTCGTGGGCTCGGGCTTCGATGCGGCCGACGACTGGATCGCCGAGCGGGCCCGGCGCGGCGCCATCGTGGTGACGGCGGACGTGCCGCTGGCGAGCCGCTGCGTGAAGGCGGGAGCGGACGTGCTCGGGCCGACGGGCCGTCCCTTCACGGAAGCCTCCGTCGGCCTCGCGCTCGCGACCCGCAACCTCATGGAAGACCTGCGCGCCTCCGGCGAGGTCACGGGCGGCCCGCGTCCCTTCTCCCCCCGCGACCGCTCGACCTTCCTGCAGGCCCTCGACGTCGCGATCCAGCGCCTGAAGCGGGCGGGGTTCACTGGAGCCTCATCCTGAGGGGCTACGCAGCAGCGTTTCTGAGGAGGGTTCAGGGAACGCGGGAGGCGCGACCTGCGCTCCTCCCCTCAAGGGGGAGGGGCGGCGGTCAGCATCGCGCCATTACCTCGATCAATCGCCTACGTGCCCGCCTGCCGAAGGGCGGCGAGGAACGCCGGCATGGATTCGGGCGCGAGAGGCCCGATCTGCTTGTGCCGGATGGTGCCGTCCGGGCCGATGATGAAGGTTTCGGGCACCCCGTAGACGCCCCAGTCGATGGCCGCGCGGCCGTTCGGGTCGACCCCCACCGCCGCGAAAGGATTGCCCAGCGCTCCGAGGAAGCGGCGGGCGTTCTCAGGGTTATCCTTGTAGTTGATGCCGACCACCCGCACGGCGGGATCCTTGGCGAGGTCCATGAGGAGCGGATGCTCCTGGCGGCAGGGCGCGCACCAGGAGGCCCAGACGTTCACGACCGTCACGCGGCCCTTGAGGTCCGCTTGGCTCAGGCCCGGCACGGGCCGCCCGCCGAGCTGCAGGCCATCGAGGGGCGCGAGGGTGAAGGCCGGAACGGGGCGACCGATGAGCGCCGAGGGAACCCGGGAGGGATCTCCGGCGAAGAGCCGCGTGAGGAACAGGGCGGCGAGCCCCGCGAAGATCAGGGCCGGCAGCAGGAAGATGAGGCGCGGGCGGCGGGGGGCGAGGGCCTCAGCCACGGGCGGACCTCCGGCGGGCGCCGCGGGCTTCCAGCTGGCTGAGGTGCCGCTGCTGCGCCCGGTGGTCGAGGAGCGCGCGGAGGATGAGCCCCAGCACCACGAGGGTGGTGACCGCATAGGAGCCCAGGATAAAGGCGGCGTGCTGGCCCATCAGGCGGCCTGCGCGTCGAGGCGCTCGGCCTCGAGGATCGTGAGCGTCCTCACCCGGCGGCGCAGGATCTCGGTGCGCATGCCGGCGAGATGCAGGGTGATGCCGATGAGCGTGAAGGCGAGGGCCATGACGAGAAGCGGGTACAGCATGGAGGGATGGATCGTCGGGCCGTCGACCCGGAACACGGAGGCCGGCTGGTGCAGGGTGCTCCACCAGTCGACGGAGAACTTCACGATGGGCACGTTGACGGCGCCGACGAGGGTCAGGATCGACACGGCGCGGGCGGCCCGGGCGGGCTCGTCGATGGTGCGCCACAGGGCCATGACGCCGCAATACATGAGGAAGAGCACCAGCACCGAGGTGAGCCGGGCGTCCCACACCCAGTAGGTGCCCCACATGGGCTTGCCCCAGAGCGAGCCGGTGACGAGGCAGATGAAGGTGAAGGCCGCGCCGATGGGGGCCGCCGCCTTCTGCGACACGTCGGCGAGGGGATGGCGCCAGACGAGGGTGCCGAGCGCCGACACCGCCATGGTGCTGTAGAAGAAGAGGGAGAGCCAGGCCGCCGGCACGTGCAGGAACATGATCCGGATGGTCTCGCCCTGCTGGTAGTCGGGCGGGGCGCCCCAGGCCATCACGAGGCCGATGCCGAGGGTGAGCGCGGCGAGGCCCCCGAGCCACGGCAGGGCGCGGCCGGAATAGCCCATGAAGCGGGTCGGGTTGGCGAGGTCCCAGATCATGGGCCGGATGTAGCGAGCGCCCGGAGCGCCCGCAATGAGGCAAATCAAAGCGAAAGGACTGCTCCTACTCGCCAAAACGCAGGGCCGCGGCGGCGCCCAGGGTGCCCACCACCGCGGCGACGAGTGAGAGGGCCGCAAGGATGAGGAAGGGCGTCGCGAAGGGCACCGTTCCGCCCGTCGCGGCATTCGCGGCCGAGACCCCGAAGATCAGGGTCGGCACCATGAGCGGCAGGACGAGGATCGCGAGGATCAGCCCGCCGCGCCGCAAGGTGGCGGTGAGCGCCGCGCCGACGGCCCCCACGAAGGTGAGGGCCGGGGTTCCGACGATGAGCGTCGCCACCATGGCGGCCATCCCTTCGGGCGAGAGGGCGACGAGGAGGCCGAAGAGCGGCGAGGCGAGGGCGAGGGGCAGCCCGGTGGTGAGCCAATGGGCCACGACCTTGGCCAGCACCAGCACCTCCAGGGGCGCCGGGGCGGAGCGCAGGAGGTCGAGGGACCCGTCCTCCTCGTCCGCCTGAAACAGGCGGTCGAGGCCGATCAGCGTGGCCAGCACCGCCGCGATCCAGAGAATCGCGGGGCCGATGCGGGAGAGGAGGTTGAGATCGGGCCCGAGCGCGAAGGGCACGAGGGTCACGATGAGGAGGAAGAACACGAGCCCGAGCCAGCCCGAGCCGCCGATGCGATTGGCGAGCGCGAGGTCCCGGGAGAGGATTGCGAGAAAGGCGCTCATCAGGCGTCCCCCGGCGGGAGGACGGCCGCCGGGCGCTCGATCCGGATCTCCGCGATGCCGGCGATCCCGAGGGCCTGGTGGGTCGCCGCGACGATCAGGCCGCCGTCGGCGAGGTGCTCCCCCATCATGGCCTGGAGGGTGCCCTGCGAGGTCGCGTCGAGGGCGGCGGTCGGTTCGTCGAGGAGCCAGACGGGTCGGCGGGCGACGAGGAGGCGGGCGAGGGCCACCCGGCGGCGCTGCCCGGCGGAGAGATAGGCCACGGGAAGCCTCGCCGCATGGGCGAGGCCCACCCGCTCCAGCGCCTCCGCGGGCTGGAGGGCCGGGGCGCCGAGGAGGCGGGCCGCGAAGGCGAGGTTCTCCTCGGCGGTGAGCGCCGTCTTCAGGGCCTCCCGGTGGCCGACGAGGTGAAGGCATTCCGGCAGCGTGCGCTCTCCCGCCCCCTCGAGGGCGACCGTCCCGGCTTCCGCCTGGAGACGGCCGGCCAGAATGGCGAGGAGCGTGCTCTTGCCGGCGCCGTTGCGGCCCGTCACGGCGAGCGCACCGCCGCCCCCGAGCGAGAACGACAGTCCCTCGAAAATCAGGCGGCCGGAGCGCCGGCAGGCAAGATCGTGAACCGTTAACCGCAAGGCCCCGACCTCTGCCCGCCATGCACCTCAGAACTGTTCCAAAGCTGTAGCGGGCAGGCGCGAAATGATCTATAGGGACGGTGGCTGCGCCGCGCGCCAAGGCGTCCAATCCGTCTCGCGCGCTTCATCCCATCCGGGCGCCCCCGGAGCGGCGCGCGCTTCAATTCGCGCATTCGGCCGAACAACCTGTTCGTTTGAAACCGCTCGTGAGGATGGATCCGTGACGAATCCCAACAGCTTCAATGCCCGCCAGACCCTGCAGGTCGGCGCCAAGACCTATACCTACTTCTCCCTCGCCGAGGCCCAGAAGAACGGCCTGCCGGACGTGTCCCGGCTGCCCTTCTCCATGAAGGTGCTCCTCGAGAACCTCCTGCGCTACGAGGACGGCCGCACGGTCACCAAGGACGACATCCTGGCCGTCGCCGAGTGGCTGAACAACCGCGGCAAGGTGGAGAAAGAGATCGCCTACCGTCCCGCCCGCGTGCTCATGCAGGACTTCACGGGCGTGCCGGCCGTCGTCGACTTGGCCGCCATGCGCGACGCCATGAAGGGGCTCGGCGGCGATCCCCGCCGGATCAACCCGCAGGTGCCCGTCGACCTCGTGATCGACCACTCCTTCGTGACGGACGAGTTCGGCACCCCTCTCTCCCTCGCCCGCAACGTGGAGCTCGAATACGAGCGCAACGTGGAGCGCTACCGCTTCCTGAAATGGGGCCAGACGGCCTTCGCGAACTTCTCGGTGGTGCCGCCCGGCACGGGCATCTGCCACCAGGTGAACCTCGAGTTCCTGTCGCAGACCGTGTGGACCCGCCGCGACGACGCGACGGGCGACGAGGTCGCCTATCCCGACACGCTGGTGGGCACCGATTCGCACACGACCATGGTGAACGGCCTCGCCGTCCTCGGTTGGGGCGTCGGCGGCATCGAGGCGGAGGCCGCGATGCTCGGCCAGCCCGTGTCGATGCTCATTCCGGAGGTCGTGGGCTTCAAGCTCACGGGCAAGCTCCGGGAGGGCGTGACCGCCACCGATCTCGTCCTCACGGTCACCCAGATGCTCCGCAAGAAGGGCGTCGTGGGCAAGTTCGTGGAGTTCTACGGCCCGGGCCTCACCGACATGCCGGTGGCCGACCGCGCCACGATCGGCAACATGGCGCCCGAGTACGGCGCCACCTGCGGGTTCTTCCCCGTGGACGAGAAAACCGTCCAGTATCTGCGCATGACGAGCCGCACGCCCGAGCGCATCGCCCTCGTCGAGGCCTACGCTCAGGCGCAGGGCATGTGGCGCACCGCCGACACGCCGGACCCGGTCTTCACGGATACGCTGGAGCTCGATCTTAACGACGTTCAGCCCTCCCTCGCCGGCCCCAAGCGCCCGCAGGACCGGGTGCTCCTCGCCAGCGCCAAGGCCGAGTTCACCAAGGCCATGGATGCCGAGTTCAAGAAGGCGGCCGAACTCGGCCAGCGGCACAAGGTCGGCGGCACGAACTACGATCTTGGCCACGGCGACGTGGTTCTGGCGGCGATCACCTCCTGCACCAACACGTCGAACCCGAGCGTGATGATCGGGGCGGGGCTCCTCGCCCGCAACGCCGTGCGGCGCGGCCTCAAGACCAAGCCCTGGGTGAAGACCTCCACGGCGCCGGGCTCGCAGGTCGTCGCCGAGTACTTCCAGAAGGCGGGGCTGCAGAAGGATCTCGACGCCCTCGGCTTCAACCTCGTGGGCTTCGGCTGCGGCTCGTGCATCGGCAATTCCGGACCCCTCATCCCGGAGGTGTCCCAGGCCGTCAACGACAACGACCTCGTCGTTTGCTCGGTGCTCTCCGGCAACCGCAACTTCGAGGGCCGGGTGAACCCGGACGTGCGGGCGAACTACCTCGCCTCGCCCCCGCTCGTCGTAGCCTATGCCCTCGCGGGCTCGATGCTGGTCGATCTCGCGAACGACCCGCTCGGCACGGACAACGACGGCAAGCCGGTCTACCTCAAGGACATCTGGCCGACCTCTTCGGAGATCCAGGACCTCATCGACCAGACCGTCACGAGCGAGCTCTTCGCCACCCGCTACGCCGACGTGTTCACGGGCGACGAGCGCTGGCGCGGCGTCGACGTCACGGGCGGCCTCACCTTCGAGTGGGACATGGGTTCGACCTACGTGCAGAACCCGCCCTATTTCGAGGGCATGGAGAAGGAGCCGAAGCCCGTCACCGACGTGGTGAACGCCCGGATCCTCGGCCTGTTCGGCGATTCCATCACCACCGACCACATCTCGCCGGCGGGCAACATCCGTCCGAAGTCGCCCGCGGGCGAGTACCTTCTGTCGCATCAGGTGCGCGTCGCCGACTTCAACCAGTACGGCACGCGCCGCGGCAACCACGAGGTCATGATGCGGGGCACCTTCGCCAATATCCGCATCAAGAACCAGATGGTGCGGGACGAGGCCGGCAACGTGGTCGAGGGCGGCTACACCCTCCATCAGCCCTCCGGGGAGCGCATGTGGATCTATGACGCCGCCATGCGCTACCAGGAGGAGGGCGTGCCCCTCGTGGTGTTCGCCGGCAAGGAATATGGCACCGGCTCGTCCCGCGACTGGGCGGCGAAGGGCACCAACCTTCTCGGCGTGCGGGCCGTGATCGCCGAGTCCTTCGAGCGCATCCACCGCTCGAACCTCGTCGGCATGGGCGTCGTGCCGCTCGTCTTCGAGGGCGACACCAGCTGGGCGTCCCTCGGCCTGAAGGGCGACGAGCAGGTGACGATCCGCGGGCTCGCCGGCGACCTGAAGCCCCGCCAGCGGCTCGAGGCCGAAATCGCCTCCGCCGACGGTTCGGTGAAGCGCGTGCCCCTCGTCTGCCGCATCGATACGCTCGACGAGCTGGAGTACTTCCGCAACGGCGGCATCCTCCACTACGTCCTGCGTCAATTGGCTGCGTAACGCAGGACGAACCCTCTCCCCTCCGCGGGAGAGGGTGCCCCTGCAAGGGGCGGGAGAGGAGCCGTCGGCCTCACCTCTTGCCCTCTCCCGGCTCGCTTCCGCTCGCCACCCTCTCCCGCGGAGGGGGAAGGGAAAGGTCCCGCGGTTGCCCCGCCCCGACCCCTCGTGTAGAGGGGCGGTTCGTTAACCGTTCTTGACGGTTCGCGGCCGGGGCAACGGGCTGGACGAGCCCGTCAAGAAGCTGCGCCGACAAGCCAGAAGATTGCAGGAGAGCGACGGATGTCCTCTACGTTCGAAGCCGTGGCCGGCATCATCGCCGACACCGCCGATATCCCGCGCGAGCAGATCACGCCCGAAAGCCACGCCATCGACGATCTCGGCATTGATTCGCTGGCCTTCCTCGACATCGCCTTCGCGATCGACAAGGCCTTCGGCATCAAGCTGCCGCTGGAGCAGTGGACGCAGGAAGTGAACGAGGGCAAGGTCCCGGCCGAGGAATACTTCGTGCTGAAGAACCTCGTCTCCCGCGTCGACGCGCTGGTGGCCGCCAAGAACGCCTCGGCGGCCTAAGCTTAAGCTCCCATGCGCCTCGAATATTTCGAGATGATCGACCGCGTCGTGGCGTTCGACCGCGACGCGAAGCGGATCGAGGCGCAGTCGACCGTGCCGCAGGAAAGCCCCGTCTTCGAGGGGCACTTCCCGGGCCACCCGCTGGTGCCGGGCGTGCTCCTCACCGAGACCATGGCGCAGGCCTCGGGCTACCTCATCCTCGGCCTCACCGATTTCAGCCACATGCCGTTCCTCATGGCGGTCGACAAGGCGCGCTTCCGCTCCTTCGTCGGCCCCGGCACCGTGCTCACCGTCACGGCGAGCCTCGAACACGAGGGTTCGGGCTATGCGGGCACGAAGGCCAAGATCGCGGCCGACGGCAAGCCGCTCTGCGATGCTGAGTTGCGCTTCAAGACCATGCCGTTCCCGGACGGCCTCGGCGAGCAGATGCGCGGCCAGGGCCGCAAGATCGGCCTGATCGGAGCGGCGGCATGAGCCGCGACGTGGTGATCACCGGCATCGGCCTCGTCTCGTCGGCGGGGGAGGGCGTCGAGGCGCATCTCGCCGCCCTCCGGGGGGCGCCGCGGGTCGACGGCGACACCTTCGCGCCCTTCCCGGTGCATCCCGTGGTGCCGCTCGAACTCGACCGGCAGATCCCGAAGAAATCCGACCAGCGCCAGATGGAGCCCTGGCAGCGGCTCGGCACCTATGCGGCGGGCCTCGCGCTCGATGCCGCCGGCGCCAAGGGCGATGCGGCCCTCAAAGCTCGGATGCACCTCATCGTGGCGGCAGGCGGCGGCGAGCGCGACTACGCGGTCGACGGGCAGGTGCTCACGGGCCTTCGCACGGCGCAGCGGCCCGGCGTGTTCCTCAACGAGCGGCTCATGGGCGACCTGCGCCCCACGCTCTTCCTCGCCCAGCTGTCCAATCTCCTCGCCGGCAACATCTCCATCGTCCATGGGGTCACGGGCGCATCCCGCACCTTCATGGGCGAGGAGGCGAGCGGCGTCGATGCCCTGCGCATCGCGCACAGCCGCATCGCGTCGGGCCAGAACGACATCTTCCTCGTCGGCGGCGCCTACAATGCCGAGCGACCCGACGTTCTGCTGATCTACGAGATGGGCGGCTTTCTGTGGAAGAAGCCCTTCGCGCCCGTGTTCGACCGCGCGGCCGATGGCGGCGGCATGATCCTCGGCTCCGGCGCCTGCTTCATGGTGCTGGAGTCCCGCGACCACGCCGAGGCCCGCGGCGCGACCGCGCTCGCGAAGATCGCCGGCATCGCGTCGGATCGCGGCCGCCGTACGCCCGGCCACGTCACCGACGCCCTTCGCCGCCAGGTGGACGCGCTCGGGGCGAAGCCCGACGTGGTGATCTCGGGCGCGACGGGCGTTGCCGGCATCACGGCCGAGGAGCGCGCGGCGCTGGACCCGGTGGGCGCCCCCGTTCACGCCACCTCGGACCTCGTCGGCCACACCATGGAGGCGCAGGCGCCGGTGGGCGCTGCGCTCGCGGCCGGCTTCATCGCGGCGGGCCGGGCAGGCGAGGCTCTCGTCACCTCCGTCGGACACTGGCGGGGCGAGGGCGCGCTTCGTCTCACGCGAGCTTGAGGACCGCTTCATGGCGCTCACCGACCATCAGGGCCGCCCTCTCGTCGCCGTCACCGGCATGGGCGTCGTCACCTCCCTCGGCCAGGGCAAGGACGACACCTGGGCGGCCCTGACGGCCGGCCGCTCGGGCATCCGCCGGATCGGCCGTTTCCCGACCGAGGGCCTGCGCACCACCATCGCCGGCACCATCGACCACGTGGATGTGGAGCCCCTCGTCGCGCCGCTTCTCTCCGAGCGCCTCGCCATGCTGGCGGCCGAGGAGGCGATCACGCAAGCCGGCATCGGCGCGGCCGCCGATTTTCCGGGCGCACTCTTCATCGCGGTGCCGCCGGTCGAGATGGAATGGCCTCAGCGCGAGGCGCTGGCGGAGGCGGCGGGCGTCGACGGCGAGGCGGTGACCTACAAGGATCTCCTGCGGGCCGCCGGCACGGGCCGCTTCCGCGCGTGGCACGACCTCTTCATCTTCGGAACGGTGGCCGACCGCGTCGCCGACCGCTTCGGCACCAAAGGCTCGCCGATCTCGCTCTCCACCGCCTGCTCGTCCGGCGCCACCGCGATCCAGCTCGGCGTCGAGGCGATCCGCCGGGGCGAGACGGATGCGGCCCTGTGCATCGGCACCGACGGGTCCGTGAACCCCGAATCCCTCATCCGCTTCTCGCTCCTCTCCGCGCTCTCGACGCAGAACGAAGCGCCGGAGGCTGCCTCGAAGCCCTTCTCCAAGAACCGCGACGGCTTCGTCATGGGCGAGGGCGGCGCCGCGCTCGTGCTGGAGAACGCCGAGAGCGCCCGGGCCCGCGGAGCGAGGATCCTCGGCTACGTGCTCGGGGCCGGCGAGCGCGGCGACGGCTTTCACCGCACCCGGTCGAGCCCGGACGGCGCGCCCGTCGTGGCGGCGATCCGCGCAGCCCTCGACGATGCGGGCCTTGAGCCCGACGATATCGACACCGTGAACGCCCACGGCACCTCGACGCCTGAGAACGACAAGATGGAGTCCATGGGCTGCATGGCCGTGTTCGGCGAGCGCATGGCGCGGGTGCCGATCTCGTCCAACAAGTCGATGATCGGTCACACGCTGACGGCGGCCGGCGCCGTGGAGGCGGTGGTGTCGCTCCTCACCATCGCGAACGGCCGCATCCCGCCGACGATCAACCATCACCTGCCGGATCCCGCCATTCCCCTCGACGTGGTGCCGAACGTGGCCCGCGACGCGCCGGTGCAGCGGGTCCTGTCGAACTCCTTCGGTTTCGGCGGGCAGAACACCTGCCTCGTCTTCGGAGCGGAACCGCGATGACCCGCCGCGTTCTCGTCACCGGCGGTGCCAAGGGCGTCGGCGCCGCCATCGTCCGCGCTCTCGTCGAGAGCGGCCACGACGTCGACTTCACGTACCGCTCGTCGGGCGATGCCGCCCAGGCGCTGGCGGCCGACCTCATGGCGGCCCATCCCGGCCGCTCCGTCGTCGCGCAGGAGCTCGACCTCTCCGACAGGACCGCCCTCGACGCGTTCAGCGACGCTGCGGGCGAGACCGCCTATTTCGGCCTCGTCCACAATGCCGGCCAGCCCTACGATGCGCTTGCCGCCATGATGCAGCAGGACAAGGCCGAGGCCGCCATGCAGGTGAACTTCTGGTCCCTGACGCGCCTCGCCAAGAGCGTCATGCGCGGCATGATCCGCGCCCGGGCAGGGCGCATCGTGGCGATCGGCTCCGTGGCGGCGCTCCAGGGCAATCCCGGCAACGCCGCCTACGCGGCCTCCAAGGGCGCCCTCATCGCCTATTGCCGGACCCTCGCCATCGAGACGGCGAAGCGCGGCGTCACCGTGAACACCATCGCGCCGGGCTTCATCGACACCGACATGATGGCGCCCTACGCGGCCTATCGCGACAGCATGGAAAAGCAGATCCCGGCGGGGCGCTTCGCCAAGCCGCAGGAGATCGCCGGCCTCGTCGCCTTCCTGATGTCGGATTCGGCGGCCTACATCACGGGCGCCGTCCTGCCGGTCGACGGCGGCCTCACCTCGATGATCGGCATCCATCGCTGATCGAGTCGTCCCTGTGCTGCGCCTCGCCGTTCTCCTGGTTCTCGTTCCTGCGGCCGCGCTCGCCACGCCCGACACCTACCGGGTGGTGGGGGTCGCCAGGGGCGACATGCTGAACATCCGGGAGCGGCCCGATCCCGAATCCGATCTCATCGGCCAGATCCCCCATGACGGCCGGCGCATCCGGGGTTTCGGCTGCACGGACGACACCGAGAACGGCACCGCTTGGTGCCGGGTGAAGCACGGGGCCGTGGTGGGCTGGGTGCGGCAGAAGTTCGTCAGGCCCGAGTAGGCGCTACGGCGCTTGTCATCTGCCGGTACGGGCTTTAAGCGCGGGTCTCCCGTTCCCGTTTCGTCACCCCGCGCGTCGTGGCTTCATGGCGCCGCCGGACCGATTCTTCCGAAAGCCCCGCATGCGCGCCCTCCAGCTTTTCGGCGACCGCGACCTTCGCCTGACCGACATCGACGCGCCGCCCCCGCCCGGGCCGGGCGAGGTGCAGGTGCGGGTGAGGGCGCTCGCCCTCAACTACCTCGACGTCTGGGGCTTTCGCGGCATGGCCTTCGCCAAGCGCAAGATGCCCCAGATCGCGGGCGTGGAGGCCGCCGGCGAAGTGGCGGCGGTGGGCGAGGGCGTCACGCGCTTTACGGCGGGCGACCCCGTCACGATGTACGGCGCCGAAACCTGCGGCGTGTGCCGCGCCTGCCGGGAGGGCCGCGACAACCTCTGCGAGAACGTCGGCGGCATCATGGGCTTTCACCTCGACGGCTTCGCCCGCGAGCTCGTGAACCGGCCCGAGCGCCTCGTCGTCCCGGTGCCGGCGGGCGTCTCCTTCGAGGATGCGGCCTGCGCGCCCATCGGGTTCGGCACCGTGCAGCACATGCTGTTCGACAACGCGAAGCTGGAGCCCGGCGAGTCGATCCTCGTCCATGCGGGCGGATCCGGCATCGGCACGGCCGCCATCAAGATGGCGAAGGCCATCGGCTGCACCGTCTACACGACGGTGGGGGACGACGAGAAGGGCGAGAAGGCGCTGGCGCTCGGCGCCGATCACGTGGTGAACTACCGGACCGAGCGCTTCGAGGGCGAGGTGCGGCGCCTCACCAAGCGCAAGGGCGTCGACGTCGTGTTCGAGCATGTGGGCGCCGAGACTTGGAACGGATCGCTCCTGTGCCTCAAGCGCGGCGGGCGCCTCGTCACCTGCGGCTCGACGTCGGGCGTGTCCACCACCATGAACCTGATGCAGCTCTTCCAGCAGCAGTATCGGATCTTCGGCTCCTTCGGCTGCCGCATGGAGAACATCGCTCAGTCGCTGGCCAAGATGGCGGACGGCATGCGGCCGGTGATCGACTCGGTGTTCGCGCTCGCCGACTTCCAGCAAGGGCTGGAGCGCCTCGAGGGCCGCAAGGTCTTCGGCAAGGTCGTGGTGACCTTCTAAGGAACGGACCCCGTGCTCCCCGCAGCCAAGAAGCCCCGCAGCCTCGGATCCCGGGCCGCCGAAGCCGGCATGATCGGCCTCACCCGCGGCGTCTTCGGCCTCGCGCGGGCGCTCGGCCCGAGCAGAGCCGCGGATGTGGGCGCCGCCCTCACGCGCGCGGTCGGTCCTCTCCTGCCGGCCCACCGCACCGCGCTGGCGAATGTGCGCGCGGCCTATCCGGAGATGTCCGAGCCCGAGGTCAAGCGCGTCGTGCGGGGCGCCTGGGACAATCTCGGGCGGACCGGGGCCGAATACGCCCACCTCGGCGACCTTTTCGACTACGACCCCGACCGGGCGACCCCGGGGCGGGTGGAGGTGGACGGGATCGACCACTTCGTGTCCCTGCGGGACGACGGACGGCCCGGCATCATCTTCTCGGCCCATCTCGCCAATTGGGAGCTTCCGGCGATCTGCGCCGCACGGTTCGGCCTCGACGCCACCGCGGTGTTCCGGGCGCCGAACGATCCGGCGGTCGCCCGCGTGGTGCACGAGGTCCGCAGCGGCACCATGGGCGGGCTCGAAGCCGCCCGGCAGGGCGCCGCCTTCGCCATGCAGGGCGTGCTGGAGCGGGGCGGCCATCTCGGCATGCTCATCGACCAGCATTTCACCCGCGGCGTTCCCGTGACCTTCATGGGCCGCCCCGCCCTGGTGAACCCCATCCTGGCGAAGTTCGCCCGGCGCTTCGATTGCCCGGTCCACGGCGTCCGGGTCGTCCGGCGTCCCGGGCACCGCTTCCGCCTCCAGCTCACCCCGGCGCTCGACCTGCCGCGGGATGCGGAGGGGCAGATCGAGGTCACCGGCGCCATGCAGGCCATGACCGCCGTGGTGGAAGGCTGGGTCCGGGAGAACCCCGAGCAATGGCTCTGGATGCACCGGCGCTGGCGGGCGCCCGCCGGGAGCCGGCGCTGATCACTGCCATCTCAAGGCAAAGTGAGTTTCCCTTTAACCCCGCATGGGGTTGAGTGATGGGATGTTGACCCGCCTCACAGCCTGGCTTTCGGTCCTGGGCCTCTGCGTTCTGGCAGGCCCGGCCGCCTCGAATCCGCTCGCCGGCTCGCCTCCTCAGGCCGTGGTGGAATTGTTCACGAGCCAGGGCTGCTCCTCCTGCCCGCCGGCGGACAAGCTCTTCGTCGAGCTGGCGCAGCGCCCGGACCTCATCGCCCTCACGTTCCCGGTCGATTACTGGGATTATCTCGGCTGGAAGGACACCCTCGCCCACCCGCAATTCACCTCGCGGCAGAAGGGTTACGCCTATGCGCGGGGCGACCGCCAGATCTATACGCCTCAGGCGGTGGTGAACGGCACGAAACCCTGCCTCGGCTCCGACCGGGCGCAGATCGACGAGCATGTGGCGGCGGCCGGGCAGCACGGGCTCCCGGTTCCGGTCACGCTCAGCGAGCGGGACGGCATCGTCACGGTGGCGATCGAGGCGGCCCCCGACCGCACGGCTCCGGCGGAGCTCTGGGTGCTTCCCGTGATGCGGCTCCAGACCGTGTCCATCGGGCGCGGCGAAAACGGCGGGCGCACCGCCACCTACGCCAACGTGGTGCGGGGCATGACCCGGCTCGGCGAATGGCGGGGCGGCCCAGCCCAGTTCCAGCTCCCGCTCCAGACCGCCATGGGCGGAGGCGACGGCTACGTGGTCCTTCTCCAAACGCCGCAGGGCAAGAAGCCCGGGCCGATCCTCGGGGCTGCCAAGAGCAAGGGCCTTTAGACGAGGATCACCCGGTTCGGCAGCTCGTCCGCATCGTCGAGCCGCGGCGGCGCGTGCTCGGCGAGAACGGCGCCCACCCGCCGGACCGCCGCGATGAGCCCGTCCGCAGGCCGGCCCGCCTTGATGGCCTCGATCAGATCGTCGATGGCGTCGCGCCACACCCGCTCGTCCACGTGGTCGGAGATGCCCGTATCGGCCAGGATCTCCGCGTAATGCTCGGCCGCGGCAACGTAGATCAGGACGCCCGTGCGCTCCCGGGTGCGGGTCAGGCCCCGCGCCACGAATTCCCGCAAAGCCGCCTCGTGCGCCCGCCCCCGCTTGATGAAGCCCGGCACGAGCCGGTAGCGGCGCTTGGGCAGGGACAGCACCATGCTGAGGGTCAAAGCGACGAGAAGCTGGACGAGGGCGATCCGCGGCGCTCCGAGCGTCGTGATCGCGATGAGGGGCCAGGGGACGGCGAGGGCCGCCAGCATCGCCCAGAGGATCGGCACCGAGCGGTAGCCGCTCGCTTGGCGGGCCACCACCACGACGATCTCGCCCGCCGTGCGGGCTTCCGCCTCGCGGATCGCCTCGACGAGGCGCTCCCGGTCCTCCGCTCCGATCATCACCAGCTCCCCGATGCGCCGCCGCCGCCGGAGGATCCCCCGCCGCCCGAGAACCCGCCGCCTCCGCCGCCGGACCAGCCCCCTCCGCCTCCCGACCAGCCGCCCCCGCCGGACCACCCGCCGCCCCAGCCGCCCCCCGGGACGATGATCCAGCCGCCGCGCCGGCGCCTGTGGGAGTGCCGCGGGCCGGCGCCGCCGCGCAGGAAGCGGGCGACGACCCAGAACAGGACGAGGAGCATCAGGAAGGCGATCACGGGATCGACGCCCGGATGGACCACCCGCTCGTCCTCCCGCACCGGCACCCGCGGCTGCCACTCCTCCGCGTCGCCCGTGAGGATGTTCAGAATAGCGTCGACGCCGCCGTTAAGCCCGCCGGCGAAATCGTTCTGGCGGAACCGCGGCGCGACGGCCGTCGTGATGATCACCTTGGAGAGCGCATCGGTCAGCGTGCCCTCGAGCCCGTAGCCCACCTCGATGCGCACCTTGCGTTCGCTCGGGGCGACGAGCAGCAGCACGCCATTGTTGCGCTGGGCGAGGCCGAGGCGCCAATGCCGGTAGAGGCGGTTGGCGTAGTCCTCCACCGTCGTGCCGTCGAGGGACGCCACAGTCGCGACTACGACCTGGTTCGTCGTGCGGTCCTCGTGGGCCTTCAGCTTCGCCTCGATCGCCGCCCGGTCCTCGGGCCGAAGCACGCCTGCCGCATCGACGACGCGCCCCGTGAGGGCGGGAAAGGATTGGGCGAGGGCCGCGGCGGCGAAGAGGAGGGCGACGAGGAGCGCTGCAACGCCTCGCCAAGTGTCCCGCCCTGGCGGCGAGGCGAGACCGGCGCGGGTCATGACGCCCTCTAGAACCGCACCTGGGGCGGGCGCTCGGCCCCCGCATTGGCGGCGAAGGTTTCGAGCGGCTTGGCTTCGGGGTAGAGGATGCCGGCGATCCAGCGGCCAGGAACCGTGCGCAACTCCGTGTTGTAGGACCGAACCGCCTCGATGTAGTCCCGCCGGGCCACCGCGATCCTGTTCTCGGTGCCTTCGAGTTGCGATTGCAGGGCGAGGAAGTTGGCGTTCGATTTCAGCTCCGGGTAGCGCTCCACCGTGACGAGGAGGCGGCCTAGGGCGCCGGAGAGCTGGTTCTGGGCCTCCTGGTACTCGCGGAAGCGCTGCGGGTCTGTGATCGTGGACGCGTCCACCTGAACCTGCCCGGCGCGGGCGCGCGCCTCCGAGACCTGGGTGAGCACGTCCCGCTCCTGCTGGGCGTAGCCCTTCACGGTCTCGACGAGGTTGGGGATGAGGTCGGCGCGGCGCTGGTACTGGTTCTGCACCTCGCTCCAGGCGGATTTGGCCCGCTCCTCGAGGGTCGGCACGTTGTTCACCCCGCAGGCGGAGAGCAGGACGCCCACGAGCGTGGCCGCCAGGACGGCGCGCGCGCCCCTCAACCGATCCGCCATGCTCATCCCGGTCCTCCGATGCGATGCCCTCTCGACAACGTGACACGCTCCGAGGGGTTCGGCTCCGGCGTCATGTAGGCCCGGCTCGCAGGCCTGCCAAGCTCGCCGGCAGGGTGGCGCGAGCCGCCCGATTGCGAGAGAATGGCCCATCCGTGAACTTCGCTCGGGCCTGCTCCATGACCTTTCTGCCGGAGACCGGCGTCCTTCTCTCCTACACGCTGGCCTGCGTGGTTCTCTTCATCACGCCGGGCCCGGACATGAGCCTGCAGCTCGCCAAGACGCTCGCCGGCGGGCGGCGCTCCGGAATGGCGGCCATGCTCGGCACGATGCTGGGCTGCGCGGTCCACACGCTTCTGGCGGCGCTCGGCATCTCGGCGCTTCTCGCCGCCTCCGCGACGGCCTTCACGGTGCTCAAGGTCGTCGGTGCCCTGTACCTCATCTGGCTGGCCGTCGACGCCCTGCGCAACGGCTCGGTCCTGAACGTGAAGAACGGCGCCGTCGCCGAAACCTCCGTGACGCGCGATTTCCTGGTCGGTCTTGGCATCAATCTCACGAACCCGAAGATCGTTCTGTTCTTCGTGACCTTCCTGCCGCTCTTCGTGCAGGCGGACGACCCGAATGCTGGGGCGAAGCTCGTTTTCCTGGGGCTCTACTTCGTGGCGCTCAGCATGCCGCTGGCGACTCTCATGATCTTCGGAGCCGACCGGGTCGTCGCCACCCTTCGCCGCAAGCCGCGGGTGCTCAGGGCCCTGGACTACACCTTCGCGGGCTTGTTCTCGGCTTTCGCGGTCAAGATTCTCGCGGCATCGGCGCGGTGAGGCTGCGGCCTGCGCCGCGGCCGGCCAGGGTCCAGTAGACGAGGCCCGCGGCGGCACCCGTGAGCGCCAGAATGAGACTGACCCGCAGCTCGTCCGGCGTCGCCGCCCGGGCCCCCGCCCGCAGGATCCATGGCATCGAGGCGGCCAGGGCCGCGGTGGCGCCCGCATACCAGAGGAGCGCCCGGGTGCCGATCACCTCGCCGACGAGCGCGATGAAGAGCGGCGGAAGGATGAGGAGCGAGAAGACGAGGCGGCCGGCGCCCTCGAAGGCTCCCCGCACCGCCGCGTCCGGGTCGTCCGCCGATGCGACCGCGTCCATGAGCCCCCAGAAGCCCGCGAACAGGGCGTGGCCGGCGAGGGGCCCCAGCACGGGATCCGCCACGGCCGCCACCAGGAACACGAGCGCTCCGGCCGTGGGCGCGAGGAGCAGCGCGAACGGGATGACGACGAGCCAGCGGATCACGGCCGCGCCGCGCTACTCGCTGTCGCCGAGGGCATACATCCCCTCGGCCCCGATGCCGCTCTCCAGCATGAGGCGGGCGCGGGCGCGCATCTTCTCGGTCTCGCTCTTCAACTGGCCGCAGGCCGCCAGGATGTCCCGGCCGCGGGGCGTGCGCACGGGGCTCGCATAGCCGGCCCGGAACACGATCTCGGAGAAGCGCTCGATGCGCTCCCAGTCCGAGCACTCGTATTTGGAGCCCGGCCAGGGGTTGAAGGGGATGAGGTTGATCTTCGCCGGGATGCCCTTGAGCAGGCGCACGAGCTCGCGCGCATCGGCGTCGGAATCGTTCACGCCCTTCAGCATCACGTATTCGAAGGTGATGCGGCGCGCATTCGAGAGCCCGGGATAAGCCCGGCAGGCGTCGAGCAGCTGCTTGATGTCGTATTTGCGGTTGAGGGGCACCAGCACGTCGCGCAACTCGTCCCGCACCGCGTGGAGCGAGATGGCGAGCATGGTGTTCGCCTCGGCGCCGAGGCGTTCCATCTGGGGCACGACCCCGGAGGTCGAGACCGTGATGCGCCGGCGCGAGAGGCCGAGGCCCTCGTTGTCGGACAGGACGCTGATGGCGGCGATCACGTTGTCGGGATTGTAGAGGGGCTCGCCCATGCCCATGAACACGATGTTGGACACGAAGCGCCCGCCGTCGTTCGGCACGAAGGCTCCCTCGGGCGGCGTGGCGCCCGGCCAGTCGCCGATCATGTCCCGCGCCACCACGAGCTGGGCCACGATCTCCGCGGAGGTCAGGTTGCGCACGAGGCGCTGCGTGCCCGTATGGCAGAACGAGCAGGTGAGGGTGCAGCCGACCTGGCTCGACACGCACAGGGTGCCGCGGTCGACTTCCGGGATGTAGACGCACTCGATCTCGGCGCCCTTGTCGAAGGGGCCGGTCGAGGGCATGCGGATGAGCCACTTGCGGGTGCCGTCCTTCGAGACCTGCTCGGAGACCACCTGCGGCCGCTCGAGGGTGTAGACCTCCGCGAGCGCGGCCCTGAGCGCCTTGCCGACATTGGTCATCTCGTCGAAGGAGCGCGCCCCGCGGAAGTAGATCCAGCTCCAGAGCTGGGCGACGCGCATCTTCAGCTCGCGCTCGGGCACGCCCACGGCGGCGAGCTTCGCCTTCAGCTCGTCGCGGGTGAGGCCGACGAGGGAGGGCGCGGCGCCCGCCTCGACGACGAGGTCCGGCGTCTTCTCGATCCCTGCGGCGCGCGCGGCCGCGCTCAACGCGAGGGGAGCGGCATTGGAATTGTGCTTGGCGATGTCGAGCACCGTCGCCATGGGATCGAGCCTTCGGGTTGTCGGGAACGGACCGCTTATATAGGCCAATTGTGCCGAAAACGTGAGTCCGTCATGCCGTCACCCCCCGCAAGGGGAAGGGGAGCGCCCTACGAGCACTCCCTGCGGGCGCGCTCCAGCGCCTGGCCGAAGCCGTTCAGCGAATAGCGGTCGGTCAGCTGGTTGCCGCGCTGGGACTGGGCCTTCACGGTGAGGTTCTGGCCCCGCGACATGGTGCTGATTGCCTGACCTTCCTCCGCCGGGTTCTTCAGCCAGGCATTCGCCTCCTTGGTGAGGAGGGCATAGGACGCGGTGCCGATGCTGGCCTCCGCCGGGCCGTTTTCGCGGGTGGGAAAGCCCATCACGAGGGCGACCTCGTTCCTCACGTTCTCGGCCGGGCGGAAGGAGACGAACAGGTAGGCGGGATCCCGCGAGAGGTTCTTGGGCAGGCGGTCCTTCGGCTGGGTCAGGGCATAGCAGATCTTCGAGCGCCCGGCCGCCGCCGTGTAGACCCCCCAGTCGCCGAAATTGGCGACGAGGGTCGCGGAGGCGCCGCCGGGGCCGGCGCCCGGCGCGGGCTTTGCGGCTGACGAGGCTGCGGGCTTTTGCGTGGCGGCGCCCTGGGCCGGCTTGGCGGGGGTCGAGGCGGCAGGCTTCGCCGAGGTCGCGGGGGCGGGCTTTGCGGGCTGCTGCGCGGCGGGCCTCGGGTTCGACGCCTGCTGCGCTCCGGCGGGAGCGCTCCCCAGAACGAGGCCGGCGGCGAGAGCACTGGAGCCCAGGAGGCGGGCGAACGGGCGAATCATCGTGGATCCTGAAGATCGTTGACGGCGGAGGAGATCATCCCATCCGTTAAGCTCACTTGAACGGCCTCACGCAACGGGAAGCTTGGTCGCAGAGCGCGGCAGTTCCGTTTCGCCTTGGCACGTGCCACAATCCGTTGCAACGCCCCCCGTTCAGGGCGGTGCCGCACCCGCACCGTCGCCCGAGAGACCGATCCAGCCAGCAGGGAACCGCCCCGTTTGCGTGCCCAGGAGGATTTCGCGGCCCTCGTCGCCGCCGTGGCCGAGCACAGGTGCCGGCAGGCGTTCACGCGCCTGTTCGACCATTTCGCGCCGCGTCTGAACGCCTACCTGCAGCGCCTCGGGTCCGATCCCACCACCGCCGAGGAGATCACCCAGGAGGTGATGGTCACCCTCTGGCACAAGGCCCGGCTGTTCGATCCCCGCAAGTCGTCCCTCGCCACCTGGCTCTACCGGATCGCCCGCAACCGCCGCATCGACGTGCTCCGGCGCGACCGCCTCGACTTCCTCGACAGCGGCGACCCGGTGCTCGACGCCGCCGACGACACCAATCTCGATGCGCAGGTCGATCTCCTGCAGCGGGAGGCGGCGGTGCGGATCGCCCTCGACGGCCTGCCGCAGGAGCAGCGGGCTCTGGTGCGCCTCGCCTTCTTCGACGGCCTGTCCCACAGCGAGATCTCGGAGCGGACAGGCCTGCCCCTCGGCACCGTGAAGTCACGCCTGCGCCTCGGCTTCACGCGCCTGCGCCGCACTCTCGAGGCCGGGGGCGTCGCCGAAGCCGGCTGATCAGGCGTCCGCGAGGGCCTGCCGGGCCTTCTCGCGATGATCGTCCTTGATGGCGCCCGCAACCTGCGTGATCGCGGCGGCGATGATGGCCGCGTCGTCCGCAAAGCCCAGGAGCGGCAGGAAATCCGCCACCCCGTCGAAGGGCAGCACGAAATACGCGATGGCGCCCATGAGGACGAGCTTCACCCGGCTCGGGGTCGCAGGGTCGAGGGTGCAGAAATAGGCGGCTACGAGGTCCTCCGCGAAGGGAACCTGCCGGCCGACGCGCTTCAGCTTCGCCCAGAAATCCCGCCGGATGCCCGCCTCGTCCTGCGTCGCCCGCCGCATGGCCTCCATCTCGGCCTTGGTGAAGGGTTTGGTGAACCCGTCGCTCATGCCCTGCTCCCGTCAACCCAACGCGCCCGGCGCCCATCCGGGATGCTCGACCGTGAGCATTCCCGCCGGGCCAAGGATGCCCTAAGACGCCGCTTTCAACAGGGAGAAAACGCATGAAGCTCGACGAATCTGTGGCAGCCATCGTCACAGGGGGCGCCTCAGGCCTCGGGGAAGCCACCGCGCGGCTGCTCGCCGCACAGGGCGCCCGGGTCGCGATCTTCGACATGAACGCCGAGCGCGGCCAGCGGATCGCCGGCGAGATCGGCGGCGTCTTCTGCGAGGCGAACGTCTCGGACGAGGCCTCCGTCGACGCGGCGCTCGCCAAGGCGCGGGGCGCGAACGGGGTCGAGCGGGTGCTCGTCAACTGCGCCGGCATCGCGCCGGGCAAGCGCACCGTGTCGAAGAAGCGGGAGACGGGCGAACTCGTCCCCCACGACCTCGCAACCTTCCGCCGGACCGTCGAGGTGAACCTCATCGGCACCTACCAGATGATCGCGAAATGCGCCGCCGCCATGGCGGGGCTCGACCCTGTCACCCCGGACGGCGGGCGCGGCGTCGTGGTCTGCACCGCCTCCGTCGCCGCCCAGGACGGTCAGATCGGGCAGGCCGCCTACGCGGCCTCGAAGGGCGGCGTCCTCGGCCTGACGCTCCCTGTCGCCCGCGACCTGTCGGGCTTCGGCATTCGCGTCGTGACGATTATGCCGGGGCTCTTCCACACGCCCATGTTCGAGAGCGTCCCGGAGGAGTTTCGCAAGTCCCTCGAGGCCGGCGTGCCCTTCCCGTCCCGCCTCGGTCGGCCCGAGGAATACGCGAAGCTCGTTCACGCCATCGTCGACAACGACATGCTGAACGGCGAGGCCATCCGCCTCGACGGAGCCTTGAGGATGCAGCCGAAATAGGGCTCCTCGCACCCCTGCCCGGGCGGCGGGCTACCCGTCGCCCCGGTTCCCCGCATGGGCGACGAGGCCGCCCGTGTGGAGCCAGTGCTCCTTGCGGATCACCCACGATTCGTAGGTCGGCGCCAGGCGGTTCGGCTCGTCGAGGGCGCCGAGCCCGATCTCGACCTCGTCGCCGCTCGTGGAGAACACGCGGGAGCCGCATTCGGGGCAAAAGGAGCGCCGGGTCTCTCCCTCGGCCCAGCTCCGGTGGGGTCCCTCCATCGTCACGCGCCCGGCGTCGTACATGGCGAAGGCTCCAAAGGGGCTGCCGCTGATCTTCCGGCACGTCATGCAATGGCACAGGCCCACGCGCTTCGGCTCCCCCTCGGCCCGGAACCTCAGCCGGCCGCAGGCGCAGCCGCCCTCGAGCACGCGCCCGGTCACGGCGCCAGGAGCCCGGCCGCATACTGGTTCATGCGCTGCGCGAGCTCCACGTCGCGGCGCGTGAGCCCGTCGGCATCGTGGGTCGCGAGGGTGACCTCCACTTTGTTGTAGACGTTGAACCATTCGGGATGGTGGTTCATCTGCTCGGCCATGAGCGCCACCCGCGTCATCCAGCCGAAGGCCGCGCCGAAATCCGAAAAGACGAAGCGCCGCGTGATCGCATCGCGCCCCTCCACCATGGTCCAGCCGTCGAGGGCGGGAAGGAGATCCTGGCGGTCGGCGTCGGTGAGCGTGTCCATACCGCAGGTTTGGCGCAGGCCCGCGGTTTGGCAAGGGCAGGGGCCGGGCTCAAGGTGGACACCTCGGCCCAAGCTGCGGGGCGAGCATGGCCGGAGCGGTTTCGAGAAGGCGCGAGGCTTTGACAGCTAGATTAAGGGGTAGGCCGCCTCGACGAGGTACGGGCCGCCGCCCGTTGACGCCTTGGCGGAGTAGAGGGCGAAGCGCTCGGCCGTGAAGGTGAGGGGTTGGAAGGCGCCGTGCGAGGCGATGTAGGCGGCGACCGCCGCGGACGAGGCGTCGCGCATCCGCGCCAGGGTGACGTGGGGCGTGAAGCGGCGCGCCTCGGGCTTGAGCCCGACCTGCCGCATGCGGCTCTCCTGCTCGGCCTGCAACTCGCTCAAGGCCGGATCCGGTACCACGCGGGCAAAGACCGCTCGGGGCCTGGAGCCTCCGAAAGCTTCGAGCCGGTCGAGGGTGAGGGTGACCGGGCCGCGCGGGCGCATCTCGGCGAGGGACGCCTCCACCTCCCGGGCGGTGCCCTCGTCGATGTCGCCGATGAAGCGCAAGGTCACGTGGTAGTTCTCAGAGTCCACCCACCGGGCGCCCGGCAGCCCGCCCCGGTAGCCCTGGAGCGCCGCGGTCACGTCGGGCGGGATTTCGAGGCCGGTGAAGAGGCGGGGCATGGGAGATCCCGGTTGGTGCTCGCGAATCTATGGTGACGGTGCCGGTTCGTCATCACTCCCGTGAAGGGAGGGGTGCGGGCAGCGGCGTTTCGAAGGAGGGTCGAGTGTGGCGCGGGATGCGCGACGAGCCCTCCTCCCCCTTGAGGGGAGGAGTTGAGGTGGGGGGTGGCGGCAGCACCCTCACCGTCAGACAAGCGGCCGCCACCCCCCACCCCGTGCCCCTCCCCTCAAGGGGGAGGGGGGATCAGCAGCGTCGCGCCTCCTGGAATGTGCCGCTGACACGGCACTAACCCCACCCCTACCCCTCTCCTGAGGGGAGGATTGGAGGCGTCGCGCCACCCGCGCCGCCTCAAGGCGACGGGTTGGTGTGGGTCAGGTGGATGGCGTCGATGCGCTCTTCCAGCTCGGACGAAATCGTCACGTCGAGGGAGCCGAGATTGGTCTTGAGCTGCTCCAGCGAGGTGGCGCCGATGATGGTCGAGGTCACAAAGGAGCGCGCGTTCACGAAGGCGATGGCCATCTGGGCCGGGTCGAGGCCCGCCTCCCGGGCGAGCGCCACGTACTTCTCGATGGCTGGCTCGGCCCCCGGCGTCTCGTAGCGCTGGCCGCGGTTGAACAGGGTCGTGCGGGCGCCCGGCGGGCGGGCGCCGCCGATATACTTGCCGGTGAGAAAGCCCTGGGCGAGGGGCGAATAGGCGAGCAGCGACACCTGCTCCCGGTGCGAGATTTCGGCCAGAGCCGTCTCGTAGGTGCGGTTGATCAGGTTGTAGGCGTTCTGGATCGACTGCACCCGGGGCAGGCCGCTGGCGTCCGCGTGCTTGAGGAACGTCATCGTGCCCCAGGCGCTCTCGTTGGATAGGCCGATATGCCGGACCTTGCCGGCCTTCACGAGGCCCTGGAGGCTGTCCAGGATCTCCTCGATCGGGTGGGACGGCGCGTCCTCATGGCGGTAGATCACCGGGTTGCCGCCGAACGCCATCGGGCGGTCGGGCCAGTGAATCTGGTAAAGGTCGATGTAGTCGGTCTGGAGCCGCTGCAGGCTCTTGTTCAAGGCCTCCTCGATCTGTTCGCGCGAGAGCTCCGCCGGCACCCCGGCGTCGCGAAACCAGGTGTTCTCGGAGCGGCCCACCACCTTGGTGCCGAGGATCACCCGGTCCCGGGTGCCGCGGCTCTTGAACCAACTGCCGATGATCCGCTCGGTCGAGCCTTGCGTCTCGGCCTTTGGGGGAATGGAATAGAGCTCCGCCGTGTCGAAGAAGTTGACGCCCCGGTCCAGGGCGTAATCCATCTGCGCGTGGCCCTCGGCCTCGGTGTTCTGCTGGCCCCAGGTCATGGTGCCGAGGCAGATGAGGGAGACGTCAAGGTCGGTGCGGCCGAGGCGGCGATACTGCATGGGAGTGCTCCACGCGGCGGAGGCGCCGCGGTCGGGTTTCGGTCGGGCGGGAGCGCCGGTTCAGCGCTGGGCGAGGCGGGCGAGGAAGGTTTCGACGGTGGGCAGCATGCGCTCGACGATCACCTCCACGCCCTTAGCGGTCGGGTGAATTCCGTCGGGCAGGTTGAGGGAGCGGTCGCCGGCGATCCCGTCGAGGAAGAAGGGATAGAGCACGAGGCCGTGCTTCTCGGCGATCTGAGGGTAGAGGCTGTCGAATTTCTGCACGTAGTCGGGCCCGAGGTTGCGGGCCGCATACATGCCGGCGAGCAGCACCGGGATGTTCCGGGCCTTGAGGCGTTCCACGATGGTCTCGACGGCCTGACGCGTCACGGCGGGGTCGACGCCCCGCAGCATGTCGTTGGCGCCGAGCTCCACGATCACGCCGTCCGTTCCGTCCGGCACCGACCAGTCGAGCCGGTCGAGCCCGCCGGAGGCGGTGTCGCCGGACACGCCCGCATTGGCGATCTCGACGTTGTGACCCCGGGCCCGCAGCGCCCGCTCCAGCACCTGCGGGAACGCGGCGCTCTGGGGCAGGTTGTACCCGGCCGTGAGGCTGTCGCCGAGGGCCACGAGCCGGATCGGCCGGCCCTGGGCCGCGGCCTCGCCCGTGAAACCGGCCGCGTGCGCAGCCGCACCGGTCACGATCGCCGCACACAGAAAGATGATCGCCCGGAGGGGGCCGGGTTGGCGCTTCATGCCTCACATTCCCATATGGTGCCGGACCAGCCGGCAAGGTTGCAACGACAGATCGGGCTCTTTCCCATGCAAGACAAGGCCATCGCGCTCCACGACGTGGACCTGAGCCTCGGCCGCGGGGCCGCGCGGGTGCACATCCTGAAGGGGATCTCGCTCGGCATCGGCCGCGGCGAGGCGGTGGGCCTCGTCGGTCCCTCGGGCTCCGGAAAATCGACGCTGCTCATGACGATGGCGGGTCTCGAGCGCCCCGATACCGGTCGGGTGGTGGTGGACGGCACGGATCTGTCCGGCCTCGACGAAGACGGCCTCGCCCGCTTCCGCGGCCGGCGAATCGGCATCGTGTTCCAGGCCTTCAATCTCATTCCCACCATGACGGCCCTGGAGAACGTCGCCCTTCCGCTCGAACTCGCCGGCGAGGCGGATGCGTTCCGGCGGGCCGAGGCCGAGATGCGGCTCGTTGGTCTCGGCGAGCGCCTGCACCACTACCCGGCGCAGCTCTCAGGTGGCGAGCAGCAGCGCGTGGCGATCGCCCGCGCCATCGTTCCAAGTCCCGCGATCCTCGTCGCGGACGAGCCCACCGGCAACCTCGACGAGACCACGGGCGAATCCATCGTCGACCTTCTCTTCGCCTTGAAGCGCGACCGGGGCGCGACCCTCGTCCTCATCACCCACGATCTCAACCTCGCCCGGCGCTGCGACCGCATGGTGCGCCTGCGCTCCGGCCGGGTGGAGGCCGACGCCGCCATCGCGGCAGCCTGAGGGAGCGACGATGCACGGTTCACTCCCCAAGGCGCCTCAGGCGCCCCGCGCCTCCTGGTCCCTCGTCTGGCGCCTGGCGCTGCGCGAATTGCGGGGCGGCCTCAAGGGGTTCGGCATCTTTCTCGGCTGCATCGCGCTCGGCGTCGCGGCCATCGCCGGTGTGTCCTCGATCTCGCGCTCCCTGACGGAGGGCATCACCCGCGAGGGACGCAAGATCCTCGGGGGCGACATGGCCTTCTCCCTCATCCACCGGGAGGCGAGCCCGCAGGAGCGTGCCTTTCTCGCCTCCCGCGGCGAGGTTTCGGCCATCGCCTCCATGCGCGCCATGGCGATGGCGGGCGAGAAGGGTTCGGGCCTCGTGGAGCTGAAGGCCGTCGACGGCACCTATCCGCGCGTCGGCGAACTCGTCACCGAACCCCAGCAGCCCCCCGCCGAGCTCTTCGCCGAGCGCAACGGCGTCTTCGGGGGCGCGGTCGACGAGACGCTCCTCGCGCGCCTCGACCTTAAAGTCGGGGACCGCGTCAATGTGGGCGGGGCTTTGGTCGAACTGCGCGCCAAGCTGGTCTCGGAACCCGACAAGATCGCCAACGGCATCGGTTTCGGACCCCGCCTCATCCTCTCGCAGGACGCCCTGAGGGCCACCGGCCTCCTGCAGCCCGGCAGCCTCGTGCGCTGGACCTATCGCCTCAACCTCGCCCCCGGCGCGCCCGACGAGGCGCTCACTGCCGTGGAGGCGGAGGCCGCACGCGCCCTGCCGGAGGCGGGGTGGGAGGTCCGATCCAGGGTCAACGCCGATCCCCGGTTCGCGCGCAACATCGAGCGCTTCACCCAGTTTCTCACCCTCGTCGGCCTCACGGCCCTTCTCGTCGGCGGCGTCGGCGTCGCCAATGCCGTGCGGGGTTTCGTCGACCGCAAGCGCACCTCCATCGCGACCCTGAAGAGCCTCGGCGCGCCGGGCGGCCAGGTCGTGGCGCTCTACCTCCTGCAGGTGATGCTCATCGCGGCCCTCGGCATCGCGATCGGCCTGGCGGTCGGGGCGGCCCTGCCCTTCGTCATCACGGGGCTCTTCGGGCACCTCCTGCCGATCCCGATCGCGCCGACCCTCGCGCCAGCGGAGCTCGGCATCGCGCTTCTCTACGGGGCGCTCACGGCCCTGGCCTTCGCGCTCGCGCCCCTCGCCCGGGCCCACGACGTGCCGGTCTCGGGCCTGTTCCGCGACCAGATCGACCCGGAGCGGCGCTGGCCGCGGCGGCGCTACCTCGTGGCGCTGGCGATCGCTGTGGCGGCTCTCGTGGGGCTGGCGGTCTTCGCCGCCTACGACCGGCGCATCGCCCTCATGTTCATCGGCGCGGCTGCCGGCGCCTTCATTCTCCTGCGGGTGGTCGCCACAGGCGTGATGGCCCTCGCCCGGCGCCTCCCGCGCCCGCAGGCGGCGGCGCCGCGGCTCGCCCTCGCCAACATCCACCGCCCGGGGGCGCTCACGCCCTCCCTCGTCCTGTCGCTCGGGCTCGGCATCACGCTTCTCGTGACCCTCGCGCTGATCGACGCCAACCTGACCCGGCAGCTCACCCAGACGCTTCCCGACAAGGCGCCGAGCTTCTTCTTCCTCGACATCCCCAACAACGAGGCGAGCCGCTTCGACGACTTCCTCAAGAGCCAAGCCCAGGGGGCGCGGATCGACCGGGTGCCGATGATGCGCGGGCGGTTGGTAGCCCTCGGCGGCCGCTCGGTGGCGGAGATCAAGGCCGACGAGCAGGTCTCCTGGGTGCTCGACGGCGACCGGGGCATCACCTACACGGCGACGATCCCGGAGGGTTCGCACCTGACCGCGGGCGAATGGTGGCCGGCGGATTACCGGGGCAAGCCCCTCGTCTCCTTCGACGAACGCATCGCGAACGGGCTCGGGCTCAAGGTCGGCGACGAGGTCGTCGTCAACGTGCTCGGCCGCAACATCACGGCGACGATCGCATCGCTCCGGCACGTCGAGTGGCGCTCGCTCGGCATCAACTTCGTCATGGTGTTCTCGCCCAACACCTTCGCGGGCGCCCCCCATACGCACCTGGCCACCGTCACCTACCCGGGCGGCTCCGACCCGGCCCAGGAGGCCCGCATCCTGCGGGACGCCGCGAAAGCCTACCCGCAGGTCACCAGCGTACGGGTGAAGGATGCCCTCGAGGCCGTGAACGAGGTCGTGCAGCAGCTCGTGACGGCGATCCGCGGCGCAAGCTCGGTGGCGCTCATCGCGAGCCTCCTCGTGCTGGCCGGGGCGCTCGCGGCCGGGCACCGGGCGCGGCTGTTCGATGCGGTGGTGCTGAAAACGCTTGGCGCCACGCGGGCCCGGCTTCTGACGGCCTACGCCCTCGAATACGGGGCGCTCGGCTTGGCGACGGCGGTGTTCGGCCTCGTGGCCGGCACGCTCGCGGCCTCCCTCATCGTGACGCAGGTGATGAACATTCCTTTCTCCCTCGACCTGTCGGGGGCGGTGCTCGCGTCGGCTCTCGCTGTACTTGTGACGGTGGGGCTGGGTCTTGTCGGAACCTGGCGGATCCTCAGTCAAAGCCCGGCTCCGTATCTCAGAAATCTTTAGTAACCTTTGGAGCAGCGGCATCTACTCTGCCGCTAATTCCCAAGACCCGCGCGTTGAATTCGGAACGATCCCGCTCCACTTCAATTATTCTTGCTCCAGGGTCCGCCACCTCTTGCGCAGCTTGTGGCGGGCGCTCATATTCCCGGTAACGCCGGATCCGGCGGGCGAGGGGCGCGTGAGCCCTCGGGACAACGTCAATCCACGCGGAGACCAGAGAGGACTCTGATGCAACCGTATGAGCAGAAACATACCGCCTTCGGCACGGGCTTTGCCCGGACGGCGGCACAGGTCGACCAGGGCCTGCGCAGCTTCATGCTCGGCGTGTACAACAACATGGTGCTGGGCCTGGCGATTTCCGCTCTCGTGGCGCTTGGCATCAACATGGCGGCCGTGGCGGACAATCCCGCCGAAGCCGTGGCCCGGATCGGCAGCGTTGGCCTGACCGAGTTCGGCCGCACGCTCTACGCGACCCCGCTCATGTGGGTGATCGCCCTGGCGCCCTTGGCCTTCATCTTCTTCTTCTCGTTCCGGATGGACCGCATGAGCGCGGCCTCGGCGCGGACCGCCTTCTTCGCCTTCGCGGCGGTGATGGGCGCTTCGCTCTCGACCCTGCTCATCCGCTACACCGGCGCGAGCGTCGTGCAGGTGTTCTTCATCACGGCGGCGTCCTTTGGCGCGCTGTCGCTGTGGGGCTACACCACGAAGCGCAGCCTGTCGGGCATGGGCTCGTTCCTGATCATGGGCCTCATCGGCCTGATGATCGCCTCGATCGTCAACATCTTCATGGCGTCGAGCGCGCTGCAGTTCGCCATCTCGGTGATCGGCGTGCTGATCTTCGCGGGCCTCACGGCCTACGACACGCAGAAGCTCAAGGAGATGTACGTCTACGGGAACTATGACGGCGAGGCCGCCGCCAAGGTGTCGATCTTCGGCGCCCTGACGCTCTACCTCGACTTCATCAACATGTTCCAGTTCCTTCTGGCCCTCGTCGGCAACCGCAACGAGTAAGCCACAGGGCAGACGAAAATCCGCAAGCCCCGGCCAGCTGCCGGGGCTTTTTCTTGTGGCGTCGTCGTGGCCCGGTTAACGGGTGCCGATGAGCCTTCTCGTCCGCCCCTCCGAGGCTGCCGATCTGCCGGCCATCACCGCGATTTACGCCCATGCCGTCGCTCACGGCACGGCCTCCTTCGAGCTGCAGCCGCCGGACGAGGCCGAGATGGCCCGGCGCCGCGGCGTCCTCCTCGATGCGGGCTACCCCTACCTCATCGCGGAGAGCGAAGGCCAGGTGCTGGGCTACGCCTATGCGGGCCCCTACCGCCCCCGCGCCGCCTATCGCTCGACCGTCGAGGATTCGATCTATGTGGCGCCGGGCGGGCAGGGGCGGGGTGTCGGGCGGGCGCTCCTCTCCCGGCTCATCGCCGAATGCGAGGCCCTGGATTTCCGGCTCATGGTGGCTGTGATCGGCGACGAAGCGTCGACCGGCTCGATCCGCCTCCACGCAAGTCTCGGCTTCCAATCCGTCGGGGTGCTGCCGGGCATCGGCTACAAGCACGGCCGCTGGCTCGCCTCCGTGCTCATGCAGCGCCCCCTCGGAGCCGGCGCGGCCACACCCCCGACCCGGCCCCTGCCGGCGTGAGCCCGATGCCAATTCGCGCCTTCCGCCCGAGCGGGCCGCTCTGGGACAACCCGGACTTCCTGAAGCTTTGGGCCGCCCAGAGCCTCTCGGCCGTGGGAACCCGGTTCACCCGGGAGGGCATGCCGATGATCGCGGCCCTGGTGCTCGGCGCCTCCGCCACGGATCTCGGCATCCTCGTCGCGCTCTCGGCGCTGCCCGGGGTCTTCTTGAGCCCCCTCGCCGGAGCGTGGATCGACCGGATCCGGCGGCGGCCCGTGCTCATCGGCGCCGACCTTGCGAGAGCCGCCGCCCTGGCCACCCTGCCGGTCGCCTTCTGGTGGGATGCTCTCACCATCGGCCAGGTGATCGGGGTCGCCACCTTCGTGGCCTTCTTCTCCATGCTGTTCCAGACCGCCGACAACGCTTATCTGCCAAGCCTCGTCGGGCGCGAGCACCTGCTTGAGGCCAATACCAAGCTCGCCACCACGGACGCGGCCGCCGAGGTCGCGGGCCCCGCCCTCGCCGGTGTCCTGATCCAGGCCCTGACCGCCCCCGTGGCCATCGCCGTCGACGCCCTCTCGTATCTCTGGTCCGCGGCCTGTCTCGCCCGCATCCGCAGCCGCGAAGCGCTGGTGACCACGGGCGAGAGAGTGCCGGACATCTGGCAGGAGACCCGCGAGGGCCTGAGCTTCGTCGTCCGGCACCCGACCCTGCGGCCCCTGGTGCTGTGCCTTGGCACCTTCACGTTCTTCCTGTCGTTCTTCTCGCCGCTCTACGTCCTCTACGCCGTGCGCGACCTTGCTATCCCGCCGGCCGTCCTGGGGATCGTCGTCGCGATGGGCGGCGTGGGTGCGCTCGCCGGAGCGCCTTTCGCGGAGCGCTTCGGGCGCCGCTACCCGCCCCGCCGGCTCCTCTTCGCGACCCTGCTCGGCTACGGCCTCGGTACCTGCCTCATTCCGCTGGCGGGCGGGCCGGTCTGGCTGGCCGCCGGCATGCTGATCGTGCCGCAGCTCTTCGGCGATTCGCTCTACATGGTCTTCAGCACTAACGCCCTGTCCCTTCGCCAGACAGTGACCCCGGATGGGCTCCAGGGCCGCGTCGGCGGGACGGTGCATTGGGTGACGGGGGGCCTCGGCCTCCTTGCCGCCCTCGGGGCCGGATGGGTGGCGGACCAGGTGGGCATCCGGCCCGTTCTTTGGGCCGGAGCGCTCGGCATCATGGCGTCGAGCCTGTGGCTCCTGGCGCTTCCGCGGGAGCCCTGAGCCGCCCCAAGGGGGAGCCGGTCCGCTCGGGCGCGGAGCCTTAGGAAACCACCTTGAGGGGCTTGTCGAGCACCCGCAGAACTCGGTCGAGCTCATGCCCGCGTTTCAGGATGAGGCCCGTCGCGGCGATCACCGCATAGGCGCCCTGGCGCCGGGCGAGCCGCGGATCCTTCTCGACCCGGTAGAGCGGCACCTCCGAGGAGCGCCGGAAGATCGAGAAAACCGCCTTGTCGCGGGTGAAATCGATGGCGTAATCGCGCCATTCGCCAGCCGCCACCATTCGCCCGTACACGTCGAGGATCTTCCGCAATTCGTGCCGGTCGAAGGAGACCTGGCCGGTCGGGTTCGGCGCGGCGGGGAAGGTGAGAACTTCGTGACCGCCGCGCAAGCTCTCCGCGGTTTCGCCCTCGCTCATGAACTCTCCTGGGTGTCGTCCTTCGGTCATGATGGGCGCCGCCGGGGGGCCGTGCAACCCGGCCTCATGAAATCACCTCAAAGCAGAGGCGAAATCCACATTGCTGCCACGTTCGCGCCGTGGGCCGGCCCCACTGCGACAGCATAACCGTAAGCGTTGCCTCGACGGCCCGGTGGTTCTGTTGCCGCCGGACACGTCAGCCCCCCAGCCCCCCGGGGTTTCGGAGCTGCCGGGCCACATCGAAGCACAGGCCGCCCACTGGGCGGCCTTCCTTTTGGCGCCGCGCGCTACCGGGCCTGCCCGTGGTATTCCAGGTTCGGGCGCATATCGACCGCCGATGCCATCCGGTTCGACATGTTGAAGAAGCTCGCCACGGCGGCGATGTCCCAGATGTCCCGGTCCGTGAAGCCTTCGTCCCGCAGCGCTTCGCGGTCCCGCTCCTCGATGCGCCAGGGCTCCTCCGTCACGAGCACCGCGAAGGCGAGCATCGCCCGGTGCCGCGGCCCGAGATCCGCCGCCCGGTGGTTCATCGCCATGAGTTCGCCGAGGGGCGGATCGCCCGAGAGCTGCCGCACGGCCGCCCCGTGGGCGGTGAGGCAGTAGTAGCAGCGGTTCTGGCTCGAGACGACGACCGCGATCATCTCCCGTTCGAGCTTGGACAGGCCCGACGGCGCGAGCATGAGGTCGTTGTAGAAGGCCGCGAAGGCCTCGAGCTTCGCGTTGTCGTGGGCATAGGCCGCGAGCACGTTCGGGACGAAGCCGATTTTCTCCTCGCATTTGGCGAAATAGGCCTTCATCTCCCCGGACAACTCGCCCCGGGGAAGGTCGAGCGCCATCACGCGCTCGTCGCGCTGGGGCGCCGGCTTTTCCCCCGGCTGCGGCTTCTGCGGTCTCGCGTTCATCACTGTTGTCCTCGAACCTCTGCGGACGACCTTAGACCAAGGTTGCAGGCCCTGCACGTCTGTGCCAACGCTTGCCCGGAACGGATCGAAAGGAACGCGGCGTGAAACTCGACATGCCCATGGCGGGAAGCGCTCTCACGGCGGAGGCGGCGGCGGTTCTCGAGGCGGGCCGCACGGCGGTGCCCCCGAGCTTCGTGGCGGACCTTTTCGGCCGCGTGCCGGCGGAGGACCTTGCCGCCTATTCGCCCGAGGGCCTTGCCAGCCTCGCGGCCGCCGCCTTCGAGCACCTGCGGGCGCCGCGCCCCGAGGCCGGCCCGGATCTGCGCCTCGTCGATCTCGAGATCGAGCGGGAGGGTCGCCGGCGGGACATCACGGTCGTCGAGGTCATCAACGACAACATGCCGTTCCTGCTCGACTCGACCCTCGCCGAGATCGTCGACCAGGGCTACGAGCCGAGCCTCGTCGCGCATCCGATCCTCGCCGTCGAGCGGGATGCCGCAGGAGCGCTCCGGCGCCTCGTGGGCGAGGCGACCGCCGGCACCCATGCGGAGGTGCGGCGCGAGAGCTTCATCCACATCCACCTCGAGCGGATCGACGAGCCCGCCGCCCGCCAGCGCCTCGAAGAGGGGCTGCGCCGGGTCTACGCCGACGTTGCCCTCGCGGTGCGCGACTGGTCCGGCATGCGCGCGCGCCTCGCCGCCGCGATCCAGAGCTACCGCACCACGCCGCCGCCGCTTCCCGCCGACGAGGTCGCGGAGGCCGTGGCCTTCCTCGAATGGATCGCGGAGGACAACTTCACGTTCCTGGGCCTTCGCGAATACCGCCTGCCCTCCGGCGACAGCGCCGCGGATCCCGTCGAGGGCACGGGGCTCGGCCTCATGCGCGACCCCGCCGTCCGGGTGCTGCGCCGTGGCAAGGAACTCGTGGTGATGTCGCCCGAGGTGCGCGCCTTCCTCGGCCGGCCCCGGGCCCTCATCATCACCAAGGCCAACGTGAAGTCGCGGGTCCACCGCCGGGCGCATCTCGACTATGTCGGCGTCAAGCTCTTCACCCGCGACGGGTCGCTCGAAGGCGAATTGCGCATCGTCGGCCTCTTCACGGCGAGCGCCTACACCAACACCACCGGCGAGGTGCCTTATCTGCGCCTCAAGGTGGCGAAGGTGGTGGCGCGCGCGGGCTTCGACCCGGCCTCCTATGCGGGCCGCGCGCTCCTGAACGTGATGGAGAACTACCCGCGCGACGAGCTCTTCCAGGTCGACGAGGAAACCCTCTACCGCTTCGCCATCGAGATCCTGAACCTCTCCGAGCGCCCCAGGGTCCGAGCGCTCGCCCGGCCCGACGAGTTCGACCGCTTCGTCTCGATCCTCGTCTTCATCCCGAAGGACCGCTACGACAGCCAGATCCGCCGGCGCGTGGGCGAGTTCCTGGCGAGCATCTATGGCGGGCGGGTCTCCGCCGCCTATCCGGCCTATCCCGAAGGACCGCTCGCCCGCACGCATTACGTGATCGGCCGGGACGGGGGCGAGACGCCGAGGATCGACCGCGACACCCTGGAGCGCGGCATCAACGCCATCGTGCGCACCTGGGGCGACTCGCTGCGCGATCAGCTGGTGGAAGCGATCGGGGGGCCGCGGGCCCGGGCGCTTGCGGCGCGCTACGCCAACGCCTTCAGCGCGGCCTACCGGGAGGCCTTCGGCGCCGATGCAGGCATCGCGGATGTCACGATCCTGGAGCAGCTCTCGGACAAGCGGCCCCGCGCCGTCGATCTTTACCGGCGCGAGGGCGATGACGCGACGCGGGTGAACCTGAAGGTGTTCTCGCGCGGCACGGCGCTGCCGCTCTCCGAACGCGTGCCGCTCCTCGAAAATCTCGGCTTTCGCGTGGTGAACGAGCGGACCTACCGGGTGGTGCCGGCCGGAGCCGCCGATGCGGAGCGCGTCTGGCTCCACGACATGACCCTGGTGCGGGCGGCCGGCGGGCCGATCGACATCGACGCCATCCAGGGCTCCATCGAGGCGGCGCTCCTCGCCCTCTTCCGCGGGCTCGCGGAATCCGATGCCTTCAACCGCCTCGTCCTCGAGGCGGGCCTCGGCTGGCGCGACGTCGCCATGGTGCGGGCCTTCGGCCGGTATCTGCGCCAGATCCGCGTCACCTACGCGCAAGACTACCTCGCCGAGACCCTGGCGCGTCACGGCGGCATCGCGGCGCTGCTCGTAAAGCTCTTCTACGCCCGCTTCGATCCCCGCGCCGAAACCGCCGATACCCGGCAGGCCGCGGAGGCGGCGGTGCGGGCCGAGATCGAGGACCGCTTGAGGCAGGTGACGAGCCTCGACGACGACCGCATCCTGCGCCGCTTCGTGAACCTCGTCGAAGCCGCGGTCCGCATCAATTTTTTCCAGATCGACTCGAACGGCCTGCCGCGCCAGACCATCGCTTTCAAGTTCGAATGCGCCAGGGTCGAGGGCCTGCCGCTGCCCAAACCTCTCTACGAGATCTTCGTCTACTCGCCGCGCGTCGAGGGCGTTCATCTGCGCTACGGCAAGGTCGCCCGCGGGGGCCTGCGCTGGTCCGACCGGCCGCAGGATTTCCGGACCGAGGTGCTCGGCCTCGTCAAGGCCCAGCAGGTGAAGAACGCCGTCATCGTGCCGGTCGGCGCGAAGGGCGGCTTCGTGCCGAAGCAACTGCCGCCGGCCTCAGACCGCCAGGCGTGGCTCGCCGAGGGAACGGAGAGCTATCGCATCTTCGTCCGCACGCTCCTCCAGCTCACCGACAACATCGACGGCGCCCGCGTGACCCCGCCCGCCGACACGGTGCGGCACGACGGCGACGACCCCTATCTCGTCGTCGCCGCCGACAAGGGCACGGCCACCTTCTCGGACACCGCCAACGCGCTTTCCGTCGAGAAGGGCCACTGGCTCGGCGACGCTTTCGCGTCCGGCGGGAGCCAGGGCTACGACCACAAGAAGATGGGCATCACCGCCCGCGGCGCCTGGGAGGCGGTGAAGCGCCATTTCCGCGAAATGGACGTGGACGTCCAATCGGAGCCCGTTACGGTTGCGGGCGTCGGCGACATGTCGGGGGACGTGTTCGGCAACGGCATGCTGTTGTCCCGCGCCCTGAAGCTCGTCGCCGCCTTCGACCACCGCGACATCTTCCTCGACCCGAACCCCAACGCCGACATCTCGTTCCGCGAGCGCGAGCGCCTCTTCAACCTGCCGCGCTCGAGCTGGCAGGATTACGACAAGGGCCTGATCTCGAAGGGCGGCGGCGTGTTCCCGCGGAGCGCTAAGGCGATCCCGCTCTCGCCCGAGATGCGCCAGCTCCTCGATCTCGACAAGGCCGAGGCGGCGCCCGCCGAGATCATGACGGCGATCCTGCGCGCCAATGTCGGCCTGCTCTGGTTCGGCGGCATCGGCACCTATATCCGCGCCTCCTCGGAAACCGACGAGCAGGTGGGCGACCGCGCCAACGACGCGATCCGCATCACGGGTGCGGAGGTGCGCGCCAAGGTGGTCGGCGAGGGCGCCAATCTTGGGCTCACCCAGCGCGGACGCATCGAGGCCGCCCGCGCCGGCGTGCGCCTCAACACGGATGCGATCGACAACTCGGCGGGCGTGAACACCTCCGATGTCGAGGTGAACATCAAGATCGCCCTCACCACGCCCGAGCGCGACGGCCGCCTGGACGAAGCCTCGCGCAACTGGCTCCTCGCCGACATGACCGAGGACGTGGCGCGCCTCGTGCTGCGCAACAACTACCTGCAGACCCTCGCGCTCTCCCTCGCCGAGCGACGGGGCGTCGCCGATCTGGGCTTCGCGCGCCGCCTCATGCAGAACCTCGAGCAGGAGGGACGCCTCGACCGCAACGTCGAGTACCTGCCCGACGACACCGTGCTCGCCGAGCGCGCCCGCCGCGGCGAGGCGCTCACGCGGCCCGAACTTGCGGTGCTGCTCGCCTACGCGAAGCTCGCGCTGCACGACGAACTCCTCGCGAGCCCGGTGCCGGACGATCCCTATCTCGGCAAGGAGCTGGAGCGGTACTTCCCGCCCGAGATGCTGAAGCGCTTCCCCGATGCGGTCGCCTCCCACCGTCTCCGGCGCGAGATCATCGCGACGCAGCTCTCGAACGCGATCATCAACCGCGGCGGACCTGCCATCGTCACCCGGCTCGTGGACCAGACCGGAGCCGACGCGCCCACCATCGCGGCCGCCTATGCGGCGACCCGCGACGCGTTCAAGCTCGTCGAGCGCAACGCCGCCGTCGACGCCCTCGACGGCGTGGTGCCGGGCGCCATGCAATTGCGGCTCTATGCCGACCTGCAGGATCTCATCATGAGCCGCATCGTCTGGTTCATCCGCAACGTGGATTTCAAGACCGGCTCCCTCGACGCGGTCGTGCGCACCTACGGCGCCGGCGTGACGGAGGTCGAGCGGGCGCTCGACGCGCTCGCGCCCGCGGCGCGCTCCGCCTGGGCGGCGCGGCGTCAGAGCCTCGCCGGGCAGGGCGTGCCGGACGATCTTGCCCGCTGGATCGCGGCGATCCCGGATCTCGTGGCGGCGCCCGACATCGTGCTCGTCGCGCAGCGCACGGGCCGGCCCGTCGGCGATGTGGCGCGCACGCATTTCGCGGTCGAGGCCATGTTCCAACTCGGCACCCTCATCGGTGCGGCGCGGGAGATCGCGGTGAGCGATTACTTCGACCGGTTGGCCCTCGACCGGGCGGTCGACAGCATCGCGGCGGCCCACCGCAACCTCACCGCGGACGCGCTCGAAGCCGGCACGGCGGGCACCGACGCGGTGCATGCCTGGAGCGAGCGGCGCGGCGCCGACGTCACCCGGATCCGCAGCGCGGTCGACAACATCGTCTCCTCGGGGCTCACCCTGTCGAAGGTGACGGTGGCGTCGAGCCTGCTCGGCGATCTCGCGCGGGCTTAACAAGTTTGACACTGTCATCCCGGGGCCGCGTAGCGGAGCCCGACCCGAAGGGCCGCGAAGCGGAAACCCATAAACACGACGATGCAAGCATGGCTCGGCGCTCGTGCGCCCTGTTCTGCCCCGTTAATGGTTATGGGTTCCGGGCTCTCTCTCCGCTCGCCCCGGAATGACAACCCTGCGGTCGTTTGCCCCTCCCGCAGAGGGGAGAGGAAGAGGCCGGATCGTGCCGCCGAGAAACCCCGTTCCCCGCTCCGCCATCGCGGGCTGGCTCTTCTTCGATTGGGCGTGCCAGCCCTTCTTCACGCTGATCACGACTTTCGTCTTCGCGCCCTATTTCGCCTCGGCCCTCGCGTCCGATCCCGTTCAGGGCCAGAGCCTCTGGGGCTATGCCACCGCCGCCGCGGGGCTGACGCTCGCCCTCCTGTCCCCGATCCTCGGTTCGATGGCCGATGCGACGGGGCCGAAGAAGCCCTGGATCGCGGGCGCCGGCCTCGTTCTGGTGATCGCGACGTCGCTCCTGTGGTTCGCAGCGCCGGGAACGCCGAATGCGATCGTCATCGCTCTCGCGGCCTTCGCGGTCGCGACGATCGCCGCCGAGGTCGCGGCGGTGTTCAACAACGCCATGATGCCGACCCTCGTCCCGCCGGAGCGCTTCGGCCGCCTGTCCGGCACGGGATGGGCCATGGGCTATGCGGGCGGGCTCGTGTCCCTCGTCGTCGTGCTCGGCTTCCTTGCCGCCGATCCCGCGACGGGCCTCACCCAGTTCGGCCTCCAGCCCCTGTTCGGCCTCGACTCTGCCGCCCGCGAGGGCGACCGGGTCACCGGGCCTCTGACGGCTGTCTGGTTCGTCCTCTTCGTGCTCCCGCTCTTCCTCCTCACCCCGGACATCGCGCCGACGGGGCACTCCTTGCGGGCGGCAGCGCGACAGGGTTTCGCGCAGGTGCGTTCGACCCTCGCAGATGCGCGCCGTCATCCGGGCGTCGGGCGCTTTCTCCTCGCCAACATGGTCTATCAGGACGCCATCGTGGCGCTTTTCGCCTTCGGGGGCATCTACGGCGCGGGGGTGTTCGGCTGGACGGCGGTGGAGCTTGGGATCTTCGGCATCATGCTGACGATCACCGGGACCGCCGGCTCGCTCATCGGTGGGCGCCTCGACGACCGGCTCGGCGCCAAGACCGTGATCGGCGGCTCCATCGTCCTGCTCACCCTCGTCTGCGTCGGGGTCCTGTCCCTCGGGCGCGACTACATCCTCTTCATCGTCCCCACCGCGCCGCCCGCCCCCGGGGACGGGCTCTATGGCAGCGCGCCGGAGCGGATGTTCGTAGCCCTCGGCCTCGTCATCGGAGCGCTCGCAGGACCTGTTCAGGCCTCCGCCCGCTCGCTGCTCGCCCGGCTCGTGCCGGCGGGCGAGGCGGGCCGCTATTTCGGTCTCCTCGCGCTATCTGGAAAGGTGACGTCCTTCCTCGCGCCGCTCATGGTGGCGACGGCCACCGCCGCATTCCAGACGCAGGCCGCGGGGCCTGCGGTGCTGATCGCGTTCTTCCTCGCGGGCGGCTGGCTGCTCGCCGGCGTCAGGCGAGTGTGACGGCGGTGCCGGAGGCCGTCACCATCATCATCCCCTCGTCCTTGCCGAGGGCGCCGTAATCGAGGTCGACGCCCACGATGGCGTTCGCCCCTTTGCTGCGCGCCTCGCCGGCCATCTCTTCGAGCGCCGTGTCGCGGGCGGAGCGCATCACCTTCTCGTAGGATCCCGAGCGCCCGCCCACCACGTCGCGGATGGAGGCGAAGAAGTCGCGCACGAAATTGGCGCCGAGGATCGCCTCGCCCGAGACGATGCCGTGATAGGCGACGATGCGCCGGCCTTCGACGCCCTGCGTGGTGGTGATGATCATCGGAACCTCCCTTGTGTCGGTCCCGATATGGGGGGCACGCGTCAGTGGCGGAAGTGGCGGTGCCCCGTGAACACCATGGCGAGGCCCGCCTCGTCCGCCGCCTTGATGACCTCGTCGTCGCGCACCGACCCGCCCGGCTGAATGACCGCCGTGGCGCCGGCCTCGGCGGCGGCGAGAAGGCCGTCCGCGAAAGGAAAGAACGCGTCCGAGGCGACGACGGAGCCCTTGGCCAGGCTCTCCGGCATGCCCGCCGCTTTCGCTGCCTCGGCGGCCTTCCAGGCGGCGATGCGGGAGGAATCGACCCGGCTCATCTGCCCGGCGCCGATGCCGACCGTGGCCCCGTCCTTCGCGTACACGATGGCGTTCGACTTCACGTGCTTGGCGACCCGGAAGGCAAAGCGCAGGTCGCTCAGCTCGCGCTCGCTCGGGGCGCGCCGCGTGACGACCTTGAGGTCCATAGCATCCACCACCGCATTGTCCCGCGCCTGTGCGAGAAAGCCGCCCGCGACGGTGCGCAGGGTCAGACCGCCCTGGCGCGGGTCGGGGAGGCCACCCGCCACGAGAAGCCGCAGGTTCTTCTTGGCGCCCACGATGGCGGCCGCTTCCGCCGTGGCGTCCGGCGCGATGATCACTTCGGTGAAGATCTCCACGATGCGCCGGGCGGCCTCGGCATCGAGGGGCCGGTTGAGGGCGACGATGCCGCCGAAGGCCGAAACGGGATCGCAGGCCAGCGCCCGCTCGTAGGCCTCAAGCAGGCTCGCGCCCTCAGCGACTCCGCACGGATTGGCGTGCTTCACGATGACGACCGCCGGTCCTGTCGTGAACTCCGCCACGCATTCGTAGGCCGCATCGGTGTCGTTGATGTTGTTGTAGGAGAGCTGCTTGCCCTGGAGCTGGCGCGCGGTCGCAACGCCGGGGCGGCTCTCGGCCGTCCGATAGAAGGCGGCGGGCTGATGAGGGTTCTCGCCGTAGCGCATCACCTCCGCGAGGGTGCCGCCGACGGCCCGGTACGCGGGCGCCTCCTCGCCGATGGCTCCGGCGAGCCAGTTGGAGATCGCAGCGTCGTAGGCCGCGGTCCGCGCATAGGCCTTCTGGGCGAGCCGCCGGCGCAGCGTGTAGGTCAGGGATCCGTCATGCCCGTCGAGGTCCGCGAGGACGGCCGCATAGTCGGCGCCGTCCACTACCACTGCCACGTCCCGGTGGTTCTTCGCCGCCGCGCGGATCATGGCAGGGCCGCCGATGTCGATGTTCTCGATGCAATCCTCGTACGAGCGCCCCGCCGCCGCCGTCGCTTCGAACGGGTAGAGGTTCACGACGAGCAGATCGATGGCCGGGATACCGTGCGCGAGCATTGCGGCCTGGTGCTCCGGATTGGCGCGGATGCCGAGAAGCCCGCCATGCACCGCCGGGTGCAGGGTCTTCACGCGCCCGTCCATCATCTCCGGAAAGCCCGTGAGGTCGCTCACGTCCCGCACCGGCAGGCCCGCCTCCTTCAGCGCCTTCGCGGTGCCGCCCGTGGAGACGAGGTCGATCCCTCGCTCGTGGAGCGCCCGCGCGAAATCGACGAGGCCGGCCTTGTCGGACACGGAGATGAGAGCGCGGGCAATGCGCTTGAGATCGGCAGGCATCGGCCTCTCCAGCGAGGGGGAAGGCGGGCGCGATACCATGAATGAACCCGCGGCGAAACAGCCGGCGCCGGCGGGATCGGGCTCAGGCGGGCTCCGGCGCGGTCTCCGACCGGCGCGCCGCCGCGAGGTTCTTGCCGGACGCGCGCTCGAAGCGCCAGCGCACCTCCGGCAGGGCGGCGGTGTTCACCCGCAGCACGATCTGTTCCGTGCGGCGGGAGCCGTTCACGGCGGAGAAGAACACGCTGTCCTCGATGGCGACATCGCCGGTGCTCGTCTCGAACGCCCAGGTCTCGTCGTCCGGCAGGGTGAGCGTCACCGCCCGCCCGCTCTCCCCGCGGCTCGTCCGGATGCCGGGGGCGAGGTGGAAGCGCAGCACCGCCTCGGCCTCGGCGGCCGTGCCCTGCCGGTGGAACAGGTCCTCGCCCTCCAGGCGCTCCCCGGCCGCATCGAGCCGCCAGCGCCGCTCCAGGGTCAGCCCGTGGCGGCGGTAGCCATCGTGGCGCGCGGCGACGGATTGCACGCCGCCCTCCTCGGAGCGCTCGGCCGCGACCGCGGCGGGCCCCGAGAGCACCACGGGCCCGAGGCGCCGGGTCAGCCATCCCGAGATCGCCCGGTCGAGCCACCAGCCCCGGGGCTCCAGGAAGCGGCAGCAGGATTCGTCGCCGACCGCGACCGTGGAATGGGCCGCCGTCGAACGGGAGGCGCGGGCGACGCTTTCGCCCACCGTCCGGGGGAGCCCGCAATTGACGATGATGCGCTGGCGCCCGCTCGAAAACTCGAAGGAGAGGCAGCCCGCACCGGCCTCGGCCGAATGGCGGACCGGCGGCGCGGCGCCCACATCCGCCACCACGAGAGCCTTGCCGGCCTCCAGGCGCTCGTAGCCGGAATGGGGGGCGTGATGGATCGGCTGGCTGCGCATGTCGTCGTACATGAGCAGGGTGGCGAGGTGATCGGCCGCCGTCACGCCCATCCCGTTGAAGTGCGAGAGCGTTCCGTCCCCGTGCCGGAACAGGCGCACCATCGGAAGCATCCGGTCGATGGCGCGGTAGAGCGCCTCCGGCGTGTCGACCTCGCGGCTCGCGAACATCTGGCGCAGGGGCAGGAGATCGAAGAGCAGGTCGATCAGGACCCGCGGGTTGCGGCTGGCATGGCCGCCGTCGGGCAGGATCTGCTCCCGCAACTCGCGGGCGAGGTGGCGCGTGCCGCGCTTCAGGGCCCCGTCGAGCCCCTCGCAGCACAGGCCCGCATAGCACAGGCCCACGGCCGCCATGAGCCGGCCCTGGGGCAGCGCGTGGCAATGGGCCGCCTTCTCGAGGTCGCGCACGCTGCGGCCCAAGGCGCGCAGGAAGCGCCCGTAGAAGGCGTGGTCCGCGCCCTCCAGGACGAAGGGCGACTGGCTGATGAAGGAGATCAATCGGCGGGCCACCACGGAGGGCTCGCGGGCGACGGGCTGGTGGCCGCCCCGGGTGGAGATGAACTCGTCGACGAGGGAGCGCGCGTTCGCCTGGGCGAGGGCCGTGCCGGCGGCGCGCAGGTGCCGGATCCACCCGAATCCGTAAAGCGCCTCGCCCCAGGCTTGGCTCAAGGGCATGAATTCGAAGGGCGAGCGCCCGCCCGTGGCGAGGGGCCGTCCGGCGAAGACGAAAAAGCCCCCGTAGATGTCGGTGGCGACGGTGGGATCGGCGGTGCGCAGGTCCTGGGGGGCGAAGAGCAGCCGTTTCGGCACCGGGGCCCGGAAGCGCGCGGTCGAGCAGGCCGCCCGGCCGCGCACGGCCCGGCCCGCCTCCTTCAGGGCGAGCCCGTACAGCCGCCAGCGATCCGGCCCCCAATCCACGTGCGCTCCCCAAGGCCCCAACCGAACGGCATCTTAGTCTTGGAAATCTCGCCGTTTGGTTAACGTTTGGTGACCGGACGTGATCGTGCGGTCAAGCCCGACGAAGGAAGCGCGCCGCGAAGAAACCGTCGAGGCCGGACCTTGCGGCATCCCCAAAGGGAAGGTGGCTCGGCAAGGTGCGCAGGTCCCCGGACCCGGTGACGACGCCCTCGAGGGGGATCTCCTCGGGCCGCACCGGCACCCGCTCGAATCCAGGATGGCGCGCCAGGAAAGCCTCGGCCTGATCCTCCCCCTCCTCGGGCTCGAGGGAGCAGGTGCAGTAGACGAGGCGCCCGCCCGGACGCACCAGGCGCGCGGCCGTGTCGAGAAGCCGGCGCTGCAGGCCGGCCAGCTTGTCGAGATCGGCCGCGCTCTTCGTCCAGGCGACGTCGGGATGGCGCCGGATCGTGCCGGTGGCGGAGCAGGGGGCGTCGAGCAGGATGGCATCGAAGGTCTCGCCCTCGAGCGCCGTCGCGTCGACCGCCCGGGTTTCGGCCTGGAGCCCGAGCCGGGCGAGGTTCTCCGCGAGGCGCTTCAGGCGCTTGGCCGAGCGGTCGACGGCGAGAACGTCGGCACCGGCGGCCGCGAGCTGCGCGGTCTTGCCGCCCGGCGCCGCGCACAGATCGGCGATCCGTTCCCCGGCCGAGGGGTTGAGGAGCCGCGCCGGCAGGGCGGCGGCCGCGTCCTGCACCCACCAGGCGCCCTCCGCATACCCCTCGAGATCCCGGATGGCGGTGCGGGCGAGGAGGCGCACGCTGCCCGTGGGCAGGACGAGGCCGCCCAGGCGCTCGGCCCATTCCGCCGGATCCGTCTTCACGGTGAGGTCGACGGAGGCTGAGCTGCGATGGGCCGCCGCGATGGCGGCGGCCTCGGGGCCGTAATGGGCCCGCCAGCGCCGGTGCAGCCATTCCGGCGTGTCCCGGAAGGCATCGTCGTCCCGAAGGATGGCGTCCCGCTCCCGCGCCACCCGCCGGAGCACCGCGTTGACGAGGCCGCTCATGGGCTTGAGGGCCCGGTCGGATCCCGCGAGGCGCACGGCGGTGTCCACGGCCGCATGGTCGGGCACATCGAGGAACAGGATCTGCGCCGCTCCGACGGTCAGGAGGTTGAGGAGGCGCGCATCCCGGGGCAGGCCCTTGTCGAGGCGCTCCGCGAGGGCGGCGCGGATCGTGCCGAGGCGCCGGAAGGCGACGGTGGCGATGGCCCTGGCGAGCGCAGCGTCCCGCGGCTCGAGGCCCGCGCCGGCGGCGAGCTCCTCGAACACGTCGTCGAGGGGCGCGGGCCGCTTCAGGACCTCCGCCACCATACTCCAGGCGAGGCGGCGGGCGTCGATGCCGTCGACGGCGGCGGCCTCGCTCAACCCCAGGGTCCCCGGCCGGCGGCACGGCCCCAGGGGCTGCGCCGGGGTACGCCCGGAACGCTCGCGCCGGCGCGGCGCAGGCCGCCGGAGCCGGCGAGGGCCTGGAGGGCCGCGATCCGGTTCTCGGTCGCGGGGTGGGTGGAGAACAGGTTGTCCATGCCGTGCCCTGAAAGGGGGTTGATGATGAAGAGGGGCGCGGTGGCCGGGTGGCGCTCCGCGTCGAGGTTCGGGACGTGTTGCACGCCGCCGGCGATCTTGGCGAGAGCGGAGGCGAGGGCCAGGGGCTCGCCGCAGATCTCGGCGCCGATGCGGTCCGCGTCGTATTCCCGCGAGCGGCTGATCGCCATCTGGATGATCATCGCGGCGAGGGGCGCCAAAAGGGCGGTGCCGATCATCACCAGCGGGTTCGGCCGCTCGCCGCCCCGCCCGCCGAACAGGAAGCCGAACTGGGCGAGGGTCGAGATCGCGCCCGCCACGGTGGCGCTCACGGTCATGATGAGGGTGTCGCGGTTTTTGATGTGGGCCAGCTCGTGGGCCATCACGCCGGCGAGTTCGCCCCGGTCGAGCAGGCACAGGAGCCCCGTGGTGGCGGCCACCGCCGCGTTCTCGGGGTTCCGGCCCGTCGCGAAGGCATTCGGCTGCGGGTTGTCGATGAGGTAGACCCGCGGCATCGGCAGGCCGGCGCGCCGGCTCAGGTCCCGCACCATGGCGACGAGCTCGGGCGCCGTCCGCTCGTCCACCTCCACGGCGCCGTGGGCGCGAAGGGCGAGGCGGTCGGAATTCCAGTAGGCGAAGACGTTCGTCGCCGCGCCGAGCCCGAGGGCGATGAGCATGCCGTTCGGGCCGCCGAGCATGTAGCCCACGACGCCGAACAGGGCGGTCAGTGCGGCTAAAAGCAGGCCGGTCTTGACGGTGTTCATCCGGGTCTCCACCTCGTCGTCATGCCCCGGGCCCAGGAGGCCCGGCTCGAATCTAATGTGGGAAGGCTGCGGGTCCGGCCCAAGATGGGCCCCGCGAGCCGCGATCCGTGCGAGACCATGAGCGAAACCGACACCTCCGGCCCGATGCCCGAAAAAGCCCTGTCCCCCGAGGCGCAGCGTGCGCTCGCGGAAGCCGCCGAGCGCCGGGCCGCCATCGACGCCCGGGCCGCCGAGCTCGCCAAGGCCAAGGAGCACAAGGGCCGCGGCGGCCTCGAGCCGGTGCGCTACGAGGACTGGGAGGTCAAGGGGCTCGCGAGCGACTTCTGACGGACCGCGCCGCACTGGGCTCTAGGCACGGCTTCTCGGCGTCGCTCCTGTGGAGCGGCCCCTTTCCCTCGCCGCTGGTGCGGGAGGCAGGGGCTGAAGGGGAGCGGGACGCTGGCGGTCCGGCTTGTGTTGGTGGGGAAGAAGAGGCCAGAAGCCCCCAGCGTCCCGCCGGCGTTCTTGTCAGACCGGATCGGCCCCGCACTCCGGCCCTTTGCCTCGCGTGAGGCGCATGGCCTTAAGCTGGTCCTGCCAGGGCGCCACCGTAGTATGGCGCGGGCGGGCCTCTTGGGGCAGCGGGCCGTGCAGGCGACGCCAGAGCTGGTCGTCTCCCGTCGGTGGCGCTGCCTTGCGCCGATCACAGCCTCCCGAGTCCTTGGAGCGCGTTCCCCAGGGCCGCAGGCGCCGGCCTCAAGCTCCACGTCACGACGCCTCGCGAGAGCGCCCCTTCCTGAGCCAAGGCCACACCAGAACAGCACAGCTTGCAGCTCACGTCAAGAACAAAAGCGGAACATAGGACGGGGCTGAGGTGAGTAGCGAGTGGTCAGTGGGGGTGCGCTGCAGGTCCGAGGCGCCACCCCTTGTCATTCCGGGGCGCCGCAGGCGAGCCCGGAACCCATAACTATGACGCTGCAAGGTGGGTTCGGCGCGGGAGAGCTCTTTTCTGCATCCTTGACGTTTATGGGTTCCGGGCTCCGCTGCGCGGCCCCGGAATGACAAGCGGGGGCGCACCGGGACGACGGTGAACCTTCCTTTGCGCCCGTACCGCCCTCACCCCGACCGTCTCCCACCCGGGCGAGGGTGGCCCGCGCTCGATCCTGAACCCGCCACCGGCGCACCGCCCATCCCGGCCGCCGTCGACGGCACCGCCACGCATTCCGTCCTCCACTTACCGCGTCACGATCACGGGCGTTCCTACGTCCACCCGCTCGAACAGGTCGATGACGTCGGCATTCAGCATGCGGATGCAGCCGTAGGACGCGTAGGTGCCGATGGATTTCGGGTTGTTGGTGCCGTGGATCGCGTATTCGTCGCGGTCGAGGGTGAGGGCGCGGGCGCCCATGGGGTTCCGCGGGGAGCCGGCCGGGATCACGTCCGGCAGCCGCGGGTTGTCGCGGCGCACCTCGTCGGGGGGCGACCAGGCGGGTTCGATGTGCTTGCCGTCGATGGTGGCGCGGCCGAACCATTGCTTGCCGGGGCGCCCCACCGCCACCCGGTAGCGGATCGCGGTCCCGTCGCCCTGAACGAAATAAAGGCGCCGCTCCGCCGTGCGGACGATCACGGTGCCGGGTTCGACGGGCGCATCGAAGGCCATGAGTTCGCGCGCCTCGGCCGAAGCGACGGCACCGATGCCGACCGCGGCGGCGATGGCGATCCGTTTGAGCATGCGCACCTCCCTGCGGGAACATATTCGCAGAGATGACGCATGGGGAACAGCCGAGGTTCCGGCCGTCCGCCGTTCACATTCAGATGACCGGATCCCAGGCCGGCATGCCGTTCGCCGGCGCCGTCTCGGCCCGCCGGATCGGAGCCTTCGGCACCCGGTTGGTCATGCGGGCGTAGAGATCCTTCACGGTGCGGGAAGCCGTCGTGACGAAGAAGAACGGCAGGAAGGCATGGACGAGGGCCGCAAAGGCCCCGTAGGCGAGGGGGCCCGCGAAGGAGAGGGCCACCCGCATGTGCTCGAAATAGGATTCGCCCACCGCTTCCGGGTGGTCCGTGAACAGGCGCTTCAGGGTCATGGCGACTCCTCCTGAAAACGCCAGGATACGGGCGAGGCGGCGGAGCGGCAAGAAGCGTTAACGGTGGACCGGTCCTCGCCTTGGGGCGGGAGGCGTCTCTCGCGTGTCCTGGACCCTCCTTCGAGACGCCGCCCGTTTGTCATTCCGGGGCGCCGCAGGCGAGCCCGGAATGACAGGTGGCGGTGCCCCTCCACTCACCATTCGCCCTCACCCCAGCCCTCATCCTGAGGGCTTCGCGTCAGCGAAGCGTCTCGAAGGACGAGGGCGTCTCAAGGGCACCGCGGGAGGTGCCTCGGGCATCAAGCTGGACCCTCCTTCGCGACGCGCTCTGCCGAGCGCTCCTCAGGATGAGGGTCGAGGAGAGTTTAAGCCGCCGTGCGCTTGTTCTGGCGGTTGGTGATGAGGTCGTCCACCACCGTCGGATCGGCGAGGGTCGAGGTGTCGCCGAGGGATCCGAACTCGTCCTCCGCGATCTTGCGCAGGATGCGGCGCATGATCTTGCCCGAGCGCGTCTTCGGCAGGCCCGGGGCGAACTGGATGAGGTCCGGCGAGGCGATCGGCCCGATCTCCTTGCGCACCCAGGTGACGAGCTCCTTGCGCAGTTCCTCCGTCGGCTGCTCGCCCGCCATGAGGGTCACGTAGGCGTAGATGCCCTGGCCCTTGATGTCGTGGGGATAGCCCACCACCGCGGCCTCCGACACCTTCGGGTGCGCGACGAGGGCGCTCTCCACCTCCGCCGTGCCCATGCGGTGGCCCGACACGTTGATCACGTCGTCGACGCGCCCCGTGATCCAGTAATAGCCGTCCGCATCCCGCCGGCAGCCGTCGCCCGTGAAGTATTTGCCGGGATAGGTGGAGAAGTAGGTCTGCACGAAGCGCTCGTGGTCGCCGTAGACCGTGCGCATCTGGCCGGGCCAAGAATCGGCGATGACGAGGTTGCCCTCGGCGGCGCCTTCCAGAACCTTGCCCTCCGCGTCCACGACCTCGGGCTTCACCCCCGGCAGCGGCAGCGTCGCGGAGCCGGGCTTCAGCTTCGTCGCGCCGGGGAGCGGCGAGATCAGGATGCCGCCGGTCTCCGTCTGCCACCAGGTGTCGACGATGGGGGAGCGGCCCTCGCCGACGACCCGATGGTACCATTCCCAGGCCTCCGGGTTGATGGGCTCGCCCACCGAGCCCAGCAGCCGCAGGGTCTGCCGGGAGGTCTTCTTCACGGGCTCCTCGCCCGCCTGCATGAGCGAGCGGATCGCGGTCGGCGCCGTGTAGAAGATGTTCACCTTGTGCTTGTCGACCACGTCCCAGAAGCGGGAGATCGACGGATAGGTGGGAACGCCCTCGAACATCAGGGTCGTGGCGCCGTTCGCGAGGGGCCCGTAGAGGATGTAGGAGTGGCCCGTCACCCAGCCCACATCCGCCGTGCACCAGTAGATGTCGCCGTCGTGGTAGTCGAACACGTGCTGGTGCGTGTAGGACGCCCACACGAGGTAGCCGCCGGTGGTGTGGAGCACGCCCTTCGGGGTGCCGGTGCTCCCTGAGGTGTAGAGGATGAAGAGCGGGTCCTCCGCGTTCATCTCCTCGTAGGGGCAGTCGTCCGTCACCTGCGCGGCGGCCTCGTCGTAATAGACGTCCCGGCCCGGATCCATGGCGACGGCGCCGCCCGTGCGGCGCACGACGAGCACGTGGTCGACGCCGCCGACGCGCTCGATGGCGGCATCCACATTGGCCTTCAGCGGCACCTTGCGGCCGCCCCGCAGGCCCTCGTCGGCGGTGATCACGAAGGCCGATTTCGCGTCCTGGATGCGGGAGGCGAGGGAGTCGGGCGAAAAGCCGCCGAACACCACCGAGTGGATCGCGCCGAGCCGCGCGCAGGCGAGCATCGCGTAGGCCGCCTCCGGGATCATCGGCAGGTAGATCGTCACCCGGTCGCCCTTCGTCACGCCGCGGTTGCGCATGATGTTCGCCATGCGGCACACCTCGGCGTGCAGCTCGCGATAGGTGATGTGCTTGGATTCCGACGGGTCGTCGCCTTCCCAGATGATCGCCACCTGGTCGCCGCGGGTCTGCAGGTGGCGGTCGATGCAGTTGTAGGCGGCGTTGGTGGTGCCGTCCTCGAACCAGCGGATCGCCACGGTGCCGGGCCCGTAATTCGTGTTCTTCACGCGGCTGTAGGGCTTGAACCAGTGGATGCGCTTGCCCTCGTCGCCCCAGAACGCCTCGGGGTCGCTCATGGAGGCCTTGTACTTCGCCTGGTACCCGGCTTCGTCGAGATAGGCGCGGCGGGCCCAATCCGACGAGACGTCGTAGACTTTCTCTTGCATGGCGCTTCTCCCCAGGGGCCACCGGGCGGCGCCGGCGGCGTTTGTTGCTCTAGGTGTAAGCAACCGGGCCGGGGGCGGGCAAGCGTGAGCAGCGTCGGACTTTGGTCGCTGCGGAGCGGCGGGAGCGCTGCCGCATCGGTCGCAACAAGCTGAGCTCCTCCCTCCCTTGAGGGGAGGGAGGCTGCCCAATCAGCCGCTCACACGCCGCCCATGCGGCACACGACGCGCCACTCCTCGTCCGTCACCGGCTGCACGGAGAGGCGCGAATTGTTGACGAGCACCATGGCCTTCAGGGCCGGCTCCTCCTTGATCGCCTCGAGGGTGACGGGCTGCCGGAAGGGCTTGACGGCTTTGACGTCGACCATGCCGAACTTGCCCGTTTCGTCGGTGTGGTCGGGGTAGTATTCCTTGATCACCTCGACGATGCCCACCACCGCCTTGCCCTCGTTCGAGTGATAGAAGAAGCCCTGGTCGCCGCGCTTCATGGCCATGAGGTTCTGCTTGGCCTGATGGTTGCGCACGCCGTTCCAGAACGTGCCCTTCGCGCCCGCCTTCACCTGCTCGTCCCAGGACCAGGTGTCGGGTTCCGATTTGAAGAGCCAATAGGCCATGGTCACCCCCGTCTGCCGTGTTCGGATCGGATCGGGCGCTGCATGAGCGCCTGGATGGCGTCGTCGAGGGCAAGGCGCCCCGCGATCACCGCATCGACGGCGCCCGCGACCGGCATCTCGACCCCGCGGGCCTCCGCCAGCGCCACGAGAACCGGCGCCGTCAGGGCCCCCTCGGCGAGCTTGCCCCCGGCGGCCTCCGCGACGGGAATGCCGCGCCCGAGCCGCTCGCCGAAGGCGAAGTTGCGGGACTGCGCGGAGGACGCCGTGAGGACGAGGTCGCCGAGCCCCGAGAGGCCCATCAGCGTTTCGTGCATCGCGCCGAAGCTCTCGGCGAAGCGCAGGAGTTCGGCGAAGCCCCGGGCGATGAGAGCCGCCTTCGCGCTCTCGCCGAGGCCGCGCCCGACCACCGCTCCGCAGGCGATCGCCAGCACGTTCTTCGCCGCCCCGCCGATCTCGACGCCGCCCACGTCCGTGGTGTGGTAGACCCTCAAAGCAGGGCCCGACAGGCGCTCCGCCAGTTGCGCGCCGAGGGCCGCATCGGCCGCCGCCAGGGTCACGGCGGTGGGAAGGCCCCGGGCGACGTCGTGGGCGAAGCTCGGCCCGGACAGGACGGCGACCGGCGCGCCAGGCCGTACGGCCTCCACGACGGCGCTGAGGAGCAGGTTGGTGCCGCGCTCGAAGCCCTTGGCGCACAGGACGAGGGGCGTTCCGGGATCGAGCACCCGCGCGAGCGCCGCCGCAACCTCGCGCGTCGCCTGGGCGGGGGTGACGAGAAGGACGATCTGCGCCGCCGCGAGGCGCGCGAGATCCGCCGTCGGCTCGATCCCGTCCTGCAGCGCGACGCCCGGCAGGGCGCGGGCGTTGACCCGCTCCAGCGCCATGGCGTCGGCCTGCGCCCGGTCGCGCCCCCACAGCAGGACCCGGTGGCCGCGCGAGGCGGCCGCATTGGCGAGCGCCGTGCCCCAGGCGCCCGCGCCGGCGATCCCGATCGTGCTCACGCGCCCCGTCCTCCCTTGCCGCGCAGCGCCAGGGAGTGCCGGTTGAGGGCGGCGAGATCCGCGCGGCCGGCGAGCACGTCCTCCCCGAGCGCCACTGCCCGGGCGAGGTCCGGCGCCGGCATGGTGCGCCAGGCTGGCGGCTTCACCGCCTCCCGCCAGGGCCGCCCGCAGGCGGCGTCGAGGAGGATGCGCGCGAAGCAGTGGTCGAGGCGCACAGGCCAGTCGCCCCGCGCCCGCGCCGCCTCCGGCAGCCGCCGCTCCACGAGATCGCGCCAGCGGGCGCGCAGGTCGGGGTGGTCGAGCGCGGGCGTCGTCATACTGTGCCGGCCAGGAAGGCGTCGCGGCGCAGGCGATAGAGGGCACTCATCTGAAGCGAGTGACCTTCAGGGGCGGCAGGATGGGCGAAATCCTCGGCCGGATCGTGGGTCATGCCGAGCCGCTGCATTACCCGCTGCGACGCCAGGTTCGGGCGGGCGGTATAGGCCACGATCTCGGGCAGCCCCACACGCGTGAACACGTCACGCAGCGCCGCCCGAGCCGCTTCGGTCGCGTAGCCTTGGCCCCAATGGGCCGGTAGAAAATGCCATCCGACATCGATTAGAGGCTCGAACGGCATCTCGCGATCGATCCGCCTGACGCCTGCGATCCCGATGAAGGATTCTGCGCCCGGAAGTTCGACCACCCATTGCCCGAAGCCGTCCCGTTCGAAGCTCTCGGCATGCCGCCGGGCATCCGCTTCGCCCTCCTCCAAGGTCATCGTCCGCAGGAAGAAGCGTCTCACGACCGGCTTGGCCTGAAGCGCCGCGTGACGGGCAACGTCCTCCTCGCGCCAGCGGCGCAGGATGAGGCGCTCGGTCCTGATCGTCTCGGGGCAGGAGGCCAGAGTCACGCCTTCGCCCCCGCCTCGTCGCGGCTCGTGTCGAGGGGCCAGCGGGCGCGGGCGGGGGCCAGCATGTCGTCCGTGAGGCCGAGCCTCAGGCGCTCCAGGCCCGCCCAGGCGATCATGGCACCGTTGTCGCCGCACAGGTTCAGCGGCGGCGCCACGAGCTTCAGGCCCGCCTCCATGGCGAGGCGCTGGAGGGCCGCCCGCATGGCGCCGTTGGCGGCGACGCCCCCCGCGACGACGAGGGCCGTCGGGTGCCCCGCCGCGGCCCTAAAGGCGCGCAGCCCCACGCGGGTGCGGTCCACCACCGCGTCGACCACCGCGGCCTGAAAGCTCGCGCAGAGATCCGCCACGTCCGACGCCGTGAGGGGGGCGATGCGCTCGGCCTCGATGCGCACGGCGGTCTTGAGGCCCGAGAGGGAGAAGTTGGGCTCGGGCCGGCCGAGCAGGGGCCGGGGCAGGGCGAAGCGCTCCGGGTTTCCCCGCGCCGCCTCCCGCTCCACTTGCGGGCCGCCCGGATAGCCGAGGCCCAGGAGCTTCGCCACCTTGTCGAAGGCCTCGCCGATGGCGTCGTCGATGGTGGTGCCGAGCCGTACATAGTCGCCGACGCCCTTGACGGCGACGAGCTGGGTATGGCCGCCGGACGCCAGCAGCAGCAAGTAGGGAAAGCCGATCCCGTCCGTCAGCCGCGCGGTGAGCGCATGGCCCTCGAGATGGTTCACGGCCAGAAGCGGCTTGCGGGCGACGAGCGCGAGGGCCTTGGCGGTGGTGAGCCCGATGAGCACGCCGCCGATGAGGCCCGGGCCCGCCGCCGCCGCGATGCCGTCGAGCTCCCCAATCGTGGTGCCGGCGTTCTTGAGGGCGCGGGCCACGAGCCGGTCGATCACCTCCACATGGGCGCGCGCGGCGATCTCGGGCACCACGCCGCCATAGGCCGCATGCTCGGCGATCTGGCTCAGCACCTCGTTCGACCGGATCTCGCCGCGCCCGTCGAAACCCGTCTCGACGACGGCGGCGGCGGTCTCGTCGCAGGTGGTCTCGATGCCGAGAATGCGCATTGCGGGGGCGTCACCATGGTGGAGGGGGCCGGGCTTCACGGGCCGGGCGCTCTCCCCCTATAGTCCGCGCCGCCGGGCCGGGGCAAACCCCCCGCAGCACGAGCCCCAAGGAGAATAAGAACGATGGCGGATTCCTCGATCCTCGTGATCGGCACCCGGGGCTCCCCGCTCGCTCTCGCGCAGGCGCACGAGACGCAGGACCGGCTGGCGGGGGCCCTCGGCTGGTCCTCGGAGCAGCTGCCCCTCAGCATCATCAAGACCACGGGCGACGCCATCCAGGACCGGCCGCTCTCGGAGGCGGGCGGCAAGGGGCTGTTCACGAAGGAGCTCGACATCGCCCTCCTGGAGGGGGCCATCGACCTTGCGGTCCACTCCGCGAAGGACCTGCCCACCGCCCTCCCGGAGGGCATCGTCATCGCCGGCTACCTGCCCCGGGAGGACGTGCGCGACGCGCTCATCAGCCCCCGCGCGCCGGCCCTGGCGGATCTGTCGCGGGGCGCCCATGTGGGCTCGGCCTCGCTCCGCCGGCAGGCGCAGCTGCGGCGCCTGCGCCCCGACCTCAAGGTGTCGCTCCTGCGCGGCAACGTGGGCACGCGTCTGAGCAAGGTCGAAAGCGGCGAGTTCGACGCGACGCTCCTTGCTCTTGCGGGGCTGAAGCGGCTCGGGCTCGAGGGCCATGTGACCGCGGTGCTCGACACGGCCGATTTCCTGCCCGCCGTGGGGCAGGGCGCCATCGCGATCGCCGTGCGGGCGGGGGACGGGCGGGTGGGCGCCGCCGTTCGGGCCATCCTGCACCCCGAAACCGGCCAGGCCCTCGCCGCCGAGCGCGCCTTTCTCACGGTGCTCGACGGCTCGTGCCGCACGCCCATCGCCGGGCATGCCCGGCTCGAAGGCGGCCGGATCGCCTTTCGCGGCCTCGTCCTGCGGCCGGACGGGTCGGACGCCCTCGACGTGGCGGAGGCCGGCGATCCGGCCGAGGCGGCGGCGCTCGGCCGGGCCGCGGGGCTCGACCTCAAGGGCCGCATGCCGGCAGGATTCCTGAAAGTCTGATGCGGGTTCTCGTCACCCGGCCGGAGGCGGATGGGCGGCGCACCGCCGCCCGGCTCGCCGCGCGCGGGCACGAGGCCGTCCTCGCTCCCGTGACGCGGATCGTCGCCACCGGCAACCCGCCGCCCGCAGGGCCCTGGGACGCGCTCCTCCTCACGAGCGCCAATGCGGCGCCGGCTCTCGCCGCCCTGTCGCCCCTCCGGCAGCCCGTCTTCGCGGTCGGCGCCCGCACCGCCGCCGCGGCCCGGGAGGCGGGAGCGCCCTTCGTCCAGGCGGCGGAGGGCGATGCGCTCGCCCTCGCGGCCCTCGTCAAGGCGACGCTGCCGCCCGGCGCCCGGCTCCTTCATGCGGCGGCCGAGGACCGGAAGGACGAGCCCGAGCGCTCCCTCAAGGCCGCGGGCTTTCACGTGATCGTGTGGGAGGCCTACCGGGCGGAGGCGGTGGAGGAGGTGCCGGCCGCGCTCCTTGCGGCGCTCGGGGCTCGCCGGATCGACGCCGCGCTCCATTTCTCCCGGCGAAGCGCGGGCCTGCTCGTCGCGTTCGTGAAGGGTGCGGGTCTCCTGGAGCCGTTCCGGCGCGTGCCGCATCTGTGCCTGTCGGCGGATGTGGCCGCCGCCCTCGCTGATCTCGGCGCCGCCGTCGTGGCGCCGGCTCCGCGGGAGGACGCCCTCCTCGACACGCTCGAGCGGCTTGCCGGGTCGCCACCGCCATCCGCTTGAGCTAAGCACGGAACGAAACGCCGCGCCCAAGCTTGCCATATTCGTCATCCATCAGGTTTCGTCGTGACCTCTCCTTCCGATCCCAAGCGCCCCTCCAAACGCCCCTCCCGCGAGCCGCCGACCATCGACCTCAAGGCGACGGAGGTGAAGACGAGCCCGCCCGAGGCCGCGCCTGAGGAGCCGCCGCGCGACGAGGGTAAGGCTTCCGCCAAAGCCGACGATTCGGCTCCCGCTTCCGCCCAGACGAGTGTTTACGACGCCCCGCCGACGGGTGCTTCGCCCACTGAAGCCGAGCGGTCCGACGCCGTGACCGAAGGCATGCTCGAGGGCGCTCCCGCCCAAGACCCGGCTTCCCCGGTTCCCGCGGCCTCCGCCTCGGCAGGCGAGGGCTCCGCCTCGGATGCTGAGAGCGCAGCCACAGCCTCAGCCGATGCAGCCCCAGCCGCAGCCGGCTCCGATCCCAGTCCTGCCCGCTCGGCCCTCGGGTCCCGCCCGGCCGAACCCGCCCGCAGGAGCGGTCCGGGCTTTGGGTCTCTCGCCGCCGCGAGCCTCCTTGGCGGCCTTGTTGGCGCCGGTGCCATGCTGGCCTTCCAGTCCGCTCAACCGACCGGGCCCGTCAGCGACCCTCGCGTGGCTGAAATCGAACGCCGGATCGGAGCCCTGCCGAGCGCCGATACGGGCGCGCTCGATCGCCGTCTCACCGCGATCGAGGGAGCGCAGAACGGTCTCAACCAGCGGATCCAGGCTGCCCAGACCCTCGCCGAGCGCGGCGCCGCCCGCGCCGAGGAAGCGTTCAACCGTCAACCCTCCCAAGCACAGGCGCCCCAACCTCCCCAGAACAACCCCGCCGTCGCCGAACTCGGCAACCGCCTCGGCGCCCTTGAAGGGCAGCTGCGCCAGCAGGGCGAGCAAGCCCGCCAGCAGGGTGAGACGGCCACCCGCGAACGCCAAGCCCTGACCCAAGGGGTCGAAGCGGCCGCGACGGCCATCGCGGGCGTCGAGCGCCGGGTGGGCGAGATCGACCGGCGCCTCGCCGATCAGGAGCGCCGCGCGGCCGATCAGGATCGCCGCACGGGCGATCAGGAGGGCCGCGTCGCCGCGCTCGCCCGCGATGCGCAGGGGGCCACGGCGGCCCAGCAGGCCGGAACACGCCTCGTCCTGGCGAACCGCCTCGATGCGGCGCTCCGCGACGGGGCGCCCTATGCGGATGTGCTCGACGGCCTTCGCCGCCTCGGCACCGACCCGGCCCGCCTGCAGGCGCTCGAGCTCTTCGCGGGGGGCGGCGCGCCGAGCGCCGCGGCCCTCGCGCAGAGCTTCAAGCCTCTCAACGAGCGGGTCGCCGAAGAGGCGAAGCCCGCACCCGCTGCCGCCCCCGGCACCTGGACCGACCGGCTCGTCGGCCTCGTCGGCCAGGTGGTCTCGATCCGGCCCGTGGCGGGGGAGGGGGCGCCCGAGGCCGCCCCGCCCGGCTCGCCCGCAGGCGGCTCGCCGTCCGCCGTCGAGCAGGCCCTCGCCCGCGGCGACCTTGCGGCCGCGGCTTCCGCCTGGGACGCGCTTCCGGAGCCCGCCCGTCAGGCCTCGGCGGATTGGGGCCGGCAGCTGAAACAACGGGCGGCCGCGGAAGCCGCCTCCCGCGCTCTTGCGGCGGATGCCGTTGCGGCGCTCAATACACCGACGCGGTAAGGAGTTCTCAACCCGATGTGGCGCGCGCTTTTCTTCATCGTTCTGCTCGCCGTCGCGGCCTACGGGGCCGTGTGGCTGGCCGACCGGCCCGGCACGGTTCTCGTCACCTTCGGCGGTTACGAGGTGCAGACGACGGTCGCGGTGGCGGCGGTCGCGCTCGCCGGCCTCGCCTTCGCGCTCGCCCTCTTGTGGGCCGGGGTGTCGACCCTGGTGCGTCTGCCCTCGCGGCTCACCTTCGCGTCCCGCGCCCGCAAGCGGGCCAAGGGCTATCAGGCCGTGTCCCGCGGCATGGTGGCGGTGGGGGCCGGGGATGCCATCGCGGCGCGGCGCCACGCCAACGAGGCCGAGCGGCTGCTCGGCCAGGAGCCGCTGACGCTTCTCCTGAAGGCGCAGGCCGCCCAGGTCTCCGGCAACCGGGCCGCCGCGGAGGCCGCCTTCTCGCGCATGATGGACAACGACGAGACCCGGGTGCTCGGCCTGCGGGGCCTGTTCGTCGAAGCCCGCCGCCGGGGCGATGCCCAGCACGCGACGCAATATGCGAGCGAGGCCGCGCGGCTTGCGCCCGCCGCCACCTGGGCGAGCGATGCGGTGCTCGAGGCGCGCAGCGCGGCCCGGGACTGGCAGGGCGCGCTCGCGGCCCTCGACCGCCGCGCCGCCTCCGGCCTCATCGACAAGGCCACCGCCCGGCGCCACCGGGCCGTGCTGCTCACGGCGGACGCCCTCGACCGGCAGGAGCGCGATCCCGAAGGCGCCCTGGCGAACGCTCAGGAGGCCCTCAAGCTCGCGCCGGACCTCGTGCCCGCGGCCGCGATCGCCGGCCGCGCGCTGTCCCATCGCGGCGACCTGCGCCGGGCCGCCAAAGCCGTCGAGACCGCGTGGCGCCAGCAGCCCCACCCGGACCTCGCGGAGGTCTACCTCAACCTGCGCCCGGGCGACTCCGCCCTCGACCGCCTCGCCCGCGCCGAGACGCTCCTTAAGCTGTCCACCCATGCGCCGGAGGGCCGGCTCGCCGTGGCGCGGGCCGCCATGGAGGCGCGGGAATTCGCCAAGGCGCGCTCCGTGCTGGAGCCCCTCGCGAACGAGCGCCCGACCATGCGGGTCTGCCTCCTGATGTCCGACCTCGAACAGGCGGAGCACGGGGCCACCGGCCGGGGCCGCGAATGGATCGCCCGCGCGGCCCGCGCGCCCCGCGACCCGGCCTGGATGGCGGACGGCGTGGTCTGCGACCGGTGGGCGCCGGTCTCCCCCGTGACGGGCCGCCTCGACGCCTTCGTCTGGCAGGCCCCGCCCGACGTGCTCGTCGCCCCCGAGCTCGCCCTCCACGACGAGGTCACGGCCGACCTCGACGAGGAGCCGAAGGTCATCCCCTTCGCGCCGCCCCCGCCTGCATCCGCGGCCCCCGTGGCGCCGGCCCCCGAGCCCGTCCGGGAGGAGCCCCGGGATCCCGAGATCGCCGTCTACGAGGCGCCTCCCGGGCCCGCGCCGGCCGCCGCGGCCGCGGACGAGAAGGCCCCGCCGAAGCCCAACGGCGCCCATGGCTACGCGCCCTCCGCCGTCGTGTTTCCGGTCGATCATCCGCCGGACGATCCGGGCGCCGAAACGCCGGAGAAACCCGCCCGCCGCGGCCTCTTCGGCTAGCCGCTCGCCTTGCCAAGCGCCGGGGATGGGGCTATGAGGACGCCCTCTCCGGTCGCCACGACCGCGCGCCGCAATAGCTCAGCTGGTAGAGCACCTCATTCGTAATGAGGGGGTCGGGGGTTCGAATCCCTCTTGCGGCACCACTTCCTTCCAACGTTTGCCCGTCCGCCCGCGGGTTGCTCGCCCGTCGAGAGCGTCCGCGTCCTCGCCCATGCAGGGCAGGGCGCCTCGGCTCTGACTTTTCCTCCGGCCCGCCCTGCGCCCGGCCGGCCTTAACGTTCCGCCTCGACCACATCCCTGCCACCGGTCCGGTCGCCTGCCGTCGCGGGCACGCCTGGCCCGTTCGCGGCGACGGCCCGTGCGACGGCGGCGGGCCGCTCACCCGTTCGTGCGCATTCGAGCGATTCGCGTCCGAGATCGTTTACGTAAACAAACGTGTTGTGTTAACCACGAATAGAAACGTCAAATTAGGCGTTCTTCCAGCATCCTGAGGATGTTCACTCGGTCCTTTGGGGGAAGTCCGATGCGTTTCGGTTCGCTTGTGCTCGCTTTCATCGCTGGTGTTGTTGTCTCCGGCCCGATCCACAACCCGCCTACGGCCGGTCTCTTGGCTGATTTGAAGCAAGTATACCAAGATCACAGGATGATTACTTCCCATGATCCCGTCGTCACAGGACGCGAGATCGTGGCCTCCGACCGCGGCATGACGCTCGATGCCCTCGGCAATCCGGTGGTGGCCCAGGCGCTGATCGCGGACGAGAAGGCTGCGCCCATCGTCCTCGCCGAGCTGCCGCCCGTGACCGTCAGCCCGGCCACCATCATCGTGTCCGAGCTCATGGAGCAGCTCGCCTACGACCTGCCCGCGACGCCGATGCCCGATCCGCTCGACCGCTGGGAGCCCGCCGCCGAGCAGGTCGCCGCCGACATGGAGGCCATCGTCGACCTCGCCACAGGCTCCATCGGCCCGCGCGAAATCCTGAAGCCCTACGTGCCGCACGAGGCCGAGGACGCTCTGACGAAGGGCATTGCCCACCCTTACGTTCAGCGCCATACCCTCAAGCTGCCGGGCCGGGTCTGAGCCGGGAGGCGGGGATCGCCCCCAGGGCCGCGCGGGCCCGGCGCGATCCCCCTCCCCGCCTCGCCGGCGGGCGGTGTGGGCCAAGGGACTGGGCCAAGGGACTGGGCCGAGGGGCCAGGAAGGGACGTCGATGGAGCAGAGGTCGGAGCCGCGGGGCGAGTTGACGGTGCGCACGATCGCCATGCCGGCGGACACCAACGCCAACGGCGACATCTTCGGCGGCTGGGTGATGAGCCAGATGGACCAGGCCGGCGGGATCGCCGGCGTGGAGCGGGCTCAAGGGAGAGTGGTCACCGTAGCGGTGGAGGCGATGCACTTCATCCATCCGGTGCGGGTCGGAGACGTGCTCTGCGTCTACACGCATGTCGAGCGCATCGGCCGCACCTCCATGACGATCCAGGTCGAGGCCTGGGCGACCCGCTTCCAGACCCGGTTCCGCGAGAAGGTGACGGACGCGACCTTCACCTTCGTGGCCATCGACCAGAACGGCCGCCCGCGCCCGATCCCGGCGGAGGATGCAGGCCGGGCGGGCTGAGACGCCCGCCCTAGCGCAGCATCAGGCGGTCGAGCATGGGCCGCCGGTCTTCCGGCCAGGGCATCGGCTCCCGGGCGGGGTTCATGAGGACGATGACGCCCTCCGTGGTCGCCACGCAGCGGCCGCCCGCCTGAAAGCTCTGGCCGAGGGTGAAGGAGGTCCGCCCGACCCGCAGGATGCCGGTGCCGATCTCGACCCGGCCGGGCCAGAAGAGCTCGGCCCGGAAGTCGATGGTCAGCCTTGCGACGACGAAGCTGCAGCCCTCGGGCGCCAGAGGCTGGACGGGATCGTACAGGAACGCGACCCGCCCGATCTCCGAATAGGTGGCGAAGACCGCGTTGTTCACGTGGCCCTGCCGGTCGAGGTCCGCATAGCGGATCTCCGCAAAGGCGCGGTGCGGGTAGGCCTCAAGGGGCAGGGGCTCGGTGCGGGTCATCGGCCGGGGGGCTTGAATTGGGGATCTTGGGCTGGGCGGTCGGGCCCTGTGGGCGGGCCGACATGGTTAACCCGGCCTTAAGGCCCTTGGGGCATCGTGCCAAGAGTGCCCGCCCGGTTCGGCCGCTCCTGGAGCCGAAGGCGGCGGGACGACAACGGTGGACGAGCCGGCGCCCCCATGAGCTACAGCGTTCAGCCCCTCGCTTACGACCCGCCGCAGGACCGGACCTCCGACGAGGGCCTGCGCAAGACCCTGCGCAACATCCCGCTTCTGCCGGCGCCGGCGAATCTCGACGACCTCCTCGCCCGGCTCGACGCCGAGGCCGATGCCCTGCGCTCTCCGGCTCTCGCGGCGATGATCTCGGATGCCCGCGCGCCGGACCTGCCGGTGCATTGGGAGGACGAGGAGGAGGACGCGCCCTTCTTCCCGCCGGCTACCTCCGCCGCAAACACCAATGCGCTCGGGGTCAGGCGCCGCCCCCTGCGACTCCGGCCGCGCCGGCTCCTCGCCCTTGCGGGCGCGGTCGGCACCGCCCTTTACGTGCTGGCCCAGACCCTCGCGCCGGATGCGGTGCAGCCGGTCCTGCCCGATCCCGTCCTGCCGCTCCCGGACCTCGCCGTCACGGCGCTCAGGGCCCCCACCATCGTCGCGCCCTCCCTCGAGGCCGCCCTCGTTCTGCCCGAGCCCGCTTCCGTCATCTTCACCATCCCGGTCGAGCCGGCGCCGCTCCCGGCCGCCCTCGCCGAACCCGCGCCCGGCGCGCTCGCCCCCGCTGAGGCCGCTCCCGAGCCGGCGAGCGCCGCCGAGGCCGAGGAGGAGACCGCCGCCGGCGAGACGGCCGGGGATCTCGGCGAAGGCGTCGATCAAGACGTTGCGGGAGAGGCCGCTCAGGATTCTGCGGCGGAAGACGAGGGGGCGACGGAGGAGGCCGCCGACGCGGCGCCGCTGCCGCCGAGCCGTCCGGCGGGCTTGAGGGCTCCCACCTTCCGGGGCGTCTGGGCGGTGAACGCTCGCGCCTGCACCCCCGCCATGCAGCGGGAGGGCGCGCTGCCGGCGGACATCTCCGCCACCCGCGCCCGGGCCGGCAACACCACCTGCACGTTCAAGCGGGTCGCTCAGCGTGGCAACGGCTGGACTATCACCGCCGAATGCTCGAACGGCCGCTCGTCCTGGAAGTCCACGGTGCGCCTCACCCTCAAGAACGGGCGCCTCGTCTGGTCGAGCCGTCGGGGAACGGTCTCCTACGTGCGCTGCTCCGGCCCTTGAGGCGACGCCGAGGCCCTAGTGCTTCGACCACTGGGCCGCGAAGAGAAGGTCCTGCAGGGCGCTGCGCACGGCGCCGAGGCCGCCCGACCGGGCCCGCGCGCGGGCCGCATCGCGGGTGGCGAGGCGATGGACCACGTCGTCGAAGGCGCTCGGCAGGGCCGGGTCGCCGAGATAGGCGGGCTTCGCTTCCGTCTCGCGGTAGGTCGCGCGCAATTGCTGGCCAAGATGCTCCTGCACCGGACGCGGGAGAGGAGCCTGGTTGGAACGGCTCTTCGAAACAGGATCGCGACGAACGGTCATGATGTGAATGCCCCCCTTAATCTACGCACAACGCAAGCATAGGGTCACGGGTTCAACCCGATCCCGTCCACTTTTCGTCGCATTTCCGTAAGGGCAGGCACGGCGCCGTCCCGCATCGGCCGGATGCGACGCAGGCCGTCAGGCCTGCGCCCCGAGATCCTGGATCGACATCTTGACCCGCGCCAGCCCCTCGGCCGTGAGCGGGTCCACGCGGATGATGTGATAGCCGCCCGCGGAGGCGCGCTTGGAGAAGACGAGGCGCACATAGCCTCCCGTGCGCAGGGGCAGGAAGAACAGGCCATCGGTTTCGCCGGCGAGAAAGCAGCGCAGCCCGATATAGAAGCTCTCCTCGTAACCCTTCGCCGCCCGGCGAATGGCCGGATGTATGACGAGCGTCGTCCGCTTGCTGTCGCAGACCTCTTCCACTGCCTCGAAACTCAGCACTGCCGAACCCCATCCGTGAAAAGCCCTGCCGGGCCGCCATGGGTTCAACCCCGCTGGCGGGGAACGGTTCGCCAGCTCCGATGCGTCACCGGTGTTGCGCTCAAGCCGCGGACGTGGAACGTCTCACGCGGCGCGTGGTTGTTCGAAGCGTGACCATGGGAGTGGACCATCATGGCAAGAGCAGCGAAAAAGACATCGAAGACAGCATCTAAGACCGCCTCAAAGACGGCCTCCAAGACGGCTTCCAAGACAACATCCAAATCGGCCTCGAAGACGACGTCCAAGGCTCCGGCGAAGAAGGCGCCAGCAAAAGCGCAGGCCCCCGCGAAGGGCCGCGGCGCCGCGAAGGCTCAAGGCCGGCCCGCGCCGCGCAAAGCGGCGCCCGCGAAGACGAGCGCCAAGGCCGGAGGCGCCCAGAAGCGGGGCGCGGCGAAGGCCCAGCGCCGGCCGTCCGCCGATGCGGCGCAGAGCTGGTTCGGCGCCCTCAATACCCTCGTGGCCTCGGGCCCGGGCCGCGAGATCATCGCCGAAGTGCTCGAAGCGGCGGCCGCAGCCTTGCGCCGGCAGCGGGAGAGCATGACGGAGGCGATGGAAGCCGGCGCCGAGCAGGTGTCGAACGCGACCGAGGCCGCCGCCGACGTCGCAACCGAGATGGCGCGCGGCACGGTCGAACTCGCGCAGACCGCCGCCTCGGTGCTCGCCGACGTGGTGACGGACGCGGCGCGGACGGTGATCCCGGGCGGCAACGACGACCGGCGCTCGGACGACGGGCGCGAAGATCGGACCGGCGAGGATCGGTAGACCCCGACGGGTAGCCCCGAGGGGCGGGTTCAGTCCTTCCCGTTCCCGCCCTTGTCGCCGCCGCCCCGGTCGCCGCCTCTGTCACCACCCCTGCCGCCCCCGGGCCCGTCGGCGCCGCCCTTGTCGCTGCCGCCCTCCGGGCCGCCGCGGCCGCCTCCGTTGCCTCCCCGGTCGCCCCTGCCGTCCGACCCTTCGGAGGCCCGCCCGTCGGCGCCCCGGGCATTCGATCCCGGTCCCTCGGGGCCGCGGGCGGCCGCAGCACCGCCCCCGCGGCCCGGCACCTCGCCGCCGGCGCCGGCCCGGCCCTGACCCGGTCCGCTCCCTTCGGCGCCGGGCGGAGCGGCGTCCCCGCGAGAGATCTGCAGCCCGCCGCCGCCTGCCGCCGCCGTCGCGCGCTGGCCCGTTCCGAGATCCCGGGATTGCCAGGTGCCGTTCGGCGTCACGTCCGCGCGGCCGCTCCTCACCTGCACGCTCGCGTCGCGGCGCGACACGTCGACCGTCAGGCGGGCGCCGCTCACGGTGGTGGACAGGAACGGCGTCTCGATGGTGAGGCCGCGGCGTCCGCGCTCCACCTCCACCTCGACCTGCCCGACCTGCTGCACGATGGTGCTCGCCCCAAACCAGGATTGCCGGGCCGTCACCACGGTGCCGGGGCCGATCTGGAGGGAGCCCGTGCTGCCCTCGAGCCGCACGCGGCCGTTCTGGGCGGTCGAGAGGGTCTGGCCGCTCGGCAGCTTCATGCCGGGCGTCGCGGCCCGCGGCGGCGTGCCGGGAACGGTGATCCAGGCCTGCCCGGTGATGCGTCCGACCGTCCAGTCGGCGGCCTCGGCCGGACCGGCGGCGACGAGCGCCGCCGCGAGCCCCAGGGCCTGCGCAAGGGCGCGCGCCGCCCGGGTCACGAAGCGAGCCTGCGGGCTTCGGGCGCCGCGTCGTCGAGGCGCGCCAGCATCTTGTCGTAATAGCCCGCCAGGGACGGCTCGAGCCGCCGGCAGACATCGGCGAGCGCCATCGCCTCCATCCGGCTGCCGGCGTGAAGGCTCGCCAGGAACCGGGGCTGCAGACCGGCGAGCTCCGCGAGGGCGGGCTCGGCCCGGCGCGCGGCGGGCGCCACGATGGTGTGGATCGGCGTGGCTTCGGTCTTGCCCCGGACCGCCACGCGGTCGAGTTCGACCGTGACGTGATGCTCGCGGATGCGCTCGGCGGTCTCGGGGCCGAGGATCACCGAGACGCCGTATTCCTTCGAGAGGCCTTCGAGGCGCGAGGCGTGGTTCACGGTGTCGCCCAGCACGGAATAGTCGTAGCGCCAGCGCGAGCCCACATTGCCGACGACGCAATCGCCCGTGTTGATGCCGACGCCGACCGCGAAGCGCGCCTCGATGGCGCCGCCGCTCTCCTCGCGCAGTTCCTCGTTGAGGCGCTCCACCGCGGCGATCATGCCGAGCGCGGCGCGCGCGGCGCGCTCGGCATGGTCCGGGGCGGGCAGGGGCGCGTTCCAGAACGCCATCACGCAATCGCCCATGTACTTGTCGATGGTGCCGCCCTCCGCCATCACGGCGCCCGACAGGGCGTCGAGCAGGCGGTTGATGAGGGCGGTCAGCTGCTCGGGCTCGTTCTTCAGCCGCTCCGACAGGGTGGTGAAGCCCCGCACGTCGCAGAACAGGACCGTGAGGTTCCGGCGCTCGCCGCCGAGCCGCAGGGACGAGGGATCGCGCGCGAGCTCCGCCACGAGATCGGGCGAGAGGTAGCGCGAGAAGGCTTCCGACACCTGCCGCCGGAGTCGGCGCTCCGCCGCGAAATCGAGCCCCGCCCGGGCGCCGAACACCGTGAGGACCGCAGCGACCGGCCCGGCGGGGGGCGCCCACAGGCGGCCGTAGCGCAGGAGGAGCCAGGCCCCGCCGACGAGCACCGCCACGGAGGCCGCGGCCGCGACGGCGCTGCGCCAGGTGGTGCGGCGGCCCGCGAGCCCTCCCGCGAGGAGCGCGGCGGCCAGGACGATCCCGGCCATCGCGGGGGCGGACAGGGGCACCACGAAGAGCCCGTGCCGGAGGTTGTCGAGCACCGTCGCCTGCACCTCGACGCCCGCCGTCAGGGTTTCGGTGGCGAGGGTGTAGGGCGTCGGGAAGGTATCGGGGGAGCCGCTGCCGGCGGAGGGCGGGGCCTGCAGGCTGAGGCCCACGAGGACGATCTGGTCCTTGAACCGGCCCGGCGGCAGGAAGGCGTCGGGGTCGAGCGCCTGATAGTACGACACCGTGGGGTAGCTGCGCGGCGGCCCGAAATACTGGATGAGCGCTCCGGGCGGCGGCGCCGCCACGGGCTCGCCGGCCCGGCGCAGGATCTCGGCGGCGAAGCCCTCGGCGGTCTCGGGCATGCGCCTCAGATAGGCGTCGGGGTCGAGGGCGACGGCGGTGACGCCCGGCGCCGCGCCGGCATCGAGCAGCGGATCGATGGGGTTCACCCGCGTGGTCTGGACGCCCTGGTCGAGCTGGGTCGTGACCACGTCGGCGGCGAGCACGGTGTCGGCCCCGACGGCGGCGGCGAGGGCCCCGTCGGCCGCTTCCGTCGAGGGCTCGGCGAAGATGATGTCGAGCCCGATCACCCGGGCGCCCGCCGCCCGCAGCTTGCCGACGAGCTCCGCATGCAGGCTCCGCGGCCAGGGCCAGCGCTGGCCGATCTCCTGGAAGGAGGGCTCGTCGATGGTGACGATCACCGCGCCCGGCTGCGGCGGGCGGGCGGGCTCGATCGTCGAGAGGATGTCGAAGAGGCGCGCCTCCAGAAGGCGCACGGGCTGGGTGAACAGGAGCGGCGCGACGAGCGCTGCGGCGAGGCCGCCGATGGCGAGGTTGCGCCAGCGCGGCGCCGCCGCGTCCCGGACCTTCGGGCCGCGCGGCGGGGGAGCCGCGCCGTCCCGTTCCACGTCAGAACCTCGCCTTGAGGCTCGCCGCGATGGTGCGGCCCGGGCCCGGAATGGCGGGGGCGAGATCGTAGGAGGTGTCGAACAGGTTCAGCACGGTGAGACCCATGAGCAGTCGGCGGTCCGGCGTTTCCCACGTCAGAGCCGCATCCGTGGACCAGTAGTCGTCGAGCTTTGTACCCGCAAGATCCCCGGTCCGGTCGCCCGCGTAAGTCGCCGCGAGGGTGAACTTGAGCCGGCTCGGATGGGTGAAGGTCGCGCCGAACCGGGCGAAGCGCTCGGCGATGAAGGGGATCGCCTGACCGCGGAAGTCGCCCGCCGTCAGGTTCTCGGTCTCCGCCGCGCCCACCGTGCCGAAGAGGCCGATGCCGTAGCCGAGCCACAGGTTCGCGGTTGCCTGGACGCGGTCGATCCGGCCGCGCTCGAGCGCGAGGGTGTCGAGCACGCCCGTGATCGGCAGATCGAGGCCGCGGATGTTCTGATGCTGATACTCGACCGCCGTGAAGAAGCGGGGATGCCACTCCGCATCCCAGCGAAGGGCCGCAGTCTCCGTGCGGCCGCCCAGGCTCGTCGGCAGCTCGTTCGGAACGAGGCCGACCGTGGAGAGAGGCGAGAGCGTGATCCCGATGGGCAGCTCCGTATCCTGCCGGTACGCCGCCCGGAACCAGTGGCCCTCGACGGGCGAGAAGGCGGCGCCGATGCGGGGGGCGACGCGAGCGTCGTCGCGCTCAGCGCGGCTTGGTTCAAGACTGGTGACCGTGTCCTGCAGGGGCAGCGCGATGAAGTTGAAACCATTACGGGTCTCGATCAAGCCGCGGCTGTCGAGACGATAAAAGCTGTACTCGGCGCCGCCTTGCAATTCGAAACGGTCGGATGGCCGCCACATCGCGTCTGCGTAGAGCCGGCCCGCCCGGAAGAGGGCGTTCTCAGATCCCGCATTGAACGTTTCGAGGTCGAAGTCGAAGGGGCCAGGCTGCCTGAACTGGCCGATCGTTGAGGAGTTCGAGACGGTCTTGATGTCACCAACCTGCCCCTCGGCCCCATAGCGCAGCGTCAGATCGCCGATGCCGAATGTATGGCCGAGGGTCGCGACGGCGCCATCAACCCGGGTGCGCCGTTGCCGTAGATCTTCAGCTTGGAAGTCATAGGGAACAAGCCCGGACGGAAAACCGATAATCGCAAATGGATCGAGTTCTCTCGATCCCGTCTCGGACCTGAACCGCTCCTGCCGGTCGGTGCCGCGGTTGTAGAACAGCGCCGCCGTGAGCACGTTGCGGTAGCCGAAGGTGTGGCTCCAGCCGCCGCCGGCTTGGATCGAGGTCCCGTCGCGGCGGTCATAGGCTTGGCTCGGCAGCACGGGGGCAAAGAGGCCGGGGCGCGAGTCCGAGGCCGAGCCGAACAGGAGGATGCGGTCGGCCGCCGTCGGCTGCATGCCGATGAAGAGCGTCGCGCTGTCGGCCTCCTCGTCGAAGAAGACGTTGCGCTCCTTCGCCCTCGTCCGGCTGACGTTGAGCGAGAACGAGGTCGGGATCGGCAGGTTCGAGAAGCCGTTGACCGTGATGTCCGACTGCCATCCGAGCTTGCCGTCGCGGTTGATCACGCTTCCGCCGGCTTCGGCATCGAGGAAGGGCCGCCGCAGCACGTCGGTGCGCCCGAGCCGGCCCGACACCGCGAGCGGGTCGAAGAAAAGCCCCTGCAGGATGAAGTTGAAGGACGTGACGTCGAAATTCTCGGCTTCCGCCGCCGTGAGCGTCGGCTTGTCGGTGTTGATCTTCGGGCGCCGCGCTGCGGCCTGGTCGAAATAGCTCGAGGCGTCGAAGGCGTTGAAGACGCGGTCGCCGTAGAAGCGGCCCCATTCGTCGAGGCCGATGAAGCGGTAGGCGTCCGCCACGTAGGAGCCGCCCTGTCGGTTGACCGCGAGGGGCGCGAAATAGCCGCCGCGGGCGCGGTAGCGCTTCAGGGCCTCGCGGGCGCTTAAGATCGCGTCGTCGGCGCGGTAGAGGTCGAGGTTGTAGGCCGTGCGGGCGAGCGGCACCACGGGATCGCTGGGATCGAGCCGGTCCGCGTTGTCGAGGGCCTGTTCGGCGAGCTCGTAGTCGCCGTTCTGGTAATACGCCACGGCCGCCATGAGGAGGCCCTGCGAATAGGCGGGATTCGCCGCGGTGCCGGAGAGCACCGCTTCGATCGCCTCGGTGTTGCGCCCCTTCTGCAGGAGCAGGCGCCCGCGATGGACGTAGCCCGCGTGAAAATCGGGATCGAGGGCGAAGGTCTTGTCGATGAGGGCGGAGGCCTCGTCGACGCGGTTCTGGTCGAGGATGTGGATCGCGAGGTTCGAATAGGCGACCGGGTCGTCCGGGTCCTCCGCGATGGCCCGCTTGAACGCGGCCTCGGCTTCGAGGGTTGCGTCGCGGCCCGATTCCACGAGGCCGATGCCGTTCCAGATCTCCGCGCGGCCCGGCGCCGTGGCCGCCGCTTTCCGCAAATCCACGAGCGCGCCGTCGACGTCGCTCTCGATCATGGCCCGAACGGAGGCGCTCAAGGTCAGGACGGAGGGGTCGTCGGGATCGAGCGCGCGGGCCCGCTCGAGCGCCGCCCGCATCTCCTCGCGGCGGTTGAGGAGGAAGGCCACCTGCGCGGCCGAGACGGCGATCTGGGTGTTGGTGGGGTACTGCTTTTCGGCCGCCTTGATGATGTCGGCGGCCGCCTTGAGGTCCTGCCGGAAGGCCGCCACGAAGGCGCGCCCGATCACGGCGGTAGGGCCCGTCGCGGCAATCGACGGCTCGGGCTGGACGCGTTTCGGATCCGCCATGGAGGCTGCGATGTAGCGCCCGTAGGCCGCGGCCGACCGCTTCTCGCCCTTGAGCCCGCGCTCGGCGCGCGCGAAGAGCGGGGCCGCTTCGCTCCACCGGCGCTGGCCGCCGAGGAGGAAGGCCTGCACGAGATCGGCGCGGGCGCGCTGGCCGGCCTGGAGCGGAAACCGGCGTGCCTCGGCGAGGGCGGAGGCTGCCGCCGCGCGGCCGTCATGCGACAGGCCCGCCTCGGCGAGGACGAGCCAGTCCTCGGCGGTCCTCGCGCCCGGCGCGGTCGCCTGGATGCGCGCGCGCTCGGCGCGCAGGGACGGACCCTGCAGGACCGTGGTGGTCAGGGCCGTGAAGCCGTCGCGCAGGCCGTAATAGAACAGCATCTGCTCGCGGTCGTTGGAATTCACGAGCACGAATTTCGTGGGCGCCTGGCCGATGGTGGCGACGGCGCCTTCGCCCTGGCGGACGGTGACGGAGCCTTGCGGGTTCTTGAGCTCGACCACGCCCTCGAGGACGATGAGGGAGGTCTTCGGCCCGTCGACGGAGAGCGACCAGTCGGTGCCGCGGATCGCCGCCGTGGCGGCGGGGGTCTTCACGTCGACGCCGGTGCCGCCGCGGGAGGCGCGGGCCCAGACCTGGCCCGACTGCAGGTCGAGCTGGGTCGCCTCCGAGCGTGCGCCCGCCACCTCGTTGACCACCAGATTCGAGTTGCGGCCGACGCGGATCTGCGTCTGGTCGGCGAACAGGATGGCGAGGTTGCCGATGGCGTTTGTCCGCAGGGCGTCGCCGCCGATGAGGTCCTGCCGCAGCTCGGCGGACCGCCAGTCGCCCTCGCGCACGAACCGCAGCTCCTCGCCGCCCTTGGCGGCCACGATCGATCCTGCGACGGGCGTCGGACGCGGCGTCGGCGCGGCGAGGGCGGGCGTGGTGGCAAGGGCGATGAGGCTCGTTGCGGCGAGCCAGGGGCAGGGTCGAAGAAGCATGCGGCCGGTCAAGAAAGGTCGGAGCGAAGCGCGGCACATTAGACCCCGCCCTGCCGAAAACCTAGCGTATTTTGGCCACAATCCGCCCCTGCCGGACAGCGCGAAGCTAACCGCCTGCCGGGCCTCGCGTTTCTCTTAGGCCCATGATTCTGTTAGTTTATTCCGATCAGCCGCCGGGCGCGACCCGGCGCGCCGAAACAAGCTTCTGCTTGAGGTCGTGCTGCGCGAACGGCTTTTGCAGAACGGGCCGGTCGCGATACACGTCCTTGATCCCCGCGCTGCCGTATCCGGTCGAGAACACGAAGGGCACGCCCCGCTCGGCGAGGGCCTCGGCGACCGGGTAGATCGGCTCGCCCGCAACGTTCACGTCGAGAATGGCAAGGTCGATGCTCTCGCGCCCCACGGCATCGAGCGCCGCCGACAGGCGCGCCGCCGGACCGATCACCTCGCAGCCGAAATCCAGAAGCATGTCCTCCAAGAGGAGGGAGATGGCAGCCTCGTCTTCGACCACCAGGACGCGGACCCCCTGAAGCTCGTCACCGTTCATCGTGTTGTCGCTCACTGACGGCCTTTCTCGTCGTTGTTGCGCCCGGGGAACTGTAGGGCGGGCAGGGTGGCTCGCCAAGCGGCCTCGGTCGGCATCTCTAACATCCCTGCTGGCGCGAGCCAAAGGACGAAGGCGGCCGCGCAGCGACGATTCGGCAGCGGCCAAGTTGCACATGCGGCCCGAAGCCCCGATAATCTCAAAGTCCCGTCCCGTCCCGCCCCTGATCCTCATGTCCCTCCTCTCGCGGCTCCGCGACCTCGTTCACGAACTCGTCGATCCCGACGAGGCCTCCCCGGATTTCGCCAAGCGCGTCACGGTGGCGGCCTTCCTCGCCGTGGTGGCGCGGGTCGACGGCCGCGTTCTTCCCGTGGAGCAGCAGGGGCTCAAGACGCTGCTGCAGGTCCGGTTCGGCCTCACCGAGGAGAGCACCGAACGGCTTCTCGATCACATCGGCGAGATGGAAGCGGAGCTCGATCAGGCCACGGGCCTCATCGACCGGCTCCTCGTCGAGGTCGAGCCGAGGGACCGGGCGCCGCTGCTCGCCATGGCGTACCGGGTCGCGGCCCTCGACGGCTTCGTCCACGAATTCGAGGACGATCTCGCCTGGCGCGTCGGCCGGCATCTCGGCTTCGACGATGCCGCCATCGCGGCGATCCGCGAGGCGGCGCTCCGCTCCCTCGCGCCGGAGCGCGCCCGCCTTGCCTGATCCGGCCTCACGCCTCCCGGTTCTCGTCGTGCTCCACCAGGAGCACTCGACGCCCGGGCGCGTGGGACGGCTGCTCCTGGAGCGCGGGCACGCCCTCGACGTCCGGCGCCCCCGCTACGGCGACGACCTGCCGGAGACCTTGGCGGATCATGCGGGCGCGGTGATCTTCGGCGGGCCCATGAGCGCCAACGATCCGGACGGCTTCATCCAGGACGAGATCGACTGGATCCGCGTGCCGCTGGAGGAGCGAAAGCCGTTCCTCGGCCTGTGCCTCGGCGCGCAGATGCTCGCCAAGCACCTCGGGGCGCAGGTGTGGGAGCATCCGGAGGGGCGGGCGGAGATCGGCTATTATCCCCTCGTTCCCACCGCGGCCGGACGCGCGGAGGCGGAGCGCTGGGGCGTGCCGTGGCCGGGCCACGTCTACCATTGGCACCGGGAGGGCTTCGACTGCCCGACCGGCGCCGAGACCCTGGCGAGCGGGGACGATTTCCCGACGCAGGCGATCCGCGCCGGCCCGAAGGCCTACGGCCTGCAGTTCCACCCGGAGGTGACGCACGCCATGATCTGCCGCTGGACCGTGCGCGCGGCGGAGCGGCTCGCCCTGCCGGGCGCCCAGGACCGGGTGCGGCAGATCCAGGGGCGGCTCCAGCACGACCCGCACGTGGCGCGCTGGCTCGACCGCTTCCTCGACCACTGGCTCGCGCCGCCGGAGCGGGCGGCCTGAGGGCGCCCTTCGTCAGCGCCGCACGGGAATGCGCGGCTGCGCGCCCGCCTTCTTTCGCCGGGCGCGCCGCGAGGCCATGTTGAGCACCTCGATGAGCGCCGAGAAGGCCATGGCGGCGTAGATGTAGCCCTTCGGCACGTGCGCGCCGAAGCCTTCGGCGATCAGCGTCATGCCGATCATGAGCAGGAAGCCGAGGGCCAGCATCACGACGCTCGGATTCGCCTCCATGAAGCGCGCGAGCGGATCGGCCGCGAACAGCATCACCGCCACCGTCACCAGCACGGCGATCACCATGATGGGCACGTGGGGCGTCATGCCCACCGCCGTGATGATGCTGTCGATGGAGAAGACGAGATCGAGAAGCAGGATCTGTCCGATGGCGGCCCCGAAGGTGAGGCCGGCCGCACGGGCTGCGCCCGCATCCTCCTCCTCTTCGGCCACGTCCACGTTGTGGTGGATCTCCTTCGTCGCCTTCCAGACGAGAAAGAGGCCGCCCGCGATGAGGATGAGGTCGCGCCACGAGAAGGGATGCCCGAAGGCCGTGAAGATGGGCTCCGTCAGGGTCACGATGATGGCGACGGTGCCGAGCAGCGCGAGGCGCATGACGAGGGCGAGGGCGATGCCGATCCGGCGCGCGCGCTGCCGGTATTCCTCCGGCAGCTTGTTCGTCAGGATCGAGATGAAGATGAGGTTGTCGATGCCGAGCACCACCTCCATGGCGATGAGGGTGGCGAGCGCCGCCCAGGCGGCGGGGTCGGCGGCCAATGCGAGCAGGTTGTCCATCGTCGATCCTCGGCAAGGGGCCCCGCATAGGCGACGGGGAGGCTCCTGCCAACCCGTCCGGCGCCGGGCGGGGCCCCGGGCAGGGGCTTGAGACGCTCCGTGCCGAAAGGTTCTCTTCAGTAAACGAGAAGCAAATCCCGCCCGTCAGACTCGTTTAACCTGAACGGCGATTCAGAACTTCGCGTTAGGGGTCAGGAAAGTGGCGTGACGCAAAAGTGAACCCATCAAACACGCAGTCATCCAGAAGGCGTCCCACCGATGAACACCCCCACTCTTCAGGATTTCGTCACCAAGACGGCTGCCCGCAAGCGCATCACCTTCGGGGACGTGCGCCGCCTCCAGCGCGACGTGCTTCCGGACGGCATCTCCAGCCGCGAAGAGGCCGAGCAGCTCATCCGGCTCGACGGCGAGGTGACCCGCTCGGACGGCGCCTGGACCGACTGGCTCGTCGCCTCGATCACCGACTTCGTGGTGTGGGCCGAGCGCCCGACGGGCGCGGTCGAAACCGAAGCGGCCATCTGGCTGAGAGACCTTCTCGCCGAGGCCGGCCCCACCAAGGCCGGCCGCCGCATCGCCCGCGAGATCCGCCGCGAGGCCGAGCGCGTCGAGGAGCCCATGGTCTCCTTCGAGGCCGAGGACGAGCAGCCTGTCGCCGAGATCGTTCCGGACGAGGCTCCGGAAGGCGTCGCCCTTGCGGCCTGAGGCGACAGCGGGCCTTACAGGCTCACGCTCATGGTGAGCGCCGCCGCGCGCCGCCCGTCGGGCTTGCCGTAGTAACCCTCGCGGCGGCCCACCACCGTAAAACCGAAGCGCCGGTAGAGGGCGAGAGCGGGAGCGTTGCCCTCCTCGACCTCGAGGTGAACCGTGCGGGCGCCGGCCCGGAGCAGTTCGCCGAGATGATGGTCGAGCAGGGGACGGGAATGGCCCTGGCCCCGCGCCTCGGGCGCCATGGCGACCGTGAGGATCTCGGCCTCGTCCACCACGATCCGCGACAGGACGAAACCCACCGGGTTCGGATCGCGTCCCAGGAACACTCCATCTCCCAGGACCGCCCGGTCGGCGAGAAGACCCTCGAACTCGAACGTGCCCCAGGCCTGCGCAAAGGCGGTGCCGTGGATGGCCGACAGCCGCGCCGCGTGGCGGACCTTGAGGGGTTCGATCCGGGCCGTGGCCGGACTTCGCCGGAAGTAATCGAGGAAGCCCACGGCCGCTACCGCCGCGCGATCCTGGCGGCGTCCTGCGGCTTGGCGTCGGGACCCCGCAGGTAGAGGGGCTTGGGCAGGGCCTGCGCCGGATCCGCCACCGCGCCGAGCTGCGCCACCCAGGCGATCTCGGGGGCCATGGGCGCATCCGCCACGAAGGCCTCGATGCCCTGCGTCCACGCCTCGGAGGCCAGCATGGGGGCGGCGGACCCCGTGAGGTGGATCGGCCCCGACCCCATGAGCCGCACGGTTTCGCGCAGGCCCATCAGCCCCGCCGGAATGATCGTGCGCCCGCCCGGCGCCACCACCTGAACGTAGATCTGCCCGTGCTTGGCGTCGATCGCCACCCCGGCAAGGCCGCGCATCTCGCCCGCGAGGAGCGGGGCGAGGTAGGCCGAGAGGGTGGCGACGCCCACCACCGGCACGCCCGCCGCAAGGCCGATCGCCCGCGCCGCGCTGATGCCGATGCGAAGCCCCGTATAGCTGCCGGGGCCGATCGTCACCGCAACTCGGTCGAGGGCGCCGAAGCTGCCTTCAGTGGCGGAGGCGACCCGATCCACCATGGGCAGCAGCGCTTCCGCATGCCCCCGGTCCATCGCCAGCGATTCGCGCGCGAGCACCGTCGCCCCGTCCGTGTCGAGCACGCAGGCCGCGCAGGCCGCGAGCGAGGTGTCGATGGCGAGAATGCGCAACGGAAGGCCTCCTCCGGGCTCGAACCGCCCGGACGATCCTGTCGACCATCATCGGGCGATTTGATCAAGACGGGGGAGCGGTTTCACCGCAGTAGGCCGTCGAGCACCGGCAGGCTCGTCACGGCCGCAACGGCGATCATGGTCAGGCACACGCGTCGGAAGACGGGCTCGGGAGCAAGGCCGAAGGCCCGGCTGCCGAGGTAGAGCCCGCCGCCGTAGAGCGGGCCGACGACAAGCGCCAGAACGAGAACGGAGGTCGTCAGAAGACCGCCGGCGAGGTAGGCCGCCGCCGTGAGGACCGTCGAGACCAGGAAGTACATCACGAGGTTGGCGCGCACGGCGTCCGCCGGAATCGCTCCGCCGAGCCAATAGGCGACGACCGGTGGTCCCCCGACCTGAGCCGCGCCGCTGAAGAGGCCCGCCAGGGCGCCGACGCCGATGGTGAGCGGCGCGGCGGGCCGGCCGCGATACCGCCAGCCGGAGATGAGCAGCGCCAGGAGCCCGAGGGTGAGGAGGCCGATGGCCCAGCGCAGCGCGACCGGGTCGGATCGGGTGAGGAGCCAGGTGCCCAAGGGAACGCCCGCGAGGGCCCCAAGGGCCATGATCCCGACCTCGCGTCGGTCGGCCCGCCGCCAGGCCCCGGGCACGAGGCCGAGCGCCGTGACGCCGTCGATCAGAAGGAGGAGAGGCGCCGCCATCTGGGGGCTCGACAGGGCGCTCGCCACGGGCACGAAGATGAGGGCCGCCCCGAAGCCCGAAAAGCCGCGGGCCAGGCCTGCGATGAAGCCCGCCGCGCCGAGCAGGGCCAGCGAGGGGGCCGGGAGGACGTCGAGGGCGAGGGTCAAGGCCGGCGGGTCCGGCGGCCGGGCGGGGGATGTCCGGCCGCGTCCACCGGGCTTGCCCGCGTCAGAGCGACTGGACCTCCCGCACGTCGGGGAGGAAGTGGCGGAGCAGGTTCTGGATGCCGTGCTTGAGCGTCGCCGTGGAGGAGGGGCAGCCCGAGCAGGCCCCCTTCATGGCAAGATACACGACGCCGTCCTTGAAGCCGCGGAAGGTGATGTCGCCGCCGTCCCCGGCCACGGCGGGCCGGATGCGGGTTTCGAGCAGTTCCTTGATGGTGGCGACGGTGGGCGCGTCGTCCTCGTCGAAGAACTCCTCGCCGTCCTCCTGGGACGCCATGGCCTCGGCCTTGAGGATCGGCAGGCCCGCCATGAAGTGCTCCATGATGGCACCGAGGATCGCGGGCTTCAGGTGCTGCCACTCGCCGGAGGACTTCGTGACGGTGATGAAGTCGTAGCCGAAGAACACGCCCGCCACGCCCGGCACCTGGAAGAGGCGCTGCGCCAGGGGCGAGGCTTCCGCGCCGCGGGCGTCGCGGGCGTCGAACGTGCCCTCCTGCATGACCACGCGGCCCGGCAGGAACTTCAGGGTGGCGGGATTGGGCGTGGCTTCGGTCTGGATGAACATCGCGTCGATCTCCGAGCCGGTTCAAGGCCGGCCGAGGGGCTTGGAACGGTTCTAGCAGGTCTCCCCGCTCATGTGGACTGCGCGGGACGCAAATCCAAGGGCCGGATCGAGGGCCGGAAACGCCGCCCACCGGGGGGTCAGAACCCCCGCACGGGCATGCCGTCGCGGCGGCGCAGCCAGTTGTCCGGGCTCCAGCGCGCGGTGCGGTCGACCACGTGGAGCGCGTAGGCCTCCCGCGAGCGCGGGCTGGTATTGGGGGAGGAGCGGTGCGGGGCAAGGCCGTGGAGCACCACGAGGGTGCCCTTGGGGGCGGTGAGGGCCACCTCCCGGTCGAGGGGCCAGTCCTTCTCGCCGAGCTTGTCCATTACGAGCCGGTCGCCCTGGTAGCGGAAGCGCTCGCGCAGGCCCTCGTTCTGCACGCCCGGGATGCCGAGGAGGCAGCCATTGGTCTCGTCCGCGTCCTCGAGCGCGAACCAGAAGCCCGTCACCGTGACCGGGTCCGTGTGGAGAAAGGTGGCGTCCTGGTGGCAGTTCACCTCGCCGCCGATGCGGGGCGGCTTGAAGATCACCATGGACTGGACGAGCCCGGGATCGGCAAGGCCGAGGCTGCGAGCGAGGGCGGCGAGCTTCGGATCGCGGGAGAAGCGCTCGAAGACGGGATCGAGATCGTGCATGGCGTGCCCGATCTTGTTCATCGCCGCGTGCTTGTCCTTCGTCAGCCGGCCCGCCTCGTCGAAGGCGCCCTTCTCGAAGAAGAACCGGATCTCGTCGCCGGATTCCTGGAAGTAGCGGTCGGCCGCATGCTGCTGGCTGCCGCCCGCCTCGAAGATGCTCGTCACCGTCGCGGGGTCGAAGCCGTCGATGAGGGCGTGCGTGTGGGCCCGCAGCGCGTCGCATTCCGCATGCGTCTTGAAGCCCTCGACGACGAGGAAGCCGTCGCGGGCATAGGCCTCCTGCATCTGAAGGGTCGCGGCGCCGTCGGGGGTGGCCTCAAAGCGGGGAAGGGACATGGTTTAAGCTCCGACGGACGCCTAGCGTTTCAGCCACGAGCGTCCCGCAAGGGGGGCCGGCAGGTCAAGGTGCTCGGCCACCGTGGCGCCGATATCGGCGAAGCTCTCCCGCCGCCCGATGGAGCCGGGCGCGACGCCGGGGCCGAAGGCGAGGATCGGCGCGTGCTCGCGGGTGTGGTCCGAGCCGCGCCAGGTGGGATCGTTGCCGTGATCCGCCGTGACGATCGCGATGTCGCCCTCGCGCAAGGCCGCGGCGATCTCGGGCACGCGCCGGTCGAAGGCCTCGAGAGCCGCGGCATAGCCCGGAACGTCCCGGCGGTGGCCGAACTCGGTGTCGAAGTCGACGAGGTTGGCGAAGACGAAGCCCCCGTCCGGCAGGCTCCGCATCGCGTCGATGGCGGCGGTGAGGCAAGCCTCGTTGCCGTGGGGCTTCACCTCCTCGCCCGTCCCGCGATGGGCGAAGATGTCGCCGATCTTGCCCACCGTGACGACGCGCCGCCCGGCTTTCGTGAGCACGTCGAGGATCGTGTCGGAGGGCGGCGGCGTCGCGAAATCCTTGCGGTTGCCGGTCCGGGTGAAGCCCGCCTCCGGGCTGCCGACGAAGGGGCGGGCGATGACGCGGCCGATCCGGTAGGGATCGCACAGGGGCCGGGCGGTCCGGCACAGGGCGTAGAGGCGCTCGAGCCCGAAGGTCTCCTCGTGGGCCGCGATCTGCATGACGCTGTCGACCGAGGTGTAGACGATGGGCTTTCCCGTCCGCATGTGCTCGGCGCCGAACTCGTCGATGACGGCGGTGCCGGAGGCGTGCTTGTCGGCGAGGATGCCCGGCAGGTCGCCCGCCGCGATCAGCGCCCGCGACAGCTCGGCCGGGAAGGTGGGCTGCGTGTCGGGGAAGTAGCCCCAGTCGAAGGTGACCGGAACGCCCGCGATCTCCCAGTGGCCGGAGGGCGTGTCCTTGCCCTTCGAGGTCTCGACCCCGTAGCCCCAGGCGCCGCGCAGCGGGCCCTTCGGCTCGAGATTCGGCGGCATGCGGCCGGTGGAAGCCTCGCCCGCAAGGCCGAGGCCGAGGGCCGCGAGGTTCGGCAGGTCGAGGGGCCCCCGCCGCAGCCCCGCCCGGTCCCCGCGTCCCGCCGCGCAGGCTTCCGCGATGTGCCCCAGGGTGTCGGCCCCCGCATCCCCGTATTCGGCCGCATCCTCCGCGCCGCCGATGCCGACGGAGTCGAGAACGATGACGAGGGCGCGGGGCATGAGAGGTCTCCGGTTCTGCGGCCGCCCGAGGGCGGGGAGGGGGTTCTACACCCCCGGGGACGGGATGGCACGTTTTTGGGATGCTGGCCGCTTGAGGATGGAACGCGACGCCTCCACTCCCTCCCCTCAGGGGAGGGGTAGGGGCGGGGTATGCCGCGCCAGCGGCAGGCTTTCGTCGAGGCCAGAACTCGCCTTCGGCGAACACCCCACCCGCCTCGGGCTGCGCCCGCGGCACCCTCCCCTGAAGGGAGGGAGGGCTATGGCACGGTCGCGGCCAAGACTTGATCGGACCCTAAGCGTCCGGTGTGGCTGGCGGCCGTTACTCCCGCACCGCCCCGGCGCCTGCGGTCTCCAGGTTGAAGGCGGCGGCGAAGAGGGCGCGGGTGTAGGGGGTCTTGGGCTCGGCGAAGATGCGCTCGGCCGGGCCCTCCTCCACCACTTGGCCGTTCTGCATCACCACCACGTGGTTCGACAGCGCCCGCACGACCTTGAGGTCGTGGCTGATGAACATGTAGGCGAGGCTGCGGCGGCGCTGGAGGTCGCGCAGGAGCTCGACGATCTGCGCCTGCACGCTCATGTCGAGGGCGGAGGTTGGCTCGTCCAGCACCACGAAGCGGGGCTCGAGGGCCATGGCCCGCGCGATGGCGATGCGCTGGCGCTGCCCGCCGGAGAATTCGTGCGGGTAGCGGTCCATGGTGGCGGGGTCGAGGCCCACGTCGTGGAGCGCCCGGGCCACCACGTCCCGGCGTTCGGCGTAGGACAGGCCGCGCTCCTGCACGAGGAGGCCCTCCTCCACGATCTCGGCGACGGAGAGGCGCGGCGACAGGGATCCGAACGGATCCTGGAACACCACCTGCAGGTTCTTGCGCAGGGGCCGCAGCTCCCGCGCCCGCAGGCCGTCGAGGCGCTGTCCAAGGAAGACCACCGGGCCCTCCGAGCGCAGGAGCCGCAGGATCGCGAGGCCGAGGGTCGTCTTGCCGGACCCCGATTCTCCGACGACGCCCACGGTCTCGCCCTCGCGGACGCGGATCGACACGCCATCCACGGCCTTCACGTGCCCCACCGTGCGCTGCAGGAAGCCGCGCTTGATCGGGAACCACACCTTGATCGGCCCGGCCTCCACGACGATCGGGGCCTCGGAGGCGATCGGATTGGCGCGGCCCTTGGGCTCGGCCGCGAGGAGGCGCCGGGTATAGGGGTGCTGCGGGTTCGCGAAGACCTCCGCCACCGGGCCCGCCTCCACGATCTCGCCCTTGAGCATCACGCAGACCCGGTCCGCCACCTTGCGGACGATGCCGAGGTCGTGGGTGATGAACAGCATCGCCATGTTGAGGCGGGATTTCAGGTCGGCGAGGAGCTTCAGGATCTGCGCCTGGACGGTGACGTCGAGCGCCGTCGTCGGCTCGTCCGCGATGAAGAGGTCGGGCTCGTTGGCGAGGGCCATGGCGATCATCACGCGCTGGCGCTGGCCGCCGGAGAGCTGGTGCGGATAGGCCGACAGGCGGCTTTCCGCGTCGCGCAGGCCCACGAGCTCGAGGAGTTCGAGGGTGCGGGCCCGCGCCTTTCCGCCCGAGAGGCCGCGGTGGAGCTCCAGGATCTCGCCGATCTGCTGCTCGATGGTGTGGAGCGGGTTCAGGGACGTCATGGGCTCCTGGAACACCATGGTGATGTCGTCGCCGCGCACCGCCCGCATCTCGTCCTCGGACGCCGCCAGGAGGTCGCGGCCCTTGAACAGGATCCGCCCCGAGGGGTGATGGGCCGACGGGTAGGGCAGCAGCTTCAGCACCGAGAGCGCAGAGACCGACTTGCCGGACCCGGATTCGCCAACGAGCGCCACGGTCTCGCCCGGCATCACGTCGAACGACACCCGGTCCACCGCCAGCATGTCCCGCCCGCCCTGCCGGAAGGCGACGGAGAGGTCCTGGACGGAGAGGAGGGGGGTGGTCATTGGTATATGAACGTTCTTTCCGAAACTCGGATCAGATTGCCATCGCGGTACTGGAAGATGACCTCCACCACCTCTGAGCCTTCCTGGATTCCCCAAAGCTCTCGATCATGACCGTCACGACCGCATCGTGCTCAAAGTGCGACGCGATATCGTCCGCAAACTTGCGTGCTGGGTAATTGTAGATGATGTGGCGCCGGAACCGCGCAGGGTCGGACGTCGTCACTGGAACGTCTTTCGCGGATCGAACGCGTCCCGCACCGCCTCGCCGACGAAGATGAGGAGCGAGAGCATCACGGCGATGACGATGAAGCCCGTGAGGCCGAGCCAGGGCGCCTGGAGGTTCGCCTTTCCTTGCGCGAGGAGTTCCCCGAGCGACGGCGAGCCCGGGGGCAGGCCGAAGCCGAGGAAGTCGAGCGAGGTCAGCGTCGTGATCGAGCCGTTGAGGATGAAGGGCAGGAAGGTGAGCGTCGCCACCATGGCGTTCGGCAGGAGGTGCTTGAACATGATGGTGCCGTTCGAGAGCCCGAGCGCCCGTGCGGCCCGCACGTATTCGAAGTTGCGGGCCCGCAGGAACTCGGCGCGCACCACGCCGACGAGGGACACCCAGGAGAAGAGGAGCAGGATGCCGAGGAGCACGAAGAAGCTCGGCGTGATGATCGACGAGATGATGATGAGAAGGTACAGCGCCGGGATCGCGGTCCAGATCTCGATGAAGCGCTGGAAGAGAAGATCGAGCCAGCCGCCGAAATAGCCCTGCACCGCGCCGGCGAGCACGCCGATCACGGACGAGATGATCGCCAGGATCAGCCCGAACAGCACGGAGATGCGAAAGCCGTAGATGAGGCGGGCGACCACGTCGCGGCCCTGATCGTCCGTGCCGAGCCAGTTCCACTCGATGTCGCGGCAGCCCGTGCCGCCGCTCCGCTCGGCGATGGGGCGGCACTGGTCGTCGGTGAGCATCCAGGTCGGCGCGGCGGGGGCGGGCACCGGCAGGTCGAGATTGTGGGTGCGGTAGGAAAAGCGGATCGGCGGCCAGACCGCCCAGCCGTTCTCGGCGAGCTCTTTTTGGATCACCGGGTCGCGGTAATCGGTCTGCGCGAGAAAGCCCCCGAACTTCTCCTCCGGGTAGTCGACGAAGACGGGGTAGAGGATCTCGCCCTTGTAGGAGGCGACGATCGGCCGGTCGTTGGCGATGAACTCCGCAAAGAGGCTGACGACGAAGAGCACGAGGAAGAGCCAGAACGACCAGTGGCCGCGCCGGTTCGCCTTGAAGTTCTGAAGCCTGCGGCGGTTCAGGGGCGAGAGCCGGATGAAGCCTTCGCGGGGCAGCGGCGGCGCGACGGGCGCGGCGGCGGCGGGCGAGGCAACGGGGATGTGCTCGTTCACCTCACGCCTCCCGGGTCTCGAAGTCGATCCGGGGATCGATCCACGTATAGGTGAGATCCGAGACGAGGTTCACGACGAGGCCGACGAGGGAGAAGATGTAGAGGGAGGCGAAGACCACCGGATAGTCGCGGTTGACGATCGACTCGAAGGAGAGGAGGCCGAGCCCGTCGAGGGAGAAGATCGTCTCGATGAGGAGCGCGCCGCCGAAGAACGCGCCGATGAAGGCTCCGGGAAAGCCCGCGATCACGATGAGCATGGCGTTGCGGAACACGTGGCGGTAAAGCACCTGGCGCTCGGACAGGCCCTTCATGCGTGCGGTGAGCACGTATTGCTTGCGGATCTCGTCGAGGAACGAGTTCTTCGTCAGCAGCGTCGAGGTCGCGAAGGCGCCGAGCGCCATGGCGGTGATGGGCAGGGCGATGTGCCAGAGATAGTCGAGCACTTGGCCGTACCAGGGCAGGCTCGCGAAATTCTCCGAGGTGAGGCCGCGTAGGGGAAAGATCTGCCAGAAGGATCCGCCGGCGAAGAGCACGATGAGCAGGATCGCGAAGAGGAAGCCCGGGATCGCGTAGCCGATGATCACGACGGCGGAGGTCCAGGTGTCGAACCGCGTGCCGTCCCGCACCGCCTTCTTGATCCCGAGCGGGATCGAGATGGCGTAGGACAGAAGCGTCATCCACAGGCCGAGGGTGATGGAGACCGGCAGCTTCTCGGCGATGAGCTGCACCACCGTCACGTCGCGAAAATAGCTGCGGCCGAAATCGAAGCGGACGTAGTCCCACAGCATCTTGAAGAACCGCTCGTGCGCCGGGCGGTCGAACCCGAACTGCGCCTCGAGCTGCTTGATGAAGGCGGGGTCCAGCCCTTGAGCGCCGCGGTAGCGCCCGGACGCTTCGCCGCCCGCTCCGCCGGGCGCCTGGCCGCCGCCACCGAGATCGCCGCCGCCGCCCGTGATGCGGGACGTGGCGCCCGAATCCTGGCCCTGGAGCTGCGAGATGATCCGCTCCACCGGACCGCCGGGGGCGAACTGCACGATGGCGAAGGAGATCAGCATGATCCCGAAGAGGGTCGGGATCATGAGCAGGACGCGCCGCGCGATATAGGCCAGCATCAGGTGGCGGCTCCCGCAGGCCGACCGATCCGGCCGAGATGAGTGTCGGAGAAAGCAGTGGGATACTTCAAGCCGTAACCCAGCATGCGGTCGAACCCTACATGCGCGGCGAGGATCGACGCGAGAGCAAGGAGGATGGATGCGTCGAGAACGAACCCGACCAGCGCCAGGACGGCCGGCAGCACCGTCGTGTGCACCGCGTTGTAGGCGGCGGCGCCGACCCGTGGCCCGGCCCGGTAGGCCGCGAAGCTCAGATCCGGCGCGAAGAACGCGAGGGCATAGAACCACCAGGACTCGCCGACGAACGCATAGGCGACCGTGGCGGCAACGAACAGCGCCGATCCCTCCAGCCTCAGCAGGACGCGCGGGCTGCCCGCAACGGCGGGTCTGTGCTCCATCAGGCCCGCCCGATCCGCCGCGCCTTCTCGGCGTCGAACCACCAGGTGCCCGGGGCTCCCGAGGCGAGCTTCGGCCTCGTCTCCGGCCGGGAGAACATGTCCCAGTAGGACACCCAGTCGGTGGCCTTGAACCACATGGGCACCCAGTAATGCCCGGCCCGCAGAACCCGGTCGAGGGCCCGGCAGGCGGTGATGAGTTCGGGGCGCGTCGCCGCGCGGCCGATGCGCTCGATGAGCGCGTCGACCGCCGGGTCCGCGATGCCGGCGAGGTTGCGGGATCCGGTTGTCCTCGCGGCCTCGGAGCCGAACACCACGCGCAAGGAATCGCCCGGCGTCGAGACGCCGACGAGGGCGCGGCTCGTCATGTCGAAATCGAACTCGTCGAGGCGGCGCTGGTACTGCGCCGCATCCACGATCCGCGAGCGCGCCTCGATGCCGAGGCGCTTGAGGTTCGCCTGGAAGGGCTGCGTGTGCGGTTGGAGGAAGGCCGAGGAATCAAGAAACTCGATCTCGAATGGGGCGCCGTTCGGCAGCCGCAGCGCGTTGCCCTCGCGCCTGCAGCCCGCGGCGCGCAGCAATTCGTCGGCGCGGCGCAGGAGGCGCCGGTCCTGTCCGGAAACGTCCGAGACCGCCGGAACGAAGGGCTCGGCGAAGACGGCGGCCGGCAGGCGGCTGCGGAAGGGCTCGAGGAGGGCGAGCTCCTCCGGCGAGGGCGCGCCGACGGCCTTCATGGGTGAGTTCTCGAAGAAGGACGTGGTCCGCTTGTAGGACCCGAACATGATGTTCTGGTTCGTCCATTCGAAGTCGAAGGCGAGCCCGATCGCCTCGCGAATGCGCGGATCCTTGAAGGCGTCGCGGCGCAGGTTGAAATACCAGCCCTGGATGGGCGCGGGCGCGTCGACGGCGATCTCCTCGCGCTTCACGCGGCCCTCGCGCAGGGCCGGGAAGTCGTAAGCCGTCGCCCAGATCCGGGAGGTGAACTCCTCGTTGTAGGTGATGGCGCCCTGCTTGAAGGCCTCGAAGGCCACGGTCCGGTCCCGGTAGTACTCGTAGCGGATGCGGTCGAAGTTGTTCTGCCCCACGTTCACGGGCAGGTCCCGGGCCCAGTAATCCGGCACCCGATCGAGCTCGATGAAGCGCCCCACCTCGAACCGCCCGACCCTGTAGGGGCCCGAGCCCAGCGGCGCCTCGAGGGTCGAGGCCTCGAAGTCGCGGCCCTGCCAGTAGGCGGCGGAGAAGATCGGCAGGGTGCCGACGAGGAGATGCGCGTCGCGGCTGCGGTTCGGCACGAAGCGGACGCGCAACACCTCGTCGCTCTCGGCCTCGGCCGCAGCGAGTTCGTCGAGGAGCCCCCGGAAGACCGGGTGGCCCTTCTCCTTCAGGATCGTGAACGAGAACGCCGCGTCGCGGGCCGTGAGCCGCGAGCCGTCGTGGAAGCGCGCCTCGGGGCGCATCAGGAAGCGGTAGGTGAGCTTGTCGTCCGAGACCCGCACCGCGCGGGCGGCGAGCCCGTACATCGCATCCGGCTCGTCGATGTGCCTCACCATGAGGGTGTCGAAGGTCGCCGGAACGCCCGCCGCGCCGTCGCCCCGCAGGACGAAGACGTTGAGGGTGTTGAAGGTCTCGAAGTTCTGGTTCGCGAGAGCCTGGCGCAGCTGCAGCACGATGGTGCCGCCCTTCGGCGCCTGCGGGTTCACGTAGGCGAAGTGCCTGAAATCCGCCGGCAGGGCGAGGTCGCCGAAGCTCGACAGGCCATGGCTCTCGGCCTCCCCCGCCTGCGCGAAGGCGGCCCGCGGCAGGGCCGCCGAGGCGAGGCCCGCCGCCGTGCCAGCGAGGACGCTGCGTCGCGTGAGGCGGCTCATCGCGGCGCTCCGGTCTTCGCAGCCTTCGCCTCGTCGAACCACCAGATCGACGGGAAGGCGGCCCCGCCATAGCGCGGCAGGGTCTCGGGATGGCTGAACCGGTCCCAGCGCGCGGTGCGCTGGAAGCGGTAGGTCCATTGCGGGACGACGTAGTGATTGTGAAGGAGCACCCGGTCGAGGGCCTTCGTCGTCGCGACCAGTTCCTCGCGGTCCTTCGCGAAGATGAGCCGCTCGATGAGGGCGTCGACCACCGGGTCCTTGATGCCGGCGAGGTTCTGCGAGCCCTCCCGGTCCGCGGCCCTGGAGCCCCAGAACTCGCGCTGCTCGTTGCCGGGCGAGAGGCTCTGCCCCCACACATGGGTGATGACGTCGAAGTCGAAGCTGCGCGTGCGATTGGTGAACTGCACGTCGTCCACCGTGCGCACGGTCGCGACGATGCCGAGGCGCTCGAGCGGCGCCTTGTAGGGCAGGTAGAAGCGCTCGTCGTTCGGCGTGCTGCCGAGAAGCTCGATGGTGAACGGCTCGCCCCGAGCGTTCACCCGGCGCCCGCCCTTCAGCTCCCAGCCGGCCTCGCGCAGCAGCCGGTCGGCCTCGCGCAGGTTCGCGCGCGCCGCCTCCGGGTTGCCGCCGACGGGATTCTTGTAGGCCGCCGTGAACACCTCCGGCGGCAGCCGGTCCCTGAACGGTTCCAGGATCGCGAGCTCGCGCCCCTCGGGCAGACCGGAAGATGCGATCTCGAGCCCGTGAAAGTAGCTCGACACCCGCTCGTACTGGCCCGACAGCAGCGTGCGGTTGATGTCCTCGAAATCGAAGGCGAGGTTGAAGGCCCGGCGCACGCGGGCGTCCTTGAACTTGTCCCGGCGCAGGTTGAGCACGATGGCCTGCATCACGCCGGTGGCGCGCAGCGGAAATTCCTCCAGGATCACCCGGCCCTCCTGCCGGGCCGGGAAGTCGTAGCCGACCGCCCAGTTGCGGGCGCTGTTCTCGCTGCGAAAGTCCGTGCGGTCGCCCTTGAAGGCCTCGAGCAGCACGGTCGCGTCGCGGTAGTATTCGTTGCGGATCTCGTCGAAGTTGTTCTCGCCGATATTCACGTTGAGGGCGGCGCCCCAGTAATCCTTCACGCGCTCGTACACGGCGGTGCGCCCGGCCTCGAAGCTCTTCACCCGGTAGGGTCCCGAGCCGAGGGGCGGCTCGAGGCTCGTCTGCGTCACGTCGCGCTTGCGGCCGTCCGGCGCCGTGCCCTCCCACCAGTGCTTCGGCAGCACGATGAGCTGGCCCATGATCTGCGGCAACTCGCGGTTGCCGGTCTCGTCGAAGGTGAACCGCACCTCCCGATCGCCGGTCTTCTCCGCCTTCACCACGTTGCCGTAGTAGAAGGCGTATTGCGGGCTGTTCGCCTTCAGCACCTCGTAGGAGAAGATCACGTCCTCGACGCTCACCGGCCGGCCGTCGTGCCAGCGCGCCTCCGGCCTCAGGCGGAAGGTGACGGAGGAATAGTCGGCCGGATACGCGAAGGCCTCCGCCAGGAGCCCGTAGGAGGCGCTCGGCTCGTCGAGGGAGGCGGTTGTCAGGCTCTCGTAGACGCGCCCGATCCCCTGCTCCACCGCGCCGCGCACGCCCGCCACCACGATGTTGAAGCTGTCGAACGTGCCCTGGATGCCGAGCCGCACCGTGCCGCCCTTCGGGGCGTTGGGATTCACGTAGTCGAAATGCTTGAACCCGGCCGGGTATTTCGGCTCGCCGAGAAGCGCCGCTCCGTGCCGCCACGCCGCTTCCTGGGGCGCCTGCTGGGCCTCGGCGGAACTCAGGCCGAGGGCGGCGGCGAGGAAGGCGAAAGCGAGGCTGCGGATCACACGGCGTCTCCGGGCGGGGTGTCGGGCGACACAGACCTTACATCTTTGTCCGGATCGCGGCGGAGGCAAGGGGACGCAGGCGCCTCACGATCCCGTTGACCGACAAGGAAAAGCCGGGCTGTCGGCCCGGCTCCAGGGAGGCTGCGGTGGCGGATGGCCCTTACTGCGTCGGCAGCGGGGCTGGGCTGTCGGAGAGCGAGCGCAGATAGGCGATGATGTCGGCCCGCTCCTGAGCCTGCTGGATGCCGGCGAACGCCATCGTCGTGCCCGGCAGATAGCCGCGCGGGTTCTGGATGAAGGCGTAGATCTCCTCGAAGCCCCACTTCTCGCCCTTGCCGGCCCGCTCCTTGAGCGGCCCCGAGTAGTTGAAGCCGTCCGCATGCGCCTTGGGGCCCGCCACCACGTTGTAAAGGTTCGGCCCGACCTTGTTGGCGCCGCCCTTCTCGAAGGTGTGGCACGAGGCGCACTTGCGGGCTGCAGCCTGGCCGCGTCCCACATCGGCCTTGGCGAGCAGGACGGGGAGGGGCTCGGCGGCGGCGGCCGGAGCGCCGCCCGCCGGGGCCGCGTTCTCCTCGGGCGCGGGCAGGTTGTAGCCCAGAACCGCGGGCTTTTCCGGTGCGAAGATGCCGTCCGCCACGACGTTCAAGCCAACCGCGAACATCAGCGTGCCGAACACGGCGCCCGCGATCTTGTTGAGTTCGATATTCATCGTAGCAGACACTCCTGGCCGGCGACCGGATAAGCGCGAAAAGGCGTGAGGACACGCGGGCGAGCGCCCGCGCGACGGCGGGGGTTGCTTAGCCGTGAGATGGGTCTTTGACAATGGGGCCCGCAACGGGTCGCGTGGTCGCATCGGCGGCCGGCTTGCCCTCTCCCCCGGAGGGAGAGGGTGGGCCTCGCGTCAGCGAGGGTCGGGTGAGGGGGAGTGGCGCCACCCGCACCCTGCTTGCCTCCCCCGCCACGGGGGGAGGGACGGTGTCCCATGACAAACCCCCTCGCCCTTGCTAAGCAGCGCCGCGGCCCCGAAGGAACCATGTCCGATCCCCTCGTTCTCATCCCGGCGCGGCTTGGCGCCACGCGCCTGCCGAACAAGCCGCTGGCCGACATCGCGGGCGAGCCCATGGTGGTGCATACCTGGCGGCGGGCCTGCGAGGCCGGCATCGGGCCGGTGGCCGTGGCGACCGACGCCCCCGCGATCGCCGACGCCGTGCGGGCGGCGGGCGGGGCCGTGGTGATGACGAGGGCCGACCACCCGTCGGGCTCCGACCGGATCGCCGAGGCCGTCGAGGCCCTCGACCCTGAGGGCCGCCACGACGTGGTGGTGAACGTGCAGGGCGATTTTCCGACCATCGACCCGCGCTCCATCGCGGCCGTCGCGGCCCCGCTCCTCGATCCCACCGTCGATTTGGCGACCCTCGTCTGCCTCGCCCGGGAGGACGAGCGGACGAACCCCAACGTCGTCAAGATGATCGGCACCGAGGTGGCCCCGGGCCGCTTTCGGGCGCTCTACTTCACGCGGGCTACCGCGCCCTCGGGCGAGGGGCCGCTCTGGCACCATATCGGCGTCTACGCCTATCGCCGCCGGGCGCTGCAGCGCTTCGTCGCCCTGCCCCCCTCGCCCCTCGAGATCCGGGAGCGACTGGAGCAGCTGCGCGCCGTCGAGGCGGGGTTCCGCATCGATGCGGTGGCCGTGAACGACGTGCCCTTCGGGGTCGATACGCCCGAACAACTGGAGGAGGCGCGCCGCCTTCTCGCCGAAAGACCAGGACCATGACGAAACGCATCTCGTTCCAGGGCGAGCCGGGAGCGAACTCCCACATCGCCTGCCAGGAAACCTACCCGGACTGGCAGCCCCTGCCGTGCCCGAGCTTCGAGGACGCCTTCGCGGCCGTGAGCGAGGGGGAGGCGGAGCTCGCCATGATCCCCATCGAGAACTCCATCGCGGGGCGCGTGGCGGACATCCATCACCTGCTGCCGACCTCCGGCCTCCACATCGTGGGCGAGCATTTCCTGCCCATCCACTTCCAGCTCATGGCGATCCCGGAGGCCAATCTCGCCACCATCAAGGACGTGTTCAGCCACGTCCACGCGCTCGGGCAGTGCCGCAAGATCATCCGCAAGCTCGGCCTCAAGGCCCATGTGGCGGGCGACACGGCGGGCTCCGCGCGGCAGGTCGCCGACTGGAACGATCCCACCCGCGCGGCCCTCTCCCCCCGCATGGCGGCCGGCATCTACGGCCTCAAGATCCTCGCCGAGGACGTGGAGGACGAATCGCACAACACCACGCGCTTCATCATCCTCTCCCGGACGCCCCGCTGGACGCCCGCCGGCAACGGCCCCACCGTGACGAGCTTCGTGTTCCGCGTGCGCAACCTCCCGGCCGCGCTCTACAAGGCCCTCGGCGGCTTCGCGACGAACGGCATCAACATGACGAAGCTCGAGAGCTACATGCTCGAGGGCGAGTTCCTGGCGACGCAGTTCTACGCCGAGGTGGACGGCCATCCGGACGACCTCAACCTCAAGCGCGCCCTCGAGGAGCTCGACTTCTTCTCCAAGGAAATGCGGATCCTCGGCGTCTACCCGGCGCACCCGTTCAGGGAGACCGTCAAGGACGCGGCGGAGTGAGCTTCGCCTGCAGAGACGGAGCGCCGCCCCTTGTCATTCCGGGGCGCCGCAGGCGAGCCCGGAACCCATAACCATCAACGGTGCAAAAGGGAGCGCACTGCGGGCCGAGCGAGATCTCATTCTGCGGCGTTTATGGGTTCCGGGCTCCGCTGCGCGGCCCCGGAATGACAGCGGTGGCGGCACTTCTCTCAATTGGAAGAACAGAGCCGCCTCAACCCCCCATCCATCCGCGCACGAGGTGATGCGCGATGGCGATGGGGTTGGCGGCGAAGAGGTTGTCCGGGTGGCGGCCCTCGAGCATCAGGCGGATCTCGTCCCGGTGGAACCAGCGGGCGTCCTCCAGTTCGTCTGCGTCGATGGCGATGTCGGTGGTGAGGGCCTCCGCCACACAGCCGATCATCAGCGAGGAGGGGAACGGCCAGGGCTGGGACTGGGCGTAGGCGACGGCGCCCACGCGCACGCCCGCCTCCTCGAACACCTCCCGACGCACCGCATCCTCCAGGGTCTCGCCGGGCTCGATGAAGCCGGCGAGGCACGAATACATGCCCGGCAGGAACCGCGCCTGCCGGCCGAGGAGGCAGGTGTCGCCGTGGGTGACGAGCATGATGGCGACGGGGTCGGTGCGCGGGAAGTGCTGGGCGCCGCACCCGGCGCAGTCGCGCCGGAAGCCCGCCTGGGCGGAGGCGGTGGGCTGGCCGCACTGGGCGCAGAAGCGATGCCGCCGGTGCCAGTCGAGGAGGGACTTCGCCATGGCGAGCAGGCCCTGCTCCTCGTCGGCGACGAAGCCCCGCATGGCGATGGAGCGCAGGTCCGCGGCCCCGAAGGCGGGGTCTTCCTTGAACCGGTCCGCCGCGTCGGCCGGGTGGAGCGCCGCCGAGACCGGGCGCTCGCTCCACAAACCGAGGAACACCTCCGCCTCGGGAGGCCCGAGCCGGGCGACGTCGTCCGGGGTCAGGAGGGCGGTGCTCGGGGCCCCGCGGCGCATCACCGGGTTTTCGCCCGCGATCACCACGATGCGGCGGTTCGGATCGGCGGCGTGCCGTTCCAGCGCGGCGGGATCCCGCTCCGCGCCGTGGCGGTGGAGGGGGTTGCGGGCGAATCCGAGGGTGGGCTTCATGGGGTCACGCGGCGGCGAAGAGGGCGGCCGCGCGCTCCACGAGGGCCTGCGCGGCATGTTCGGGATAGGGCTTGCGCGTGCCGTGCCCCCAGACGGGGCCCGGCCAGGCGGGATCGGAGCGGAAGCGCCCGACCACGTGGACGTGCAGCTGCGCCACCACGTTGCCGAGGGCGCCGATATTCACCTTGTCGGGTTTCGAGAGGTCCAGCATCACCCGCGTGGCGATGCGGGTCTCCTCCATCAGCGCCGCCGCATCCTCGCCCGACAGGTCCGTCACCTCGCTCACGCCCGCGCGCCGGGGCACCAGCACGAACCAGGGAAAGCGGGCATCGTCGAGGAGGAGGACGGAGGAGAGGGCGAGATCGCCGACCGGGATCGTATCGCCGGCCAGGCGCGGGTCGAGGGTGAAGCCGGATGACATGAGGCCAACCTAGACGACGGACGGTGCGGACGCACCCGGTTTTCCGCAATGGGTCGGGTCTCGCCGGGGCAGCGAGCCAGGAACAGGCGCCGGCTCTCCCTCCCCTCAGGGGAGGGTCAGGGTGGGGTATGCCGCGACAGCGGCACTCTCCTGGGGATGAGGCAGGAACTCGCCTTCGGCGAACACTCCACCCGCCCCGGGCCATGCCCGCGGCACCGTCCCCTGAGGGGAGGGAGAGCAGCCCTCCACGACGCCGTGCACCGGGGCGCGGCGCAACCACCGCTCAGCTTGCGTTTCACCCCCGAACCGCCCATATAGCGGGCGGGAGGTTGGCGAGGGACGTCTCACTCGCCAACCGGGTCAGATCCGGAAGGAAGCAGCCCTAACGAGACCGAACGGGTCTTCGTCCAGCCTCCCACCTTCGCTCCCGTGCCGCGCTCCCGGCCCGGTCGAGCGCCCGCCCCGCAAAGCCGCACGCGATGGACCAGACCACACCCGGCACGCCCCCTGCAGACGAGCCGGCCCTGCCGGGCTTTGCACCCCCGCCGGGCGCTTCCTCCGGGGCCACACCCTACCGGGTGCTCGCGCGCAAGTACCGCCCCCGCACCTTCGAGGACCTGATCGGCCAGGAGGCCATGGTCCGCACCCTCTCGAACGCCTTCGAGACGGGGCGCATCCCGCAGGCCTGGATGCTCACCGGGGTGCGCGGCGTCGGCAAGACCACGACGGCCCGCATCCTGGCGCGGGGCCTCAACTATCAGCGGGCGGACGGCACCGGTGCGCCCACCATCCACATGCCGGATCTCGGGCTGCACTGCGCGGCCATCATGGAATCGCGGCACGTCGACGTGCTGGAGATGGACGCGGCGTCCCATACCGGCATCGACGACGTCCGGCAGATCATCGACGGCATCCGCTATTCGCCGGCCTCGGCCCGCTACAAGGTTTACATCATCGACGAGGTCCACATGCTCTCCGAGAAGGCGTTCAACGCCTTCCTGAAGACGCTGGAGGAGCCGCCGCCCCACGCGAAGTTCGTCTTCGCGACGACGGAGATCCGCAAGGTCCCGATCACCATCCTCTCCCGCTGCCAGCGCTTCGACCTTCGCCGCATCGAGGCGGACAAGCTCGTCGGGCACCTCGCCCGGATCTGCCGGGCGGAGGGCGTCGAGGCGTCGGACGAAGCGCTCGCGGCGATCGCCCGGGCGGCGGAGGGCTCGGCGCGCGATTCGCTTTCGCTCATGGACCAGGCCATCGCCCACGGAGCCGGCGTCGTGACGGCGGACACCGTGCGTGACATGCTGGGCCTTGCCGACCGCTCCCTCGTCATCGACCTCTTCGAGGCCGTGATGGCGGGGGACGTGCCGGCGGCCTTCGCCAATCTGCGCCAGCAATACGACGCGGGCGCGGACCCCGCCGTGATCCTCCAAGACCTCGCCGCCTTCTCGCACACCGTCACGCGCCTCAAGCTCATCCCGGATGCCGGCAAGGACCCGGCCCTCACGGAGGTGGAGCGGCGCCGTGGCGCCGAGTTCGGGGGAAAGCTCACCGTGCGCACCCTCTCGCGGGCCTGGCAGATCCTCCTCAAGGGCATTCCCGAGGTCCAGGCCGCGAACCGCCCCGTCGCCGCCGCCGAGATGGTTCTCGTGCGCCTCGCCTACGCGGCCGACCTGCCGACCCCCGACGAGGCCCTGCGTGCGCTCAAAGACGGCACCCCGCTGCCCGCCGGTGGCCCCGCGCCGTCCCGGCCCGCGGGCGGCGGCGGCCCGGCCGCGCATCTCTCCGTCGCAGCCGCCCAGTCCCAGCCCCAGGCCGCGCGCCCCCAGCCCCAGCCCGTTTCCGCCCCAGTCCCAGCCCAGCCCGTCATCCGCCTGCGCCGTTTCGAGGACCTCGTTGCGCTGGCTGGCGAGCGGCGCGACATACTCATGAAAGCGGCCCTCGAGCGTGAGGTGCGCCTCGTGCGCTTCGAGGAGGGGCGGCTCGAGTTCAACCTCGCGGAGGGCGCGAGCCGCAACCTGCCGAACGACCTCTCCCGCGCCCTGCAGGACTGGACCGGCATGCGCTGGATGGTGGCGCTCTCCTCGGAGGAGGGCGCGCCGACCCTCCACGATCAGGCCCAGAAGGCCGCCCGCGACCGCAAGGACGGCGCCGCCGCCCACCCGCTCGTCCAAGCGGTGCTGACGAAGTTCCCGGGCGCCAAGATCGTCAACGTGGTCGATCGCAGCGAGGCGGAAGCGGGTGCCGAAGCGGAGATCCTGGGCGAGGACGATGCGGCTGCAGCCCAGGACAGCGACGAGACCGACGACGAGCGTTTCCTATGAAGGCGCAGAGGAGGAAGGGATGAAGGATCTGATGGGCCTGATGAAGCAGGCGCAGGCCATGCAGCAGAAGCTGCAGGACGCTCAAGCCGAGCTCGAAACGCTCGAGGTCGACGGGGCGTCCGGCGGCGGCGTCGTCGCCGTGCGGGTCACCGGCAAGGGCGCGCTGAAAGCCATCCAGATCGATCCCTCGCTCCTCAATCCGGAGGAGAAGGAGATCCTGGAGGATCTCATCGTGGCCGCCATGAACGACGCGCGGGTCAAGGCCGAGCGGGCGGCCCAGGAGCGCATGGCGGACGTGACGAAGGGTCTGCCGCTGCCGCCCGGATTGAAGCTGTTCTGAGTCCGGTCAATCGGTCGCCGTTGCGTGATCGGCGTGCCGTAACCATCTCAGATGTCGGCGGTTTCGCCGCAAGATCCTGCCCGAATGTGAGTTGAATGGCCCAGTCCGTTGCCGGTCCCGAGATCGAGCGCCTGATCCAATTGCTGGCGCGCCTGCCGGGCCTCGGCCCCCGCTCGGCGCGCCGAGCGGCGCTCCACCTCATCAAGCGCCGCGAGACGCTGCTCGGTCCTCTGAGCGACGCGCTGCGCGTCGCGTCCGAGCGCATCGTCGTGTGCGGCCAGTGCGGGAACGTCGACACTGCCGATCCCTGCACCGTGTGCCGCGACCCGCGGCGGGACGGCTCCATCCTCGTCGTGGTGGAGGACGTGTCGGACCTGTGGGCGCTGGAGCGGTCGGGCGCGGTGAGCGCCCGCTATCACGTGCTCGGCGGCGTCCTCTCGCCCCTCGACGGGGTCCGCCCCGAGCACCTGAACCTCGACCGGCTCGTTTCGCGGGCGGGCGAGCCCGGCGTCAGCGAGGTGATCCTCGCCCTGAATGCGACGGTGGATGGTCAGACGACGGCTCATTACATCACCGAACTGCTCGCGCACCTGCCGGTGAAGGTGACGAAGCTCGCGCACGGCGTGCCGGTGGGCGGCGAACTCGACTACCTCGACGAGGGCACCCTCTCGGCCGCGATCCGGCAGCGCACCGCGTTCTGACGAACCGCCCCCGCCGCTGGCCCTAGCCCGCCAGGGCGTCGATCTCCTCGTCCGTGAGGCCGCCCGGCACGATGACGATCGGGATCGGGAACGTGGAGGCGGCCTTCCCGGCGATGGTGCTGACGAGAGGCCCCGGGCCCTCCTTGCCGGAACCGGCGGCCAGCACGAGGAAGGAGATGTCCTCGTCCTCCGCGATGATCTTGGCGATGCAATCGGCCTTGTCGCCCACGAGCAGAACCTGCTCGGGATCGAGCCCCGCGGCGCTGCGGGCCTCCTTGGCGGCTTCCGTGAGGCGCTTTTGCGCTTCCTCCTCGGCCTCCGCGATCATGGCCTCCCCGACGCCGATCCACTCGAAATCGTCCGGCGGATCGACGGCGGCGAGCATGAGCATGCTGGCTCCCGTCCGGCTGGCGCGCCGGGCCGCGAAATGCACCGCCCGATGGCATTCGGGCGTCTCGTCGACCACGACCATGAACTTGGGACGGTGCCCCGTCTCGAAGGAACGTCGCTTGCCGCTCAAACGCCCACACCCTCCGCGCCGCCCGATGCTGCCCCGAGATCAGGCCCGCCGTCAAAGGCCGGACTCGTCCATTTAAGGTGACGAGACCTCAAGACGCGGGCCGGCCCTGCCCATTCACGCGCCATCGCCCTACCGGGGCCGGACGAAGCCGACGATGTCCTTGACGGCCCGCATGGTCTCCTGGGCCATGACGCGGGCCCGGTCGGAGCCGGCGGTCAGCACCCCGTCGATATGGCCGGGATCGGCCATGAGGCGGCGCATCTCGCCCGCCACCGGCGCGAGCTTCTGCACCGACACGTCCACGAGCGCCGCCTTGAAGGCCGAGAACTGTGAGCCGCCATGCTCGGCCAGCACCGCGTCGACCGTCGTGTCGGTGAGGGCGGCATAGATCGCGACGAGATTTTCGGCTTCAGGCCGGCTCTCGAGGCCCTTGGCCTCGGAGGGCAGGGGCTCCGGGTCGGTCTTCGCCTTGCGGACCTTCTGGGCGATGGTGTCGGCATCGTCCGTCAGGTTGATGCGGGAATAATCGGACGGGTCCGACTTCGACATCTTCTTCGACCCGTCCCGCAGCGACATGATGCGGGTCGCCGGACCCTGGATCAGGGGCTCGGTCAGGGGAAAGAAGGCGTCGCCGAAGCCCTGCCCGGCGATCGAGCCCGCAAAGTCGTTGTTGAATTTCTGGGCGATGTCGCGGGTGAGCTCGAGGTGCTGCTTCTGGTCCTCGCCCACGGGCACGTGCGTCGCCCGGTAGACGAGGATGTCCGCCGCCATGAGCATCGGATAGGCGAAAAGGCCGACCGAGGCGTTCTCGCGGTCCTTGCCGGCCTTTTCCTTGAACTGGGTCATGCGGTTCGCCCAGCCCATGCGGGCGATGCAGTTGAACACCCAGGCGAGCTCCGCATGCTCGCTCACCTGGCTCTGGTTGAAGACGATGTGCTTGGCAGGGTCGATGCCGGCGGCGAGGAACGCGGCCGTCACCTCCCGGATCTGCCGCGTCAGTTCCGCCGGATCCTGCCACACGGTGATCGCGTGCATGTCCACGACGCAATAGATGCACTCGTAGACGTCCTGCATGGCGACGAAGCGCTTGATGGCGCCAAGGTAATTGCCGAGGTGGAGGTTGCCCGTCGGCTGAACGCCCGAGAACACCCGCTGCTGGAACTGCGCCATCGTGAAACAAACTGCCTGAGTGAGCTGCCGGGGCGGGTTATGGCCGCGCCGAGCCCCGGAAAGCAAGCACCCTCACGCCCTCCCGGCGAGGAGACGCAGGCTCGAGACGGGCAGGGCGCCCGTCGCGAGGGCCGCGAGGGCATAGACGACGAGCCCGCCCCCGCACAGGCCCGCAAGGCCGAAGGGGCCTGGCCGGCTGCCGGTCACCGACAGGGCCGCCGTCAGCGCCAGCCCGAGGGCGGCGGTCGCGAGGGCCGTCCGGGCGATGCGGCCGAGGAGGCGCCGGTCGAACCCGAGAAGGCCGTCGCGCTGGAGCGCGAGGGCGAGCATGCCGGCATGGGCGGCCAATCCCGTCGCGACCGCAAGGCCGAGGCCGGGGGCGCCGAGGGGCGGCATCAGGACCAGGGAGGCTCCCGCCGTGGCGGCGAGCCCGGCGACAAGGGCCCGCAGGGCGGGCCGGGTCACACCCCTGGCGAACAGGGACTGGGTCAGCACCTTGCCGGCCGCCGCGAAGGGGAGGCCGAGGCTCATGCCCGCCATTGCCGCCGCCGTGCCGCGTGTGTCCTCCGGCCCGAAGGCGCCCCGCTCGAAGAGAACGGCGGCGATGGGTTCGGCCAGGAGCGCCAGGGCGAGCGCTGCCGGCGCGGCGATGAGGAAGCAGGCCGCGAGGGCGGCGTTCTGGGCCGCGACGGTCCGGCGGTCGTCGCCGGAGGCCTGGAGACCTGCGAGTTCCGGCAGGAGCACGATCCCGATCACGGCGCCGAGGGCGCCGAGGGGCAACTGCACCAGCCGGTCGGCATAGTAGAGCCACGACACCCCGGAGGGCAGGAAGGAGGCCGCCTGCATGCCGACGAGCACGATGAACTGGGCGGCACCTCCCGCGACGAGGGTCAGCCCGGCGCCCGCGAGGAGCTTGCGCAAGGCTCCCGACCGGCGCGGGCGCGACAGCCGGATCGGCGGATCGGCGCCCCGGAAGGCGCCGGCCAGAAGGGCGAGTTGCGCAAAGCCTGCAAGGCTCGCGATGCCGGCAAGCCAGGCGGCGCCCTCGGCGAGCGGGAGCCCCAAAGCGTCGACGGCGACGAGGCCGGTCGCGAGGGCACCGTTGAGGACGAGCGGGGCGAGGGTCGCCGCCAGGTAGCGTCGGCGATGGTTGAGGACGGCGCTCACCAGGGAGGCGAGGGTGACGCCGACGACGAGCGGAAAAGCAAGGCGGGTATAGTGGGCGGCGAGGGCCAGCGTGCCGGGATCGTCGGCCAGGCCCGGCGCCAGCGCCAGGACGGCGAGCCCCGCCGTGAGCTCGACGGCGGCGACGAGGGCGAGGACGAGGACCGCCACGCTTGAGAACACCTCGCCGGCGAACCGCGGCGCCTCGTCAGCCGGGAGCCGGGCGAGGGCGGGCACCAGGGCCGGGTTCAAGCCGCCCTCGCTCAAGGTGCGGCGGATCGCGTTCGGCAGGCGGAACGCGGCGAGGAACGCATCGGCCACGGGGCCCGCGCCGAGAACCCCCGCGAAGAGGATGTCCCGCACGAAGCCGAGGATCCGGGACGCGATCGCGCCGGCACCGACGAGGAGGCTTGAGCGGACGGGCAGCATGGCCCCGGCTTAAACCCTCGGGCGCCGTTTGTCCCGGCGGGAGATCAGCTCAAGGCGGCCGGCGCGAGGGCGCGCTGCTTGAGGGCAAGGCCGATCTGCCCGTGGAAGAGCTGGCCGTTGATGATGAAGGACGGGGTCGCCTGGAGCGCCAGCGTCCGGCCGAGGGCAACGCCCGCCTCGTGCCGGGACAGGGCCGCGCCGCCGGCGCTCGCCTGCGCGAGGCTCGCCCGGTCGGCGCCCTGGCGCTCCGCCAGGGCGAGGGCCCGCTCGCCGCTGGCGCCGCCGAAGCCCCCGAGAAGCGCCTGGTGGAACGCAAAATAGCGGGCCGGCCCCTGCGCGCCGGCGAAGGCGAGCGCCACGCGCGCCGCCTCGGCGGAGGCCTGGCCGAGCACGCCGTAATTCACCAGGATGTAGTTGAGCCGGGGATCGGCGGCGACGAGGGCCTGGAAGTCGCGCAGGGATTGCCGGCAATAAGCGCAGTTGTAGTCGAAGAACTCGATCACCGTGTTCGGCCCGCCGCCGCTGACGCGGATGCCGAGCGCCGCGGCGCTACGCAGGAGGCCCGGCGCCACGCGGGTCGGGGTCGCGGCGCGGGCGAGCGCCGGCAGGGCAAGTCCGCCGGCAAGGCCGGCGAGAACGGAACGGCGGTCGATCATGGGTCCCCCTGAGCGTCGTTGCCCGGGGGAATGGCGGCCGCTTGAGGCCGGAATGGGGCGAACCCTCAAGCTTCCTCGCCCGTGACCCCGGCGGCATCCTGGGCCTTCAGCACCTCGGGTCGGGGCATCGAGATGATGTTGTAGCCCGAATCCACGTAGTGGATCTCGCCCGTCACCCCGCCGGAGAGGTCGGAGAGCAGATAGAGGGCCGAACCGCCGATGTCCTCGAGGGAGACCGTGCGCCGCAGGGGCGCGTGCGCCTTCTGGAACGTGTACATGAGCCGCGCATCGGCGATGCCGGCTCCCGCGAGCGTGCGCACGGGGCCGGCCGAGAGCGCGTTGCAGCGGATCCCCCGCGGGCCGAGATCGGAGGCGATGTAGCGCACGGAGGCTTCGAGGGCGGCTTTGGCGACGCCCATGACGTTGTAGTTCGGCATGACCCGGGTCGAGCCGCCATAGGTAAGGGTGAGGAGCGAGCCGCCGTTCTGCATGCGCCGGGCCGCCCGCTGGGCGATCTCGGTGAAGGAGAAGCAGGAGATCACCATGGTGCGGGAGAAGTTCTCCCGCGTGGTGGCGTCCACATAGGCGCCCTTCAACTGCGACTTGTCGGAAAAGCCGATGGCGTGGACCACGAAGTCGAGCCCGCCCCAGCGCGCATCCACGGCCTCGAACAGCGCGTCCACGGAGGCGAGGTCCTCCACGTCGCACGGCACCACGAATTCGGAGCCGAGGGATTGGGCGAGCGGCGTCACGCGCCGGCCGAGCGCCTCGCCCTGATACGTGAAGGCGAGCTCGGCCCCGTGCTGGCCGAGCGTCTTGGCGATGCCCCAGGCGATGGAATGGTCGTTCGCGACGCCCATGATGAGGCCGCGCTTGCCCTGCATCAGACCGGTCATGGATGGCCCCTTGAAGCGTTGAGGCGCGGCAACGGCCATCAGGGCTCTTCAGCCGCGCTGAAAACAGCAAAACGGGACGGTCTGCACCGTCCCGCAGGCCGCGTTAGCCTTTTAGCGGAGCCGCCGCAAGGGCGGGGGCTCAAGCGTAGCGCTGCAGGACCAGGGTCGCGTTGGTACCGCCGAAGCCGAAGGAGTTGGAGAGCACCGTGTCAATCTTGGCGTCGTCGATGCGGTCCCGCACGATGTTCATGTCGGCGACGGCGGGGTCGATCTCCTCGATATGGGCGCTCTCGCAGATGAAGCGGTTGTTCATCATGAGAAGCGAATAGATCGCCTCCTGGACGCCCGTGGCGCCGAGGGAATGGCCGGTGAGGGATTTCGTGGCCGAGATCGGCGGGCACTTCTCGCCCGCGCCGAACACCTCGCGGATCGCCTCGATCTCCTTGAGGTCGCCGACGGGCGTCGCCGTGGCGTGCGGGTTGATGTAGTCGACCGGGCCGCGCACGTTCTGGAGCGCCATGCGCATGCAGCGCACCGCGCCTTCGCCTGAGGGCGCCACCATGTCGTAGCCGTCGGAGGTGGCGCCGTAGCCCACGACCTCGCCGTAGATCCGCGCGCCGCGGGCCTTAGCGTGCTCCAGTTCCTCCAGAACGAGAACGCCCGCGCCGCCCGCGATCACGAAGCCGTCGCGGTTCACGTCGTAGGCGCGGGATGCGGTGGCGGGCGTGCCGTTATACTTCGACGACATGGCGCCCATGGCATCGAACAGCACGGAGAGCGACCAGTCGAGCTCCTCCGAGCCGCCGGCGAACATCACGTCCTGCTTGCCGTACTGAATCATCTCGTAGGCGTTGCCGATGCAGTGGTTCGACGTCGCGCAGGCCGACGAGATGGAATAGTTCACGCCCTTGATCTTGAACCAGGTCGCGAGCGTCGCGGAGGCCGTCGACGACATGGCTTTGGGCACCGCGAAGGGGCCGACGCGCTTCGGGCCTTTGTTCCGCGTTACGTCGGCGGCTTCCACGATGGCCCGCGTCGAGGGGCCGCCCGAGCCCATGATGATGCCGGTGCGCTCGTTCGAGATGTCGCCGTCCTCGAGCCCCGCATCCCGGATCGCCTGATCCATCGCCACGTGGTTCCAGGCCGTGCCGCCGCCATGAAAGCGCATGGCCCGGCGGTCGACGGCCTCCTCGGCGTTGAGGGTCGGAGCGCCGTGCACCTGGCAGCGAAAGCCGAGCCGCTCGTAATCTTCGGCCTTGGAGATGCCGGAGCGCGCCTCGCGCAAGGAGGCCAGAACCTCCTGGGTGTTGTTGCCGATGGACGAGACGATGCCCATCCCGGTCACCACGACGCGTCTCATGCCCTGCTCCTCATCTGCGCAAACCCTGGCCTCTCCCGGGAGGTAACGCCGGGCGGGCCGGTTCTCAACCGCAACAGTCCGTGAAAGGATCAGCCGCCTGCCGCCGCAGCATCGGCCTGGAACAGGCCGACCCGCAGATCCTTCGCCTCGTAGATGCGCCGGCCGTCGGCCTCGAGGAACCCGTCCGCGATGCCGAGCACGAGCTTCGAGCGGAACACGCGCTTGAAGTCGACGCCGTACACCACCCGCTTGTGGGTCGGCAGCACCTGGTCGGAGAACTTCACCTCGCCGACGCCGAGGGCCCGCCCGCGCCCCGGGGAGCCGAGCCAGCCGAGGTAGAAGCCCACCATCTGCCAGAGCGCGTCGACGCCAAGGCAGCCCGGCATCACGGGGTCGCCCTTGAAGTGGCAGGGGAAGAACCAGAGGTCCGGCCGCACGTCGAGCTCCGCCCGCACGTGGCCCTTGCCGTGCTCGCCGCCATCCTCGCCGATGGAGGTGATGCGGTCGAACATCAGCATGGGGGGCAGGGGCAGCTGCGCGTTGCCGGGGCCGAACAATTCGCCCCGGCCGCAGGCCAGGAGTTCTTCGTAGGTGTAGCTCGACTGCCGGGCCATGCCGCTCGCGGGTCCTTTCATCCAACCGTCACAAAAGCGGGCCAAGGAGGCCTCCAGCGCCCCTCGTCCCGCAAAGGTGCGCTCTGGTAGCACAGGCCTCCGGGCCATCAAAGGGATCCTGTCGCGTGCGGGGGCTTGTTTGTCGCGCGGGCGTGAACCCGGGGCCAGACCGTTCCGGTTGCGGGAGCGCGGCTGCCCCCCTATGATCAAGGAAGCGCGTGCCGCGTCCACCCGAACATCCATGACCGATCCGTTGGCCACCCTGATCCAGCCGTCCCTTGCTCCTGCCGCCCGGCGGGGCTGCCCCCTGTCGGACCTGCGCGACAAGCTGCGCCGCGTGGGCCTGCGCCCGACGCGCCAGCGGGTGAGCCTCGGCTGGCTCCTCTTCGGCAAGGGCGACCGGCACATCACGGCCGAGATGCTGTTCGAGGAGGCGGGGCGCGCCCGCGTGCCGGTCTCGCTCGCCACGGTCTACAACACGCTCCACCAGTTCACGGAAGCGGGACTTTTGCGCCAGCTCGCGGTGGACGGCTCCAAGGCCTATTTCGACACCAACCCCTCCGAGCACCACCACTTCTTCCTCGAGGACGAGGGCGAACTGATCGACATGCCCACCGAGGGCGTCACGGTGGGCAGCCTGCCGGCCCCGCCGCCCGGCATGGAGGTGGCCGGCGTCGAGGTCATCGTGCGCCTGCGCAAGAAGCCCGCCTGAGCGGGCGACCGGCGCTCACTCCCAGGCGTCCACCCCAGCCCTCATCTAAGGGTTCGCGTGAGCGAACGTCTCGAAGGAGGGGGCGCATCCAGTGGGCGAGGGAGGCGCTGACCTGCGCTCCCTGAACCCTCCTTCGAGACGCGCTCTGACGAGCGCTCCTCAGGATGAGGGTCGAGGCCAGAATTTGGCCGCGCCGGCCTCAGCGCAGGAGTCCCAGTCCGATCACCGCGAAGCTGATGAGGAAGCCCGCCACGATGAAGTGGATGTGGCGCGGGACCACGAGGGCCAGGATCCCAAGGCCGAGCGCGATGAGCGGCAGCAGGTTCTTGATGCCGAGCGAGATGTTCATTCCGTCGTTTCCTTCGTCATGCGCCCGTCCCCCGGGCGTCATTCCACCCGCTCGTTCGGGTACACGCCCCAGAGCTTGTCCTGCCGGATATGGCCTTCCACGTCGCGGGCGCCGTCCATCACGATGACGATCCGGCACCAGGCGCCGTTGCAATCCTTGACGTGGGCGATGACCCCGGGCTGAAGCTTCGCCACGGGCTCCGCCCGGTCCTCGGGGCGTTCGAGCAGGGTGAGCGGCGGCACTTCGCCCTTCGCCCAGGGCATGACGAGGGCCGTGCGGCGGCCGGACAGGAGCGAGTGCAGGACCCAGCCCTCCGTTCCCTCCGAATCGCGGATCCGGCGCCAGGTCTCGTACTCGGCGACGATCTCGACGGGCAGTCCCGCCCGCTGGAACACCCAGGCCGTGCGATGATCCTTCGAGGGACCCTCGCGTAGGTTCACCCGGTCGGTCTTGAGGCTCACGTAGCGGGGAACCGGCAGTCCCGTTCCCTTGCGCCCTCCGAGGGGCTCCTGCGCGGCGGCCGGCCCGGCGCCGCTGAGGGCGAGGAGCGTGATCGCGAGAACGGTCTTGCGCATGGTCTCCTCCCGACGGATTGTGAAAAGCCCAGCCTTCTGATTAAGGAGGCCACGAGGGAGCCGCCACGCGGCGGCTCGTCACCTTCCCATCGCCGGATCAGGGTTAAGGCCGCCTTAATCCTCCGGCGCCACGCCGCCACGGGACTTGAAGCCCTGCCGATGAAGAAAAGACCGGTCGTCGTCGTCACCCGCCGCCTGCCGAACGTGGTCGAGACGCGCATGCGCGAGCTCTTCGACACGCGGCTCAACCTCGAGGACAAGCCCTTGCAGGCGGGCGAGCTGGCCGAGGCGGTGAGGACCGCCGACGTGCTCGTGCCGACGGTGACGGACGAGATCGACGCCTCCGTGCTGGCCCAGGCCGGGCCGAACCTCAAGCTCATCGCCAATTTCGGCAACGGGGTCGACAACATCGACGTGCAGGCGGCCCTCTCGCGGGGCATCACCGTCACCAACACGCCGGGCGTGCTCACGGACGACACCGCCGACATGACCATGGCGCTGATCATGGCGGTGGCGCGGCGCATCCCCGAGGGCGCGCGCATGATCCCGGAGGATACCTGGAGCGGCTGGTCGCCCACCGCCATGCTGGGGCACCGGATCACCGGCAAGCGCCTCGGCATCGTCGGCATGGGGCGGATCGGCCAGGCGCTGGCCCGGCGCGCGGGGGCGTTCGGCCTCGCGATCCACTACCACAACCGCCGCCGCGTCCCGCAGCGGATCGAGGACGAACTCGGGGCCACCTACTGGGAGAGCCTCGACCAGATGCTCGCCCGCATGGACATCGTGTCGGTGAACTGCCCGCACACCCCCGCCACCTATCACCTGCTCTCGGCGCGGCGCCTCAAGCTCATGCGGCCCGACGCCATCATCGTGAACACGGCCCGCGGCGAGATCATCGACGAGACCGCGCTCGCCCGCCTCATCGAGGCCGGCAGCCTCGGCGGCGCCGGGCTCGACGTGTTCGAGCAGGAGCCCGCCGTGAACCCGCGGCTCGTGAAGCTCGCCCGTCAGGGCAAGGTGGTGCTCATGCCGCATATGGGCTCGGCGACCCACGAGGGCCGGGTCGACATGGGCGAGAAGGTGATCGTGAACATCAAGACCTTCATGGACGGCCACCGCCCGCCGGACCGCGTCCTGCCGAGCATGCTCTAGGCAGGCCTTCGGGCCTCTACGGGGAGCCTGCGCCCAGCAGCCCGGCGATCTCGTCCGCCGCCCGCTCCGCCTCGTCCCAGGCACCGCCGACCGTGCCCCATTGCTGCCGCGAGAGGGCTTCGCCGGCGAACCAGATCCTGTCGCCCACGGGCCGCTTCAGGGCGTCCCGGATGGGAGCCCGCCCCGGCGGCACCACGGCCCAGGACGCCCGGGACCAGGGATCGTGCCGCCACGTCGTGGCGAGCGGCGAGGACAGGTCCCGGATCGCCCAGCGGCCGAACTGCTCCGCCAGCACCGCTCGGGCGTAGCGGGCCGGAGCGTCGGGGTCGCGGTTATCGAGGCTCGCGGCGGTCGGCTGGTCGAGTTCGAGGAAGTGGAACGGCGCGCCGTCGATGCGCGTCAGCAGGCCCGGCGGCTCGAGCCGGTTGCCGGCAAGATGCGCGAGGCGGTCCGGCCCCCGGAACGGCGCGCCCGGCCAGTGCAGCACCACGTGCTCGTAGACCCCGGCCGTAAAACCGTGGACGGCGTCCCGGGTCTGCGCCGGCAGGGCGGGCGTGAACCGGATCCCGCCCGCCTGCAGGACGAGCATCGGCGCCGTCATCACGAGGGCCCGGGCCTTCAAGGTACCGGCCCCGGTCTCGAGGGAAATCCCGGTCCCGCTCCAGTCGACGGCCGTCACCGGGGTGCCGAGCCTCACCGGAAGGCCGGCCGCCAGCCGGGCGATGTAGGCCCCGAGCCCCCCGGCGATGAAGAGGTTGTCGGCGAATTCCATGCTCGGGAAGTCGTGCAGGCTCACCTCCCGCAGAGGTCGGCCCGAGACGAGGCCGTGAACCTGCTCGACCCGCCGTCCCGCGGGACCGAGGGGCGGCAGCGCCCGCGCGGCCGCACGATCCTCGCCCGACCGGGCGGCCGCCGTCATGGCCCGGTCCGCCCGGTCGAACGCCCGGTCGAAGGCGGCCCGCTCCTCCCGCCGTCCGGGCCGGTCCCGCACGAAGAGGTGCCCCTCCTGCGGTGCCCGGCGCAGCCGCTCGCCCCGCTCGCGCCCCAGGCGGACGAGGGGGTTTATGGGCCCGGCATGAAGCCAATGCGCCCCAGGATCCACAGGGTGGCCCTTGATGCCGACCGTGACCGCCCGCCCGCCGACCCGCCCCCGGGCCTCCACCACCGCGACGGTGAACCCTCGGCTCAGGAGCCGCCGGGCGGCTGCGATCCCCGCGGAGCCCGCCCCGATGACGGCCACATCCGCCTCCCGCGGAGGGTCGCTCAAGGGTGGTCTGAACGCGAGAGGCCAGGGGAGCGTCATGGAGGGGATCCGGGCTTGCCTTGCTGATGGAGCGTTTCAGGGTAAAGTCCGCCGCGCCGGACGGCGGCAGCCGGAACCGGCGATCGGGGGAACGGACACGCGATGTTGATCCAGGCGGCCTTCAAGGCGTGGGGGCAGGTGTTCTCGCCGGCCCTGCGCAAGGTGCTGTGGAAGTCTCTTGCCCTCACGATCGGGCTCTTGGTCCTCGTCTGGTTCGGGCTGACCCGGCTTCTCGGCTCCTGGTTCGAGACCCACGACCTCAGCGCCAGCTACCCCGTGCTCGACAGCTTCGCCTATTTCCTGGCAGGGGCCGGCCTGTTCGTCGTCCTTGCCTATCTCCTGCCGGCGGTATCGGCCCTCGTTGCGGGCTATTTCCTCGACGACGTGGCGGAGGTGGTGGAGCGCACCGACTTCTCCGGCGAGCCGCCCGGCCAGGCGCTGCCGGTCGGCCGCGCCCTGCTCTACGGCCTGCGTTTCGCGGGGCTGTCGCTCGTCGTCAATCTCGCCGCCCTGGTGCTGGTCTTCGTGCCGGTGGTGAACGTGGCCGCCTTCTTCATCGCCAACGCCTATCTCCTCGGACGCGAGTATTTCGAACTCGCGGCCGGCCGGTTCCGGCCTCTGGAAGAGGCATCGCGCATGCGCGTGGAGCATCGCGGCACGGTGATGCTCGCCGGAGCCATGCTGGCGGGGCTCGTCCTGATCCCGGTGGTGAACCTCCTGACCCCGCTCTTCGGCGTGGCGCTCATGGTTCACGTGCACAAGCGCCTAGCGGGTCGAGCTCTGACCGACCGCGGGGCCGGACGCGCTGCCCGTCTGGAGGTTGGACCCGGGCCCCGTTGAGCGGGGCGCCAGGAGATCGGGCGCGTCCGACGGGGTCGCGTTGCGCTTGAGATCGAACTGGCCGCGCTTGCGGAACCGCATCATGTAGGCGGGCACCACCGCCTCGAAGGCCGTCGGCACGATGCCGAGGCCTTCCAGCGTGCGGCCCTCCCGCCGGGCGGCCTCCGACACCACGTTGTCGCGCTCGAGCAGGGTCACCTGATCGCGGGTGATGACGAGGTTGTCGGGCATGAGGCCGAGCGTCAGCCGGTCGAGGGCGCCGAGCACCGTCCCCTGAAGGCGCGCCACCGACCAGGGCACCGGCACGACGAGGCGACGCCGCTCGGTCTGTTCGAGCACATAGGAGACGATCTCCCGCAAGGGGAGCTGCTGCGGGCCGCCGAGCTCGTAGATGCGGCCGCCCGGCACGGTGCCGTCGATCGCCCGGGCGATCACGTCGGCCACATCGCCGGCATAGACCGGCTGGAAGCGGGTGTCGGCCCCGGCGAGCGGGATGACGGGCAGGGTGCGGGAGAGATCGGCGAAGCGCGTGAAGAACCCGTCGCCCGGGCCGAACAGCACGGAGGGACGCACGATCACGGCGTCCGGCCGCACGGCGAGAAGCCCCGCCTCGCCCTCGGCCTTGCTGCGGGCGTAGAGCGACTCGGAGCCGGCATCGGCGCCGATGGCCGAGACGTGGACGATGCGGGCTTCCGGGATCGCGGCTTCGGCGATGATGCGAGGGGCTTCGGCCTGCAGGGTCGAGAAGCGCTGGCGTCCGCCCTCCTGCAGGATGCCGACGAGGTTCACCACATGGTCGGCCTTCGCCACCGCGTGGCGCACCGATTCGGGATGGCGCAGGTTCGCCTGGATGGCGTGGATCTGGCCGTTCGCGCCGAAGACCTGAACGGGTCCGGCGAGCTCCGGCCGCCGCGTCGCGACGAGCACCCGGTAGCCCCGCTGGGCGAGCGCACGCACCACGTAGCGGCCAAGGAACCCGGAGCCGCCGAACACCGTGACGAGTTGCTGGGCCGGCGTACGGATCGCGCCGATCATGATGGTCTCTCCTCAACCTCAAGGGATGCCTGCGGTCAGAGCGCTTCCGGAACCGACGGCCTGCCAGAGCCCTCGGCACCGGGCGGTGCGCGGCACGAGAACCCTGTAGTCAAACCCGCTCACCCTGTGAAGTGGTCCAGCCCCGGCCCTGCGGCGGGTGAGCGCCCCATCCCCCGCGCAGATCCCGCATTGACGCGCCCGCCCGGTGTCGTTAAACGCGGTGCCCATGCCCAGGTGGCGGAATTGGTAGACGCGCTGGTTTCAGGTACCAGTGGTGAAAGCCGTGGAGGTTCGAGTCCTCTCCTGGGCACCATCTCTCTCTTAAGTGATTGAGAGTCACAGCTTTCTTTTGGGGCCAACACTTAGCGCTGCCTGACTGGTACAGACAGGTGGTACAAATGCCCCTTCCGATGACTCGACCCTGGAAGCACCCGCAAAGCGGGATTTATTGGCTGCGGCGAGCGGTTCCTCATGACCTGCGCGCACTGATTGGTCGACGCGAGGAGAAAAAGAGCCTCGGGACTCGAGACCCTGCCGAGGCGCGCCGTCGGCATGCGGCTGCTATTGCCGAACTCGAAGGTCGATGGGCGAACCTCCGCGCCGGTCCAAAGGGGCTCACCGAGGCCGACGCCTATGCCCTCACGGCCCATTTCGAGGACGAGTGGCTCAAGGCCCATTGGGATAACCCGAGTGAGCAGACTTTCTGGCGTGTTGAAGTCTACGAGCGGCTCTGGCCGAGCCCTGATCAGCTCACTAGGGAGCAGCTGAGACTTGACTACTTCGATCCGAATGCATCGGCCATTGCCAGTATGGAGGCGTGGTGTTTGGCGAAAGCTGCTGAGCTGAGCGACCACCAAGGTCTTCTCCTTGACGAGAAATCTCGACAGAGGCTCGCTCGCGGGGTTGCAGCCGCAGTGAACCGAGCGAGTGTGACTCTGCAGGCTATAACGAGAGGTCGGGTCCGCTTCTCTTGGCCGCCGGAGGCCCAACTCACGACCGCTGGAACCGCTCTCTCCCGCTCGAATGATTCCTCAGCCGTCATGCTTGAGGATCTCATCGCCGGCTGGGTCAAGGAGAAAAGGCCTGCCGAGCGGACCGTGTACGAATGGCGGCGCATAGCCCGGGAACTCACAAAGTTCATAGGCCATCAAGATGCGGCGAAGATGACGCCGGAGGATTTGCTTCGTTGGAAGACGTCGCTCATCGAGGCTGGCCTCCGGCCGAAAACGATCAGAGACGCCAAGCTGGCAGCTGTTCGGGCCATTCTGAGGTGGGGCGTGGACAACCGGCTTCTCGCCGAAAACGTCGCTGAAAAGGTGAAAGTGGAGGTCAACCGGAAACCGATCGAGGGGAAACGGGGGTACCGAGACGACGAGGCCGCGGTTGTTCTTCGCGCGGCGGCTATGGCCAAGGATCCGGTGCGCCGGTGGGTTCCTTGGCTGTGTGCTTATTCCGGCGCTCGGCTGGCAGAGGTGTGCCAGCTCAGAAAGGAAGACATACGGCTGATCGAGGGGGTCTGGTGCATGGCCTTCGACCCTGAAGCTGGATCCCTGAAGACGCGGAGCTCCGAACGGGTGATCCCGATTCACCCAGCAGTCCTCGAAACAGGCTTCCTTGTTTTCGTTGAACAGAGCGGACCTGGTCCGTTGTTCCCAACACTTGAGCCGGACCGGTTCGGAAGGAGGGGAGGGACAGGTACAAAGATCCTCGGTCGCTGGGTTCGTTCTCTCGGCCTCACGGATGTACGCGTGTCTCCGAGCCACTCCTGGCGACACCGCTTCATCACTCAAGCACGTCGGCACCAACTCGCACCTGATGTCACAAACGCGGTCACGGGGCACGCTCGTAAAAGTGTCGCTGACAGTTATGGGGAGTTCCCGATTGGTGTTATGTTGAGGGAAATCAGCAAAATTCCGATGATCCAGCTCGCCGCTGATGCTGGAGAGTGCATGTCGCCGGCCGCTCGGCTCCGGGACAAAGATAACGCCGCAACAACGTAGGCGAAACGGTCTAGGAGTGAGGCCTCAAACCCGGCAACTCCGCTGCAGAACCGCTGTGCTAGAGGGTATATTCAGAACCCCCTCCATACACCACACGCCCAAACACCTCCGCCGCCGCGATAGCGGCCGGCACGAACACCTCCCCACCGCTTCCACCTTACCTTCCTTACCTTCCGGACCTCCTTCGCCAACCACCACACTTCCTACCCTTCCCTACCAGCGCTCCACATCTCCTCAACCGACACCCCTGACCCGGCCAGCCAGTGCCCCCTCCCACCAGCCATGCATCCCAGCGCCCCACACTCTGCGTTTGTGGTGGTGTGAACATCTGCCCCTGCCCCCGTGAACCGCTCTCAGCCGCAACCCTGCGGCCCTGAGAGGATCACTTGGCGCATGCGCCCCACCACACCAGCTCTTCCCAACACCCCCGACCTGCCCGCCCTCACCCAGGCACCGCTCATCCCGGAGTTCGTCCTGCGGGCGCACCACGCCCACTGGCCCGCCGACCACCGCTTTAAGGCCGCGGCCCGGCTTCTGCAGTCTTTGTGGCGGGCTGACCGCGGCCTTCCGGCGGGGGCCTTCCTCACCCCTGAGGGCCATCGCCGCCGCCTTGGCTCCCGCCTCACCTTCGTCTCCGCCCGGGCCGGGGCCAACTTCCTCACCCCTGCCATCGCCCATACGGTCTGGCGCGAGCTCGCCTACCGCGAGATCGGCGCCCTTTACGACACCGACCGGCTAAGGCTGAACCTGCTCTCGTCCCAGCCGCTGCTGTTCAACCTCTTTGCCCCGCTCAAAGCGGACCTCGCCCTCGCCACCCGGGTTGTCGCCGAGCTGCTCCCCGGGTTCATGGACGAGGTCACGGACGTGCTCTTCGAGCATGCGCCCGCCCGCGGGCACCCGGCCTTCACGGGCGATCACACGGCGTTTGATCTTCTCATCCGGGGCCGCACGCCAACGGGCCAGCGCGCCTTCATCGCGCTTGAGCTCAAGTACGCGGAGGGCATGACCGAGGCCGCCCGCCCGCTTCATCCCCGCTACGACGAGCTGGCGCCCATATCGGGCCTGTTCAACGACCCGGCTGACCCAGCGCTCAGGGCCAACCCGCTCCAGCAGCTCTTTCGCCAGCACTGCCTCGCGCAATGCATGGTGCTGCGGGACGTCGCTGAGGTGGGCACTTACGGGTTCGTCGCGCCACGGCTCAACCACCTCGCCCAAGGAGCGGCGACGGCCTACGCCACACGTCTTGACGAGCACAACCCGGCCCGGGTGCCCTTCGTCGCCCTCACCCTCGAGCGCCTGATCGAGGCGATCGCCGCCGCCGGCGAGCCGTCCCACGCGGCCGCCCTGCACCGGCGCTACACCGACTTCCACCAGGTCGACGGTGAGCTGGAGCTGGCCCTCGCCGAGCAGACCCGGCCAGAGCCACACGGACGCGAGTGCGACGAGACCCCGGAAGGGGCTGAGGCAGCCCCGCCAGCGGCCTGACCGCCCACCACCCCCCTTCTCAACTCGCGCCCGCTGACCTGCTTCAGCGGGCCCTCTCTCCTGGTGCCTTCATGTCCCCATGCCCGACCTCCACTGAAGCAACGTTGCCCTTCATCACCGATGCCGAACGCGAGCGGCTCCTCAGCAACGGCCGGCGGGCCATTCACGAGCCGGCCTTCGACCCCCAGCCCGTCGTCAAGCTCTTCACCCCTGATGGGGCTGCCACCTGGCTCCTCACCGAGCTCGACCCAGATGACCCGGACCTCGCCTTCGGATTGTGCGATCTCGGTCTCGGGTACCCTGAGCTCGGACGCGTGTCGCTAGCCGAACTCGCCAGCGTTCGGGGACGGCTGGGGCTGCCGGTGGAGCGCGATGCGCACTTCCGGGCCGATAAGCCCCTTTCGCTCTATGCGGCTGAGGCCCAGCGCTCGGGGCGGGTGCTGGCATGAC
>JAESFT010000086.1_pt1 | contig 145394 bp, 137 predicted proteins | sample 9269451 | NCBI WGS metagenome assembly JAESFT01 (sample SAMN14502557, study PRJNA617106) | algae metagenome | isolation source: Scytonema hyalinum WJT4-NPBG1 and co-occurring heterotrophs from well... | place: USA: Mojave Desert, Joshua Tree National Park, California | collected 2006-05-25 | reverse complement strand
GATCCGCTGCATCAACCGGCTCGAAGAGCACCAGAAGGGCCGTATCGTCGTGGACGGTCACGAGCTCACCAACGACCTGAAGCGAATCGACGAGATCCGGCGCGACGTCGGCATGGTGTTCCAGCACTTCAACCTGTTCCCGCACCTCACCATCCTCGAGAACTGCACGCTCGCGCCGATCTGGGTGAAGAAGATGCCCAAGAAGGATGCCGAAGAAGTGGCGATGCGGTATCTGACCAGGGTGAAGATCCCCGAGCAGGCCAACAAGTATCCGGGCCAGCTCTCGGGCGGTCAGCAGCAGCGCGTGGCGATTGCCCGTTCCCTGTGCATGAACCCCAAGATCATGCTCTTCGACGAGCCGACCTCCGCCCTTGACCCCGAGATGGTGAAGGAGGTGCTCGACACCATGGTGAGCCTCGCGGAAGAGGGCATGACCATGCTGTGCGTGACCCACGAGATGGGCTTCGCGCGTCAGGTCGCCGACCGCGTGATCTTCATGGATTACGGCCAGATCGTTGAAATGAACACGCCGGACGAGTTCTTCAAGAACCCGCAGCACGAGCGCACCCGGCTCTTCCTCGGCCAGATCCTGCACTAGCGCCAGCGGCTTCGTTCAAGCCGTCTGGAACGCCCCTTCGCCTGGCTCTCCGTTCATCGCCCGCGTCATCTCGCGGGCGATTTCTTGTTCGCCGAGGATGATGTGGTCGGCGCCGTAGCCGCGCAGATGCTGGATCTCGGCATCGGAATGGGCTCGCGCGATGACGACGAGGTTCGCGTTCGCGGCACGTCCCACCTCGATCAGCGTACTGGCCTCGAAGGGATTCGGGATCGCGCTGATGAGCCAGCGGGCACCCGCCAGATTGGCGGCCTCGAGCAGGCCCGGCTCGCCGGACTTGCCGTCGATCACCTCGACGCCGTCGCTCCGCAGTTCATCGACCAGCCCCTGCCGCTCCTCCACCACGAGGAAGGGCACGCCGCGCCGCTTCAGATCCGCCACGATGTGCCGGCCGACGCGGCCATACCCCACCAGCACGGCATGCCCCGTGAGCTTGGTGCGCGCGACCGCGTCGGGCTCGGGCTCCGGGGGGACGGGAGCGGTGCGCTCGTCGGCAGGATTGGCCACGCGGCGCTCGCGCTCCTTGAGCCAGGGGGCGATCCGGTCGAGAGCGACGAAGAGCAGCGGGTTCAGCATGATGGACAAAAGCGCGCCCGCGAGGATCAGGTCGCTGCCCTGTTGGGGAAGAAGCGCGAGGCCGACGCCAAGGCCCGCGAGAATAAAGGAGAACTCGCCGATCTGCGCGAGGCTCGCGGCGATGGTGAGCGCAATGCTCAACGGGTGGCGGAACGCCAGCACGATCAAGAGCGCGGCCAGCGACTTGCCGACGACGATGATGAGCACCGTGGCGAGAACGGGCAGCGGCTCGCGTAAGAGAATCGAGGGGTCGAACAGCATCCCGACCGAGACGAAGAACAGGACCGCGAAGGCGTCGCGAAGCGGCAGCGTCTCGTTCGCGGCCTGATGGCTGAGGGGTGACTCCGCGAGGATCATGCCTGCGAAGAATGCGCCGAGCGCAAAGGACACGCCGAAGAGCTGGGCGGACCTGAAGGCGACGCCAAGCGCAATGGCGAGCACCGCCAGGCGGAAGAGCTCGCGCGATCCCGTATGGGCAACATAATGCAGCACCCAGGGGATGAGGCGCCGCCCCACCACCAGCATCAGGCCGACGAACGCCGCCACCTTGATGAGGGTCCATCCGAGCACCGCCCAGATGTTGCTTGGATCGAACCAGCCGACGAGACCTGGGATCTCCGGAACCCCGTCGACGGAAGCGGCGCGCCCGCCCAGCACGCCGGCCAGGGCCGGCAGCAGGACGAGCGTCAGGACCATGGCGAGGTCCTCGACGATAAGCCAGCCGATCGCGATGCGGCCCTTCTCGGTTTCGACCAGCCGGCGCTCCTGCATGGCGCGCAAGAGAACCACGGTGCTGGCGACGGACAGCGCGAGGCCGAAGACGATGCCGGCTCCGAACGACCAGCCGAGCGCCGCGGCGAGCGCCATGCCGAGCAGGGTCGCGACAGCAATCTGGCCGATGGCGCCGGGCACCGCGATCGCACGCACGGCCATGAGGTCGGATAATGAGAAGTGAAGCCCGACGCCGAACATCAGCAGGATGACGCCGATTTCGGCGAGTTGCGGCGCCAGTTCCTGATCGGCCACATAGCCCGGAGTGAAGGGGCCGATGAGCACGCCGGCCAACAGATAGCCGACCAGCGGCGAGAGCCGCAGCCGCTGCGCGAGGGCGCCGAAGACGAACGCCAATCCAAGCCCAGCCACGATGGTCGCGATGAGCGATGTGTGATGTGGCAAGGCCTCCTCCGTGGCTGGCGGGTGCGCGTCCCTCGATTTGTCGGGCTGATGTCCTTTACATGGTCACGCTTGCCGGCCGCGGCAACCCCGCAGGTCGTTCCTTCCCTCCCGCGCGTGCGCCGGTGAGCCACAGCCTTTCCGCAGGTCCAGGCTTTGCTTTTGCGCCGAACCGCGACATCTTCCCCATGGGGCTGATGTGAAATCGTGACGGCGACCTCGGGGGAGGGGGCCTTGAGCTTTATGGACTTCGGGCGGGCGGCGCTCGCCTGCTTCTTCACTTTCATCGCCGTCTATTACACGGCGAAACTGCTTGCCCTGCGGGCCCGTACCGGGGTGCGCCATGCGGATTACGGCGGTCCCGGCACCGCGCAATATGTCGGCCACCGGCTCTTCGGGGTGTTTCGCGTGTCGATCTGGGGGCTCTGCGTCGGGCGCGTGTTCTATCCCGAGATCGATGCGGCGCTCATTCCCTTCCCGGCGATCACAGGAACGGCCACGCTGGCCACGGGGCTCTCGCTCGTCCTCGTCTCGCTGGCGCTCATCGTCTATGTGCACAGCTACATGGGAGAGGCTTGGCGCTCGGGCGTCGGACCCGAGGGGCCGGAGCACCTCATCACCCGAGGTCCGTTCGGCCATATGCGGCATCCGCTCTTTGCGGCGATCGCGCTCGGGCAGGCCGGGTTCTTCCTCGCCCTCCCGAGCCTGTTCTCACTCATCTGTCTCGTGATCGGCGTTGCCGTGCTCTCGGTGCAGGCCCGCTTCGAGGAAGTCCGCATGGCCGAGCGTTTCGGCGGCGCCTGGCGCGACTACGCCGCCCGCGTCCCGGCCCTCATCCCACGTGTGGGTCAGTCTGCGGATTTCGACGAGCCGGTGGCCACCGGCAAGTCCTCCCGGGTGCCCCACTCGGCCCAGGAGCCGTCGTAGAGCGCCTTGACGGGGCGTCCGACGCTCTCGAGCGCCAGCGACACGATGGCGGCCGTGACCCCGGAACCGCAGGTGGTGATCACCGGCCGGTCCGCAGCGATCCCGGCGCGGTCGAGGGCGGCCTGGATCGCTTCGGGTGCCTTGAGGCGGCCGTTCTCCACGAGTTCGGCGTAGTGCAGGTTCTGGGCGCCCGGCATGTGACCTGGGCGGACGCCCGGGCGGGGCTCCGCCTCCTCGCCGCGAAACCGAGGGCCGGAGCGGGCATCGACCACCTGGGCGGAGCCCGATTGCAGAGCGCGCTCCACGTCGCGGGCATCGGCCACGGCGCCGCGGTCGAAGCGGGCCGTGAAGGTGCGCCGTGCCCGGGGGCGCGGCTCGCCTTCCTCGGTCGGGAAGCCAGCCTCCTTCCAGGCCGGCAGGCCACCTTCGAGGATCGCCACATCGCGGGCGCCGAAGATGCGGAACATCCAAGCGACCCGGGGCGCCGTGAACAGCCCGGCGCCGTCGTAGACCACGATCGTCATGCCGTCGCCGATGCCCATCGCGCCCACCTGCGCCGCGAAAGCCTCGGGTGAGGGCAGCATGTGGGGCAACGAGGAGTTTATGTCCCGCACCTCGTCGATGTCGAAGCGCACGGCGCCCGGGATATGACCCGCCCGGTACTCGGCCTCAGGGTCGCGGTTCATCGCTGGCAGGTACCAGGAAGCGTCCACCACCACGATATCGGGGGCGCCCAGGCGTTTGTTGAGCCAGGGAGCGGTGACGAAGGGGCCTTGGATCATGGATCCTCCTGGGACGCTGCTGCGGCTGCTCTATCAGGCGAGCGCGATCCGCACGCGGCGGTTCTGCTTGCCCTTCTTTTCGATGTCGGTGACGACCACAGCCCCGATCTCGGCGGTGGAGCGCACATGGGTGCCGCCGCAAGGCTGCAGGTCGATGCCGGCGATTTCGACGAGGCGCACCCGCCCGGAGCCGCGGGGCGGCTTCACCGACATGGTCTTCACGAGGCCCGGATTGGCATCGAGCTCCTCGTCCGTGATCCAGCGGTCCGTCACGGGAGCATCCTGGGCAATCAGGGCGTTGAGTTTCTCGGCAATCTCCGCCTTGTCGAGGCCGGCATCCGGAATGTCGAAATCGAGGCGCCCGTCGCCCTCGCCGATGGACCCGCCCGTGACGGGGTAGGGGAGCACGACGGAAAGAAGGTGGAGTGCGGTGTGAATCCGCATGCGCGGATGACGCCTGTCCCAATCGAGCGCGAGACGCACCCGGTCGCCCGGCCTCAGGCGAGTCGCATCGGGGCCGACCTGATGGACGATCTGGGTTCGATCAGGGGCGTAGACGGTGTTGAGAACCTGATGGGCGGTCCCGTCCGGCCCGGTGATGATGCCCACATCGCCCGGCTGGCCGCCGCCCTGAACGTAGAAGATCGTGCCATCGAGGATGACGCCGCCCTCGGGCGTCACGTCGACCACAAGGGCTTCGCAGGTCTTGGCATAGGCATCGTCGCGGAAGAGAGGGGCGGTCATCGGGGAGCCTGGCTTGAGCGGAGAGGCGGGACCGTAGGGACGCCCCGGCCGGGACGCAAGCGCTTCGCGCGGCGCCGTTTCACCGTATCGGGGTGCAAAATCGGGGCTGAAAGCGTGCGACTCGTTGCTCGGAGGGCGAAAAACGGCCAATCTTTCGTTGATCTGGAATCAAAACCGCGTCGTATACCCGTTCAACGGCGAACATCATGCAGTTCTGGCCGGGCTTTGAGGACAACACGTCTGTGACCATCCCTGCCGCGCAACCTGCAGATCGCGCCCTGGATGCGCTGTTGGCTGGCTACGCGACCGGCTCTCTCGGCGCGCCCCTGCACGTGCTCGTCGCCAGCCACCTGGCCCTGTCGCCCCAAAGCCGCGCTTTCGTGCGCAGCTTGGAGGCAGCCAACACGGTAGCGTTGGAGGGGATCGTCCCCGTGCCGGTGTCGAACCGGGACGCGAAGCTCCAGGCGATCTTCGAAGACGAGGCGCCGGGCGGCTCCATTTGGCGCGACCCACCTCGGGGCGACGGCGTGCTTCCGCCGCCCCTGGTCCATTACCTTGGCGCCAACTTGGCCGATCTGCGCTGGCGGACGCTGCTGCCTGGCGTGAAGGAGCACAAGATCGAGAAGACGGAGCACGGCGAGGCGGTGCTCTACTGGATCAAGCCTGGCCGAAAGATGCCGAACCACACCCACGAGGGCTCTGAATACACCCTCGTGCTCAAGGGTGGTTTCACCGAGGTGAGCGGGCATTATCGCCGGGGTGACATCGCCATCGCGGACCAGGAGATCGACCACCGTCCGATCGCGGATTTGGACGAGGACTGCATCTGCTTTGCCGTAACCGACGCGCCGCTGCAGCTCACCGGTCCGATCGGGCGCGTGGTGCAGCGCCTGTTCTCCAAGAAGAACTGATCGTCCGCCGCCTTCGATTAGGGCTTAGCGAAGACCATCTGCCTCACATCGATGGTCCCGGTGCGGAAGCCCGCCTCGCAATAGGCGAAGTAGTACTCCCATAACCGTCGGAACCGCTCGTCGAAGCCGAGTGGGGCAATGCTCGGCCAGGCGGCGCGAAACCGCTCTCGCCAGTGAACGAGGGTGCGGGCATAGTCGCGCCCGAAGGCGCGCTCCGCCTCCAGCGCCAGGCCGGAGCGGGCGCCTAGGCTTCGCAAGGCGTCCGCGGGCGGCAGCGCGCCTCCCGGAAAGACGAAGCGGCGGATGAAGTCGATGTCGCGCCGATACCCCGCGTAACGGTCGTTGCGGATCGTGATCACCTGCAGCCCGGCGCGCCCGCCCGCCCTCAGGCGCGCTGCCATGGTACGGAAGAACACGGGCCAGTAGGCCTCGCCGACCGCCTCGAACATCTCGATCGCAACGACCCGGTCGTAGAAGCCGCGTTCGTCGCGGTAATCCTGCAGCTTGATCTCGACCCTATCGGCGAGCCCTGCCTGGGCGATCCGCTCGCGTGCGTACGTTGCCTGCGCGGGCGAGATGGTGAGAGCCGTGACGCGGCAGCCGATCGCCTCGGCCGCGAAGGCCGCGAAGCCGCCCCAGCCGCAGCCGATCTCCAGCACATGGTGCGTCGGCTTGAGGTCGAGTGCGTCGGCGAGCGCGCGGTACTTGCGGATCTGGGCGCTTGCGAGGTCGTCGTCACCCTGTCCGAACAGCGCCGACGAATAGGTCATCGTCGGGTCGAGCCAGGCCTTGTAGAACCGATTCCCCAGCTCGTAATGGGCGTGGATGTTACGTTTCGCGCCCGCCCGCGTGTTCCGGTTCAGGCGGTGGCGCAGCACCTGCCAGATGCGCAGGGCGGAGCGATTGGGCAGCAGGGCCGCGACGAGATCGCGATTCGTCGCAAGCAGGGTGAGGAGGGCGGGGAGATTGGGCGTATCCCACTCCCCGTGCAAATAGCCTTCCGCGAAACCGAGATCGCCGCTCGAGGCCAGCCGCTTGGTGAAGGCCCAGTCGTTCACCACGATGGTGGCGTCCACGCCCGGCTCCCGGCCCACGAAGCGCAGGCGGCGCCCGTCCGGCGTGCAGACCACCAGGGTTCCGCTGCGGATATGGGAGGCGAGGCGCAGGATCCTTTGGGCGCCCGAGGGGAGATCGCGGGCGATTTCGTTCGGAGCAGAGACAGTCACGAGCATCGGGGTCGCTTCCGTCGGTACGCTCAAGCTTGAACCGGGGGCGGTGCGGCCTTCGGGGTCGCGGCAGCGGAGGTGGGCCGGGGAAGGAGCCTCACTCCCTTCAGCCACAGGCGCATCGCCTCCCAATGGATGCCCGCCACAACCTTCAGGGTCATCAGAGGCAAGGGGCCGAAGGCAGCGAGCAGCGAGGAGGAGGTCAGGCTCCGCCGCACACCCGCGAAGCCGGTGGAGAGGAGAGGTCCGTCGCCATCGGAGTGCAGAATGCGCAGGCGCACGCCCTCCTCGTCGAGCTGAAGGCGGAAGTCGTAGGCGCCGTTCAGATCGATGAAGGGCGAGACGTAGAAGGCTTTGCGGGTCCGATGGCAAAGGCCCGCCTCCGTGAGGCTCTCCGGGGCAACCGGCGCCACATAAGTGTGCCGCTCCCCGAAGGTATTGCGCACCTCGTAGAGCACGCCGACGAGGCGGTCCTGCCGGTCGAAGGCACAGTAGACGGCGAGCGGGTTGAACACGAAGCCAAGGCAGCGCGGATAGGCGAGGAGGAGGACGCGGCCCAGGGGACCGACGACGCCCCGCGAGGCGAGCTGCGCTTCCACGTACGGGCGCAGGGAGCTGCCGTCGCAGGGACCATGATCCCGCTCGTGGAAGCTCACGAGGTTGCGGCGGTTGACCGAGAAGATGCCGGAGGCGCTGTCCGCCTCGTCCAGCCGGTCGAGATCGATCAGGATCGGGGCGACGCGATAGGAGAAGCGGTGGGTGCGGGGCCGCAGCCGCGCGTGGAAGACGCGGCCTGGAACGAGCGAGACGGCGGCGTCAGGCGGCGAGAAGGCGGAGCCCATGGACCTCAGGCCGCCATGGGCAGCCGGCGCTCGGCGACGCGCCAGGGCACCACGGCGCCGAGACGCTCCGCGGCTTCAAGGCCAGAGACGAGCCCGTCCTCATGAAAGCCATAGCGGGTCCAGGCGCCGCAGAACCAGGTTCGGCGGGTGCCCTGGATCGCGGGCAGGCTCGCCTGGGCGCGGAGCGCCGCGTGGTCATATTGCGGGTGATCGTAGGCGAAGCGGCCGAACACCAGATCCTCGCGCGGCGGGCGCGACGGGTTGAGGCTGACAAAGAGAGGCCGCGCCGGGTCGATGCCCTGGAGGCGGTTCATCCAATAGGTGACGGTGGCAGATTGTGCCGTGTCGCGCTCCTTCAACAGGTTCCAGGACGACCAGGCGGCGAGGCGCTTCGGCATCAGGCTGGGATCGCGGTGGAGGTAGATCTCGTTCGGCGCGTAGGGGATGGCCGCGAGAACCGCGCGCTCCTGCGGCATGGCGTCGGCGAGCAGCGCCAGCGCTTCGTTGGAATGGACGGCGATCACCACCTCATCGAAGCGCTCGCGGTGCCCCTCGTGGTCCACCACCTCGACGTGCTCGCCGAAGCGGCGCACTTCTGCTGCCGCCCGCCCCAGGTGCATGCGGTCACGCAGCGGTGCGGTAAGCTTGTCGACATAGGTGCGGCTGCCGTCCACCACCGTGCGCCATTGCGGGCGCGTCCAGTGCATCAGCCGGTGGTTCTCGCAGAAGGCCACGAAGCTTTCGGCTGGGAAGCCCAACATCTTGGCCGGCGACGTCGACCAGATCGCCGCGCCCATGGCGAGGAGGTAGTCGTTGCGGAAACGGGCCGAATAGCGCCCGCGGTCGAGGTAATCGCCAAGCGAGAGACCCGCGAGGCGTCCGGCGCCGAGGTCGTGCACGGCCTGGCGGTTGAAGCGGATGATGTCGCCCAGCATGCGGAAATGCTGCGGCGAAACGAGATTGCGCTTTTGCGCGAAGAAGCCGGCGAGGCGCCGCTCGGAATCGCCGGCCCACTCGAAGGAGCCGTCGGCGACGGACACGGAAAAGCTCATGCTGGCAGGGCGCGTCGGCACACCAAGGTGGTCGAAGAGCGCCGCGAGGTTCGGGTAGTTCAGGTCGTTGTAGACCATGAAGCCGGTATCGACCGGAATCGTGACGCCGTCGTAATCCACCTCCACGGTGCCGCAATGGCCGCCGGCCCGGGACTCGCGTTCGTAGACCACCACCTCGTGAGGGGAGTGAGCGGTCAGGCTCCAGGCCGCGGCATTGCCGGCGATTCCCGAGCCGATGACGGCGATGCGCATAAGGGTGGTGCCCCGCGGAAGTTCTTGGGCCGCTTCAGGCGACCTTGTCTCTCGTCTTGCGGAAAGCCTCCAGGGCGCGGTCCCGCCTCGGCATGCTCCACGATCGGCTTCGGGTAGGTTTCGCCGAGCGTGACGCCCGCCTCCCGCAGAATCGCCGGGGAGGCTTCCCACGGCTTGTGGATATGCGAGGCGGGCAATCGGGACAATTCAGGCACATGGACGCGGATGTAATCGCCCTGCGGGTCGAACTTCTCCCCCTGGGCCACCGGGTTGAAGACGCGGTGAAAGGGCGCCGAGTCGGGACCCGATCCGGCGATCCACTGCCAGGAAAAGGCGTTGTTGGCGGGGTCCGCGTCCACGAGCGTGTCCCAGAACCACTCCTCGCCGCGCCGCCAGTCGATCAGGAGGTGCTTCACGAGAAAGGACGCCACGATCATCCGCACACGGTTGTGCATCCATCCGGTCCGCCAGAGCTGGCGCAGGCCTGCATCCACGATCGGGTAGCCCGTCCGCGCGCGCTGCCAAGCCCTCAGCATCCCCGCGTCGTTCGCCCAGGGAAATCGGTCGAAGCGCGGGTTGTGGTGGGCGGTGGCGAGGTCCGGAATGCGGTGGAGCAGGCTGTAGCAGAAGTCGCGCCAGATCACCTCGCCGACGAGCTTTTCGGCGTCGCCCTCGGGCAAGGCGCCGGCGCCGGTCGCCGCCTTGACCGCATGCCAGATCTGGCGCGGCGACACCTCGCCGAAGCGCAGATGCGGGGACAAGCGGGACGTTCCCGACACCGAGGGGCGGTTGCGGTTGTCGGCGTAACCCCGGGCGGAATCTGTCAGGAAGCGTGTCAGCCGCTCCTGGGCGCCCGCTTCCCCGCGGGTCCAGACCTCCCGGAAGCCACCAGCCCAATCCGGCTTCTTGGGTTCAAGCGCGAGGCTTTCCAAGGTGATGCGGCTCTCGCGGAGCGCCTTCGGCCAAGAACCGCCGGGGATGCGCTCCGGGGCTGGCAGGGGCGCGGACGGAGCTGGGGCTGCCGCGACGGCCTGAAGATAGGGGCCATAAACCTGGAACGGCGTGCCGGATTTGGTCGTGATCTCCCACGGCTCGTGCAGCAGGCGCCCGTTGGAGCTCTCGACCCGGATACCCGCGCGGGTGAGCGCGGTCTTGATGGCCGTATCAACCGCGATTTCCGCGGCCTGGTAGCGTCGGTTCCAGAACACGGCCGCGGGCTTCGCCTCCGCGGCAATCCGTTCCAGTATCCGCCCGGCTGGACCTCGGAACAGGGCGAGCGCCGCGCCGCGCTCCTCGAGGTCGCGCGCCAGAGCCTCGAGCGAGCCGTGCAGCCACCAGCGCGAGGCCGCGCCGAGCGGCCGCAGGCTGGGCGATTCCTCGTCGAACACGAAGGCGCACAGCACCGGAGCGCCGGATTTCAGGGCAGCCGCGAGGGCAGGATTGTCGGAGAGGCGGTGGTCGTCGCGAAACCAGACGAGAACGGGCTGAGACACGGAGAACTCCCTCCCGGCCTGGAGGCGCTCCCGGGAAGCCCGGGGTCTACGGAGGGGCAGGGGGAGCGGATCAGGGAAGCCGCTTGCCACGAGCGCCGAAAGCGCGCGGATCGGAACCGCTTGGCTGCGGTCGAAGATGTGTCGAGAAGGAGGGGGATGGCTCCGGCGGTAGGATTCGAACCTACGACCAACGGATTAACAGTCCGCTGCGCTACCGCTGCGCCACGCCGGAATACATCGCCACGGCCGCCAAGGCCGTCTGGATGCGGGGCATATATCACCGGAGCGGCGCCTTGCAACCCTTTTCGGACCCGAAACCGGGGATGTGGGGGAAACCCACTGCCGCAGGGGGCCGGCACGGCGCCACGGTTGCTCTTTCGGTTTCGCCTCTGCTATGAGGCCACGGCCGCGGCAAGCGGCACGCCCGGATGGCCTCGTGGCGGAGTGGTTACGCAGAGGACTGCAAATCCTTGTACGGGGGTTCGATTCCCTCCGAGGCCTCCATCTTTCCCCTTGAGCCGTGTCCACGCTCCGTGGCATCGCTCCGGCTGTCGGGCGGCCGCGTTCGTGCAATGCGGGTCCCGCCATCGTCGGTCGAACACCCGCTAGAGGCACGTCCATGGTCGATTTCGCGCAAGCCCGCCGCATCATGGTGGACAGCCAGTTGCGCCCCTTCGACGTGAACGACATCCCGCTCCTCGACGCCATGAACTCGATCCCGCGCGAGCGCTTCGTGGCGCCGGGCCGCGAGAGCCTCGCCTATATGGATCAGGACATGCCGGTGGCGGACGGGCGGCGGATGCTCTCGCCCATGATCGCAGCGCGCATGATCCAGAACCTGGAGGTCAGGGCCGGCGAGCGCGTGCTCGATGTGGCCTGCGGTCTCGGCTACACCTCCGCCATCATGGCCGAACTCGGCGGTGCCGTCATTGGGCTGGAAGATAACGAGGCCCTGGCTGCGGCGGCCCGCGAGCGACTCGCTGCGGCTGGCTTTGCAGGCGTTGCAGTCGTGGCGGGTCCCTTGGAGCAGGGTTACGCCGAGGGCGCGCCCTACGACGCCATTCTGGTCAACGGTGCCCTGGAGGTGCAGCCGGACGGGTTGCTGCGGCAGCTTAGCGAAGGCGGGCGCCTTGTCTGCGTGCAGGGGCGCGGACGCGCCGCAAAGGCGATGCTGTACGTGCGGGCCCGCGATGCTCTCAGTCAGCGAAGCCTCTTCGACGCGGCAGCGCCGGTCCTGGCCGCCTTCCGCGACGAACCCGGCTTCGTCTTCTAAACCGCCACTCTTTCCATTCTGTCTCTGCTCTGAGGTGTCGCTTTTTTGCGGCACCCGGCAGCGAAGTCGCTTCATGTCGCAGCGCAGCGATTGTCGGGCCCGAGCCGATGCATCATGGTCGCGGCGGAACGCGACGGGGGCGTCTTGTGATTCTCGGCTACAGGGCGAATGCTCAAGCGGGCCGTGGGTAGGTGAGTGTGACCAGAACACGAACTCTCGGCAGCCGGTTGCGTTTGGGGCTGCTGGCATCGGTTTTTGTCGCGACAGGAGCGGCCTCCGCCTCAGCCGAGACGCTGCAGGGAGCGCTCACGCGCGCTTACGGCAATAACCCGACCTTGAACGCCCAGCGCGCCAGCGTGCGGGCCACCGACGAGAACGTTGCCCGCGCCAAGGCCGGCTACCGTCCGCGTATCACCGGCAGCGCCGACGTTGGAATCAACTATACGGAAGCGACGTCCGCCGGACAGACGCGGAGCCAGACCACCTATCCTCGCGGTCTTGGCATTACAGTCGATCAGAATCTCTTCAACGGCTTCCGTACCGACAACACCGTGCGGCAGGCGGATTCGAGCGTGCTCGGCGCCCGCGAGACCCTGCGCAACAACGAGCAGAACACCCTGTTCGATGCAGCCTCCGCCTATATGGGCGTGCTGCGCGACACGGCGCTTCTCAATCTCCAGCGCAACAACGTGGAGGTGATCGAGGAGCAGCTGCGCCAGGTTCAGGATCGTTTCAACGTGGGCGAGGTCACCCGCACGGACGTGGCCCAGGCCGAGGCGCGCCTCGCGCTCTCCCGCTCGCAGGCGAGCCTCGCGGAATCGACGCTGCGCACCAGCATCGGCCGCTACCGCCAGATCATCGGGGTGGAGCCCCGCTCCCTCGCCCCTGGGCGGCCCCTCGACGCCATGGTTCCGCGCTCGATCGAAGAGGCGCAGCGGCGTGCCCAGGAGGAGCATCCTGCCATCAAGGCGGCGCTCCACGGTGTCGACGTGGCAGCGCTGCAGGTTCGGATCACGGAAGGCGAGCTCTATCCGTCGCTCGGCGTGCGCGGTTCGGCCAGCCAGCGGTTCGATCAGCAGGGACCGGGCACCGAGGTGTTCTCGGCGTCTGCGGTGCTGCAGCTCACCGTGCCGATTTACGAGGGCGGCGAGGTTTATGCCCGCACCCGGCAAGCTAAGGAAACCGAGGGCCAGCGGCGGCTCGAGGCCGACGCGGTGCGCGAGCAGGTGCGCGCGGCGGTGATCTCCTCCTGGGGCCAGTACGAGGCCGCGAAGGCTCAGATCACGGCGGCGGAAGCGCAGGTGGAAGCCGCCGAAACAGCGCTCACCGGCGTGCGCGAGGAGGCTCGTGTCGGCCAGCGCACGACTCTGGACGTCCTGAACGCACAGCAGGAGTTGCTGAACGCGCGCGTGAACCTCATCACGGCCCAGCGCGATCGGGTGGTGGCGTCCTACGCCGTCGTGCAGGCCACGGGCCGGCTGAACTCGCGGGCCCTCGGCCTCGCGGTGCAGCATTACAGCCCGAAGCTCCATTACGATCAGGTCAAGGACCTCTGGGGCGGGCTCACCACGCCGGACGGGCGCTAGAGCGGGGCCTCCAGGGCGGGCCGCTCGATCAGAGAAGAAAGCGGTGAATCCGGCCCGGCAAACCGCCTCGGCGGCTTTGCCTCGGAACCGGCGGCGTGGGATAGTCCTTGTCATCAGGGGCAACAATGTCCCGCTTTTTCAATGACTTCTGATTGGTCGTGCGCATGAGTCCCGCAAGCACCCGGGTGCAAGAGCCCTCCATGGAGGAGATTCTCGCCTCCATCCGCCGCATCATCGCGGACGACCAGGACCGCGCCCCGCGCCTGCGGCCGGACCTGCCGCCGGAGGTCCCACCGCACAATCTCGTGCCGGCGGCTGCGCCGGTGCGGGAGCCCGCCGATGACGCCGTGCCGCCGGTTTCGGAGGCACTGGCCGTGGCTGAACCCGTTGCAGAGCCGGAGACTGTGCCGTCCGCTTTCGATGCGGCGGATCTAGACGGCGCGCGGTTCGAGGCCGAGCCGGAGCCCGAAGCGGCGGCTCCCATGGTTGCAGCGCAGGCCCATCCTGTCCCTCCCACCGCGCTCATGTCGGATCCGGTCGGTGCCGCCGTAGCGGGCTCGTTCGGGCGGCTGGCCGCCACGCTGCACCGGCCGCAGCCGGCCCGCACCATGGAAGAGCATGTGAGCGAGATGCTTCGGCCTATGCTCCAGTCTTGGCTCGACGAGAACTTGCCCGCCCTCGTGGAGCGCCTCGTGGAGGCGGAGATCGAGCGGCTGGCCCGCCAGCGCCGCTGACTCTCCCACAGGCCGCGCGGCGTCGCTGCGGTTGACTTGGGGAAACGCGTCCGGTTTGTAGCCGACAGCCTGCGCCCTCGGGGCGCCAACCTGCCGGTTTTGTCATGTCCGATACGCTGACGGCTCCCGCTGCCCCCGAGGCGCGCGCCCGAATGGAAAAAACCTTCGATCCCGCCGCCGTGGAGGCCAGGATCGCCGCGCGCTGGGAGCAGGCCGAGGCCTTCAAGGCCGGGCGCCTGGACCGGCAGGGTGCCGAGCCCTACACCATCGTGATTCCGCCGCCGAACGTGACGGGCTCGCTTCATATGGGGCACGCCCTCAACAACACGGTGCAGGACATCCTCTGCCGCTTCGAGCGCATGCGCGGACGCGACGTGCTCTGGCAGCCCGGCACCGACCATGCCGGCATCGCCACCCAGATGGTGGTGGAGCGCCGGCTCATGGAGCGGCAGATCCACCGCCGCACGCTCGGCCGCGACGAGTTCGTCAAGCGGGTGTGGGAGTGGAAGGAGGAATCGGGCAGCACGATCATCAACCAGCTGAAGCGCCTCGGCGCCTCCTGCGATTGGTCGCGCGAGCGCTTTACCATGGGCGCGGACGGCTCGGCCGACGACCAGATGGTCCGCGCCGTGTTGAAGGTGTTCGTGGACCTCTACAAGCAGGGCCTGCTCTACAAGGACAAGCGGCTCGTGAACTGGGACCCCAAGTTCCAGACCGCGATCTCCGACCTTGAAGTCCAGCAGGTCGAGATCAAGGGCCATCTCTGGCACATCCGCTACCCCATCGAAGGCGAGGCGGATCGCTTCATCACCGTGGCGACGACGCGGCCCGAGACGATGCTGGGCGACGTGGCGGTGGCGGTGCACCCGGAGGACGAGCGCTTCCGCGATCTCGTCGGCAAGCACGCGATCCTGCCGCTGGTCGGCCGGCGCATTCCGATCGTCGCCGACGAGTATTCGGATCCCGAAAAGGGCACGGGCGCTGTGAAGATCACGCCCGCGCACGATTTCAACGATTTCGAGGTGGGGCGCCGCCACAAGCTGCCGCTCGTCAACGTGCTCGGCACCGAGGCGCGGTTGGCACTCTCCGGCAACGACGCCTTCTTCGCCGGCATCGAGCCTTCGGCCGATCTCGAGGCGGTCATGGCCCTCGATGGCGTTGATCGCGCCGAGGCCCGCAAGCAGATCGTTGCCATGCTGGAGGAGCGCGGCTTCCTCGTGGAGATCGAGCCGCACACCCACATGGTGCCGCACGGCGACCGCTCAAATGTGGTGATCGAGCCCTATCTCACGGACCAGTGGTACGTGAACGTGAAGCCCTTGGCCGAGCGCGCGCTTGGGGCCGTGAAGGACGGCAAGACCCGCTTCGTCCCTGAGAACTGGGAGAAGACCTACTTCCAGTGGCTCGAGAACATCGAGCCCTGGTGCGTGTCGCGCCAGCTCTGGTGGGGCCATCAGATTCCCGCCTGGTACGACGACAGCGGCAACGTCTATGTGGCGCTCTCGGAAGAGGAGGCGCGGGCCGAGGCCCGCGCGAAGAACGGTGCCGATGTGCCGTTGCGGCGCGATGAGGACGTGCTCGACACCTGGTTCTCCTCGGCGCTCTGGCCGTTCTCGACGCTGGGCTGGCCGGACGAGACCCCGGAGGTGCGCCGCTACTATCCCACCAACACGCTGGTCACCGGCTTTGACATCATCTTCTTCTGGGTCGCCCGGATGATGATGATGGGTCTGCACTTCATGGACGAGGTGCCCTTCGACACCGTCTACATCCACGCCCTCGTTCGCGATGAGAAGGGCGCCAAGATGTCGAAGTCGAAAGGCAACGTGATCGATCCCCTCGACGTGGTGGAGCAATACGGCGCGGATGCCCTGCGCATGACGCTCGCCGCCATGGCGGCGCAGGGCCGCGACCTCAAGCTCTCGGTGCAGCGCGTCGAGGGTTACCGCAACTTCGCGACCAAAATCTGGAACGCCGCGCGTTTCGCCGAGATGAACGGCTGCACCCGCGTCGCCGGCTTCGACCCGGCCGGCGTGCAGCAGACCCTCAACCGCTGGGCCTTGAGCGAGTGCGCCAAGGCGGTGACCGAGGTTGCGCAGGGCATCCAGGCCTACAAGTTCAACGAGGCGGCGGGCGCCGCTTATCGTTTCGTCTGGAACGTGTTCTGCGACTGGACGCTGGAGCTCTCGAAGCCCGTGCTCCAGGGGCCGGATTCGCCTGCCAAAGACGAGACCCGCGCCACCATCGCTTTCGTCTTCGACGAAATCTGCAAGCTGCTCCATCCCTTCATGCCGTTCCTCACCGAGGAGCTGTGGGCGATCAAGGGTGAGGACGGCCCGGCACGGGAGGGGATCCTGGCGCTCACGCCCTGGCCGCAGCTCGATGGCTTGGTGGACGCCGAAGCCGAGGCCGAGATCGGCTACGTGGTAGACCTCATTACCGAAATCCGCTCCGCGCGGTCGGAGACGAACGTGCCGGCCGGCGCGCAAATTCCGCTGGTTCTCGTGACCCCCTCGGCCGATGTGCAGGCCCGCGTGGAGCGCTGGGGCGATGTGGTGCGGCGCATGGCTCGGTTGTCCGAGATCGCCACCGCCGACAAGGCGCCCGGCTCCTCGGTGCAGCTTCTCGTACGCGGCGAAGTCGCGGCGCTGCCGCTGGAAGGCGTCGTCGATCTGGCGGCGGAGCGTGCGCGTCTTGCCAAGGAAACCCAGAAGATCGACGCGGATGTCGCCAAGATCGACGCAAAGCTCGGGAACGCCGACTTCCTGAAGCGCGCGCCCGAAGAGGTGGTCGACGAGCAGCGCGAGCGGCGCGAGGAGGCGCTGGCCCGCAAGCAGAAGATCGCCGAGGCGCTCGGCCGTCTGCAAGGCCAGTGAGCTCGCACAAACGCGCAGGAGGTCGCCACAGTGCGATCTCCTGGCTCAACCGTCAGCTCTCCGCACGTCCGCCCTTCCACGATGCGGAGGGGCGCAAAGGGCTGTGGACGCGCTTCACCCGCGCACCGGTCCACAAGGTCGTCACGTACCGCCTACACCGGAGCGGTGTGACGCGGCCTTGGCGCATCGCGGTTCTGGCGGACTTGCATCTCGGCAGCCATGCGGACGACGTGAACCGCCTGCGCGGGATCGTGGCCGATACGAACGACCTCGACCCCGATCTCGTGCTGCTCCTCGGCGACTACGTGAACATGATGCCCTTCGGGGGCGGCCGGGTTCCGCCGCACACCATCGCGGGGGTGCTGCGGGGGTTGTCCGCAAGGGCCGGCGTGTTCGGCGTGCTGGGCAACCACGATTGGCGCTATGGGGCCGAAGCCGTGCGGCGCGCTTTCGCGGCCGACGGCTTGAGGCTCATCGACAACCGCATCGCCGTGGTGGAACGCGAGGGCCACCGGCTTGCGCTGCTTGGGCTCGACGACGATTCGGAAGGCGAGCCCGACCTCTCTCTCTTCGCCAAACTTCCCGCAGGCGTGGCGACCATCGTCGTCACCCACGATCCAGGCCTCCTGCACGAGATCCCCGCGGGCCACCTCGTGGTTTGCGGCCACATGCATGCGGGGCAGATCCGCTGGCCGAACCGCACACCGCCCGTCATCCCCTCCGGCCGCGCCCCGCGCCGCTGGGCGCACGGCCATGTGCGGGAGAACGGCTGCGAACTCATCGTCAGCGCGGGTCTCGGCTGCTCGGGCTTTCCGCTGCGGATCGGCAGCCCGCCCGAAATCGTGGTGCTGGAACTCACCGGGCCCTGAAGTCGTCCGCTCTTGACGTTGCGTCGGAACGGGCATCCTAAGAGGCCAAGACGCTCATCTCGCGGGAAGCCCACCGTGCTCGACTCAGTTCTCATCGCCAATCGCGGCGAGATCGCCTGCCGCATCATCCGCACCGCCCGCCGCCTCGGCATGCGCACCATCGCGGTGTATTCCGAAGCGGATGCCGACGCGCTCTTCGTCCAGATGGCGGACGAGGCGCATCTCATCGGCCCGGCCCCGGCGCGGGAGAGCTATCTCGTTATCGACAAGATCATCGAGGTCGCGAAACGCACCGGCGCGGCCTCGATCCACCCGGGCTACGGCTTCCTCTCCGAGCGCGCGGAATTCGCGGACGCCTGCGCCGCCAACGGTATCGCTTTCGTCGGGCCGCCGGCTTCCGCGATCAAGGCCATGGGCCTGAAGGACGCCGCGAAGGCGCTAGTCCAGCAGGCCGGGGTGCCGGTGGTGCCTGGTTATCACGGCGCCAAGCAGGAGCCCGAGTTCCTGCGCCAGAAGGCCTACGAGATCGGCTACCCCGTGCTCATCAAGGCCGTGGCGGGCGGCGGCGGCAAGGGCATGCGGCGCGTCGACAAAGTCGCCGAGTTCGAGGCCGCCCTGGAGAGCGCCCAGCGCGAGGCCCAGAACGCCTTTGGCGACCCGCGGGTACTCGTCGAAAAGTACGTGCTCTCGCCGCGGCACATCGAGATCCAGGTTTTCGCCGACGGCCACGGCAACGTGGTGCACCTCTTCGAGCGCGATTGCTCGCTCCAGCGCCGGCACCAGAAGGTGATCGAAGAGGCGCCAGCGCCCGGCATGCCAGAGGAGATGCGCGCCGCCATGGGCCGCGCCGCCGTCGAAGCCGCGCGCGCGGTCGGCTATGTGGGCGCCGGCACCGTGGAGTTCATCGCCGACGGACGCGAGGGCCTGAGACCCGACCGCTTCTACTTCATGGAAATGAACACCCGGCTGCAGGTCGAGCATCCGGTCACCGAGGCGATCACCGGCCTCGACCTCGTCGAGCTGCAGTTCCGCGTCGCGTCCGGCGAGCGGCTGCCCTTCGCGCAAGGCGATCTGCGCATCGATGGGCACGCGGTCGAAGCGCGCCTCTATGCGGAGGATCCGGAGCGCGAGTTCCTGCCCTCGACGGGGCGGCTGTGGGCCCTCGACTTTCCGGCAGGCGAGGGGCTTCGCATCGACACGGGCGTGGAAGCGGGCGACGAGGTGACGCCCTTCTACGATCCGATGATCGCGAAGGTGATCGCCCATGGCGCCACCCGTGACGAGGCTCTCGACCACCTCGCCGAGGCGCTCGGCCAGACGATGGTTGCGGGCCCGAAAACCAATGTGGCCTTCCTGAAGGCGCTCTGCGAGGCGGAAGGTTTCCGGCGCGGGCCGTTCGATACCGGCTTCATCGACCGCAATCTTCAGGCGCTCGGTGCCGTGCCGAGGCCGACGGATGCTGCGGTGGCGGCGGCCGGCGCGCTCTATCTGGTTCAGCGCCAAGCCGAGGAAATCGCGCTCGGCCAGTCTGTTCATGCGGCCGATGCGGGCGGACCCTGGTGGGTGGACGACGGCTTCCAGCTTCTGGGCTCCCGCGCCACCGGATTGCCGCTCGTGGTCGAAGGCGAGCCCCTTCGCCTCGATCTCACCTGGGACGAGAGCGGGCCTGCCATCGACACCGGCGCGGGCGGGCAGGATGACCAGGACTTTGCGATCGTCGAAACCGACGACGGCGTCATCGTTCTCGACCAAGGGCGTCAGACCCGCGTGGCGCTCCACGATCCCTTCGCGGTCGATCTCGAACACATGGACGAGGGCGGCTCCGTGAAGGCGCCGATGCACGGCAAGCTCATCGCGCTGTTCGTCCAGCCCGGGGATCGGGTCGAGAAGGGCCAGCGCCTCGCCATCGTCGAGGCCATGAAGATGGAGCACGCCCTCGTGGCGCCGGCGGACGGAGAGGTCGCCGAAGTGGCTGCCGAGGTCGGATCGCAAGTGTCCGAGGGCGCTCGGTTGATCGTGTTGAAGGCAAACGGCGAGTAGCGAGCGGGTGCGGCGACGGCGTGGATGGCTGGCCGAGGCATGAGCCTATAGGGTCGCGTTCCACTCACCATTCGCCACTCACCGCCCCTTCCCGATGCCCCTCCACCTCATCAAGCTCTGCGTCGGCTGCGACTCGATCCGCGATCTCGAAGACTGGATCGAGGAGAACCAGACGCTCCACCGGCGTCTCGGCCGGGCCTACGAGCAAACCCACACCACCCGCATGGTGCCCAAACGCTTGGGCGAGATCGTGGGGGGCGGCTCGCTCTACTGGGTCATCAAAGGCCAGCTCGCCTGCCGGCAGCGCCTCATGGACATCCGGCCTTTCACCGACAATGCGGGGATCGGCCGCTGCCATCTCGTACTGGAGCCGGTGGTGGTCCAGGTCGACCCGCGCCCCTGCCGGCCGTTCCAGGGCTGGCGCTACCTGGAGCACAAGGATGCTCCGGGCGATCTCGGGGCGGGAGCGACGGGCCTCGGTGAGATGCCCGAAGGCCTCCGCCGGGAGCTCGTTGACCTCGGCCTTCTCTAATCGGGACCGAATCGCGGAGGCCCGCTGAGAATCTTCTCTTGACGGATCGTCACGCCCGGGAACCGCAGGGCTCAGATTCGCATTGGCTCAGCAGGTCAGTAGAGTGGAGGTTGCGATGCTCCTGTCTGCATCCGAGGGCCGGCACTGGCGTTACGAGGTGTGCGAGCACGAGGACGGGTATCTCGTTCAGATGCGAGATCTCGCAACCGGCGAACTCGACGATGAATTCACCACCATCTTCCGCACCATGCCGGTCGCGTTCGCCTATGCCGAGATGTCGGCGGCGTTCGAGCGCTTCGCGGCATCCGAGCTGGAGGCGGTCGAAGACGAACAGATCGAAATCGATCTGGAGGCCACCGAGCGCAACTTCATCGATCTGAGCGACCGCCTGCACGACAGCGGCATCAACGATGTGGCGGTGCGAGCCTGGGAGCGTGATTACGCCCGCCAGAGCACGGAAGGGTCGGTCCGGGTCCTCCACTGAGCCCGCACCCCGATATCGGACGAAGGCCGCTCCACCGGGGCGGCCTTTTTCGTAGCGCGAGGCGAAGGGCTGGCACGCGCTCTGCGGCTCTCAGGGCATGGGGCTTGGGATTTACAAGCGCCGCGCCTCCGCCCACATCTTGCGTATGACGATCTTCACCACAGGCCCGGCCCAGGGCGCTCGATGACCGACCGCAGGCCCGTGGCGCGGCCGGGCGGCTCGGCCGTCGACGCCTTTCTCGATCAGGCCAAGCAGGTTGCGCCCGCCGCAGGCGGGATCCCGAAGGCGCGCCTCGTCTTTGCGCTGGACGCCACCATGAGCCGCCAGCCCACCTGGGACCTCGCCTGCCGGCTGCAGGGCGAGATGTTCGCCACAGCCTCCTCTGTCGGCGGGCTCGGCGTCCAGCTCGTCTATTTTCGCGGTTTCGACGAATGCAAGGCGTCGCGCTGGGTGAACGAGCCGAAGGCGCTGACGGGGCTCATGTCGGGCATCGACTGCCGGGGCGGGCACACACAGATGGTTCGCGTCCTGCGCCATGTGGCGAACGAGGCCGGTCGGTCGCCTGTCCGCGCGCTCGTCTTCGTGGGCGACGCCATGGAGGAGCCCATCGACACCGTCTGCGCCGCTGCCGGCGAGCTGGCGTTGCGGGGCATCAAGGCTTTCATGTTCCACGAGGGGCACGATCCCGAGGCCGCCCGGGCCTTCCAGGAGGTCGCCCGCCTCACCAGCGGCGCCTATGCGCGGTTCGATGCGGCAGCGCCGGGACAGCTCGCGGGGTTGCTCCGCGCTGCGGCGGCCTATGCCAGCGGCGGCGTCGATGCCCTGAAGCGGCTCGCCTCCGGCGATGCCGATGCCCGCCGGCTCCTGACCGCCTTGGGCGGTCGCTCGTGATCCTGTTTAGGGTTGAACGCCCATGATAACGCTCATGTACGGCGCCGCGGCCGTGTTTGCGGTGTGGTGGCTCTCGAAGGTGTTCGCCCGCGCCAACACGGCGCTCATCGCCCGGGCCGTGAAGGTGGTCGGGGGGGTGCTGGCGCTCGGGGCCGCAGGCGTACTCGGCCTCAAGGGGCGCATCGACATGGCGCTGCTGCTGGCGGGCCTGGCCTCTTGGCTCCTCGGCTGGAGCATCCTGCCCAATATCTTTCCGTGGTGGAATCAGGGGCGGGGGGCGACGCCCACCCCCGGCCGCGTGTCGCGGGTTCGCTCGGCCATGATCGAGATGGAACTCGATCACGACACCGGCACCATGGAGGGGACCGTGCTCGCGGGCGCGCTCGCCGGCCGCAGGCTCGAGAGCCTCGACGAGACAGCGCTCATGACCCTCTACGAAGGGTGTCGGCGGCAGGACCCCGACGGGGTGCGGCTCCTAGAGGCGTATCTCGACCGCCGGTTTGCCGGCTGGCGTCAGGACGCTCACGCTGACACGGACCCGGGGCCGCGCGCTCAGGCGCGCTCGGGCACGATGACGGAACAGGAAGCCTACCAGATCCTGGGCCTTGAGCCGGGGGCGGGTGCCGACGACATCCGCCGGGCGCACCGGGCGCTGATGAAGAAACTGCACCCCGACCAGGGGGGCTCGACGTACTTGGCGGCCCGCGTCAACGAGGCCAAGGAAATCCTGCTGAGCCAGCATCGCTAATACTCCACGCGCGATGAGGGGACTGGAAGTGGAGGCGGCGCCGAACACGCGCCGCCTGAAGCACGGTTAGCTGCGCGTCGCGAAGCAGGAGAAGCCGCTGCGCTTGAGCGTCTTGCAGGCATCCTGCGCCTCGTCGGCATCGTCGAAGCCCGAGAAGCGCGCCCGGAATAGGGTCGCGCCGTCGCGGCTCACCTTCTCGGTGAAGGGGGCCGCGCCCGAGAGCGTACGGCCGGACTTCGCCTTGGCCTCGTCGAGGATAGCCTTCGCCTTGGTCTCCTCGTCGGTGGCGCCGAGCTGGATCACCCAGGCCGAAACCGGAGCGACGCGGGGCGTCTCGCGCGCCGCCTCGCGAACGGGCTCGGCCTTCGGCTGAGCCGCCTCGACGCGAGCCGGGGCAGGAGCGGGGGCCGGGATTGTGGTCGGGAGGCGATCCTCGAGCTTGGAGGCCGGCACGGTCGGAGCAACGCCGGCGGTCTGGACCGGCGCCGCAGCCGGACGCACCGGCTCGACCGGCGCCATGGCCGCGTAGGCGTGGGCGTTGAGGGGCAGAGGGGCTTGCCCGCCCGACTGCCACCGGGACGACGGCGTCGTGGTCGAGCTGGCGCCCGCCGCGGAAGCGACAACGGGACGGAGGCTGGTGAGATCGAGCGGCCTGCGGGCTCCCGGCGTTGCGGTCCCGGCTGTGGTGTCCACATCGGCCGTGCGGGGCTGCGCCTGCGCAACCTGCGCGACCGGAGCGGGGGCCGCGAGGCGCGCGGGCTGCGCCACCGGAGCCGGGGCAGGCTCGGCGGCGGCCACGGCCCGGGCGCCTTCCCCGATCGGCGGCGTCTGACGAGCGCCGGCAAAGGCACGCGGCAGGTTCGAGCGCACGAGCGAGGCCATTATCTGGTCGCGGCTCGCGCCCGAGCGGCCGCCGAGGACGACGGCGACCACGTGCCGGTCGTCCGTCTTCGCATTCGTCATCAGGTTGAAGCCGGAGGCGCGGGTGAAGCCCGTCTTGATGCCGTCCACGCCCTCGACCCGCCCGAGCAGCTTGTTGTGGTTGCCGTGGCTGCGGCCGGCATAGTTGAACACGCGGGCCTGGAAGTAGCGGTAATAGCGCGGGAAGCGGTCCTGGATGGCCCGGGCCAGAATGGTGAGGTCCCGGGCGGTCGTGACCTGCTCGGGATCGGGCAGGCCCGAAGCGTTGCGGTACACGGTGCGGTTCATGCCGAGCGAGCGCGCCTTGCGGGTCATCTGCTCGGCGAATTCTTCCTCGGAGCCGCCGAGATTTTCGGCCACCACGGTGGCGATGTCGTTGGCGGACTTCGTCACGAGAGCGAGGATCGCGTCCTCGACCTCGATCGTCGAACCCGGCCGCAGGCCGAGCTTGGAGGGCGCTTGTCGCGACGCGTTCGGGGAGACCGTCAGCGGGGTATCGAGGGCGATCTTGCCGCGCTCCAACTGCTCGAACAGCAGATAGAGGGTCATCACCTTCGTGACCGAGGCCGGATGGCGCAGGGCATCCTCGTTCTCGGCGTGGAGCGTGCGGCCGGTCTTCACGTCGACGACCATCGCGGCATAAGGCGGATTGTAGCCGCCGCCCGCCGCCGGCTTCTTGCGGCGCGCAGCCTCGGCATCGCCTGTAAATGCCACCATGAGCATCGCCGTGGTGCCGGCCAAGCCCATGAGGGCGGCCATCCGCCTGTGCTTCGCCCGAATGGTCCCCGAACGCATCATCCTACCGTCCCTGACTTGCTGGCACTTCGGTCGGCGCCGGGTCCGAAGGCGTGTCCGACGCAACACAGTCGAGGACGCTAGGTGTTTGCGGTTACGCGACCGTTAATCGGCTGCGCATTCCGGTTCGGACGGGGTCGGCCGTTGCTCCTGCGGTTTCACGAGGGGAGATCCGCACTGCCCCAGTCAGGCTGCAGGAGGTGCGCCGAGCAGCGCCCGCACCCCTCATGGTGCAGTGCACCATTTTTCTTGACAACTATTGTGCAGTGCACATATTGAGGATGTCCGGGCAGTGGCTCCGGATCCAATTGTTTTTGAAGGGGCAGCGCCGGGCGCGCTGGCAGTGACGATGATGCAGCAGTTCGACCAGATCCAGAAGTTCGGCCAGGACAACGTGGACGCCGCCATGAAGGCGTTCGGCACCGTGTCGAAGGGCGCCCAGGCTATTGCCGTCGAGGCCGCCGACTACGCGAAGAAGTCCTTCGAGCAGAGCACCTCGACCCTCGAGAAGCTCGTCGGCGCCAAGACCCTCGACAAGGCTTTCGAGGTTCACAGCGATTTCGTGAAGACCGCCTACGAGGGCTTCGTCGCCCAGTCGACCAAGATGGGCGAGCTCTACGCGAACCTCGCGAAGGACGCCTTCAAGCCGTACGAGGGCCTCGTCGCGAAAGTCGCGAAGTAAGCCTCTAGACCGTTTACGGTTTCGTGAAGCGCCCGGCCTTGAGCCGGGCGTTTTGCATTCTGGGCTCTGGTCCCGCGACCATCCGTGCAAGTCCTTGTCGCGGTTCCACTCTTTCGCCGCACCGGGCCTCCATGGTTTCGGTTGATCTGGCGGCCCGCTTGGGGCGACTATACATTCCAGGGTGAGCCCGCCGGATCTGTCGCGGATGCGGCAGGCGCCGAAGCCATGATGCGCAAGGGTTGATCGATACAGATGCTGCGGACGGTCAAGGGCAGGACCGCCTTCTCCACAGGCCGGCGAACCGCTCCTCGGTTCGCCGACGGGATGGCCTCAAGCCAGGCACAAGGTGCCCGCACGGGAGGGGTGCGGGACGATGAGCCCGTGCGCGTTCCCCTGGTCGGTGCGGGGCGGCGCGATCCGAACGACGACGAGGGCAACCGTTCCGGCACCGCGATCATCACCAAGACGAAGCCGCGCACGAAACGTCCCAACCTCTACCGCGTTCTCCTCCTCAACGACGACTACACTCCCATGGAGTTCGTGGTGCACGTGCTCGAGCGCTTCTTCAACAAAGACCGGGAAGACGCGACCCGCATCATGCTCCACGTCCACCAGAACGGCGTCGGAGAATGCGGGGTGTTCACCTACGAAGTGGCCGAAACCAAAGTGACGCAGGTCATGGATTTCGCCCGCAAGCACCAACATCCTCTCCAGTGCGTTATGGAAAAGAAGTAGCCGCGACACCCCCCTCCGCAACAGCGCCCACCGACTCGAGGACCCCTTGCCGAGCTTCTCTCGCAGCCTTGAACAAGCCCTCCACCGCGCTCTCGCCCTCGCCGGAGAGCGCCGCCACGAATACGCCACCCTGGAGCACCTGCTCCTCGCGCTCGTCGACGACCAAGATGCCGCCGCCGTCATGCGTGCCTGCAACGTCGATCTCGACGTTCTCCGTCGCAACCTTGTCGAGTATGTCGACAGCGAACTCAGCAACCTCGTGATCGACGGCCGCCAGGATTCCAAGCCGACAGCGGGCTTCCAGCGCGTGATCCAGCGCGCGGTGATCCACGTCCAATCCTCCGGTCGCGAAGAAGTGACCGGTGCTAACGTGCTCGTCGCGATCTTCGCCGAGCGCGAGAGCCACGCCGCCTATTTCCTGCAAGAGCAGGACATGACCCGCTACGACGCGGTGAACTACATCTCCCACGGGATCGCCAAGCGCCCAGGCCTCGCCGAGAGCCGGCCGCCGCGTGGCTCCGAGGAGGAATCGACCGAGCGTCCGACCGGAGAGGATCCGGATCAGCGCGCTAAGAAAAAGGGCGACGCGCTGGACGCTTACTGCGTCAACCTCAACAAGAAGGCGAAAGAGGGCAAGATCGACCCGCTCATCGGCCGCATCGCCGAAGTGGACCGCACGATCCAGGTTCTCTGCCGCCGCCAGAAGAACAATCCGCTCCTCGTCGGCGATCCGGGCGTGGGCAAGACCGCCATCGCGGAAGGTCTCGCGCGCAAGATCGTAAAGGGCGAGGTCCCGGAGATTCTCGAGGACGCGACGGTCTTCTCCCTCGACATGGGCACGCTGCTCGCCGGCACCCGCTACCGCGGTGACTTCGAGGAGCGCCTCAAGCAGGTCGTGAAGGAGATCGAGGCCCACCCGAACGCGATCATGTTCATCGACGAGATCCACACCGTCATCGGTGCGGGTGCCACCTCGGGCGGTGCCATGGACGCCTCGAACCTGCTCAAGCCCGCGCTCGCCTCCGGCAGCCTGCGTTGCATCGGCTCGACCACCTACAAGGAGTACCGCCAGTACTTCGAGAAGGACCGGGCCCTCGTGCGCCGCTTCCAGAAGATCGACGTCAACGAGCCCTCGATCCCGGACACGATCGAGATCGTGAAGGGCCTGAAGCCGTACTTCGAGGAATTCCACAAGCTCCGTTACACCAACGACGCCATCAAGGCGGCGGTGGAGCTCTCGGCCCGCTACATCAACGACCGCAAGCTGCCCGACAAGGCGATCGACGTGATCGACGAGACGGGCGCCTCGCAGATGCTCCTGCCCGAAGGACGCCGCAAGAAGTCCATCGGCGTGAAGGAGATCGAGGTCACCATCGCGACGATGGCGCGGATTCCGCCCAAGACCGTCTCCAAGGACGACGCCGAGGTGCTCGCCAACCTGGAAACCATGCTCAAGCGCGTGGTGTACGGCCAGGACCGGGCCATTGACGCGCTCACCTCCGCGATCAAGCTCGCCCGGGCGGGCCTTCGCGAAGGGGACAAGCCGATCGGCTCCTACCTCTTCGCCGGCCCCACGGGCGTCGGCAAGACGGAGGTGGCGAAACAGCTGGCCTCGACGCTCGGGGTCGAACTCCTGCGCTTCGACATGTCGGAGTACATGGAGCGCCACACCGTCAGCCGCCTCATCGGCGCGCCTCCCGGCTATGTGGGCTTCGATCAGGGCGGCCTGCTCACGGACGGCATCGACCAGCACCCGCATTGCGTCCTTCTCCTCGACGAGATCGAGAAGGCGCACCCGGACCTGTTCAACATCCTGCTGCAGGTCATGGACCACGGGAAGCTGACCGATCACAACGGCAAGCAGGTGGACTTCCGCAACGTCATCATCATCATGACGACGAATGCGGGCGCCGCCGACCTCGCCAAGCCCGCCTTCGGCTTCACCCGCGCCAAGCGCGAGGGGGACGATCAGGAGGCGATCAACAAGCTGTTCGCGCCCGAATTCCGCAACCGGCTCGACGCCACGATCTCCTTCGGCCATCTCCCGAAGGAAGTGGTCTCTAAGGTCGTGGACAAGTTCGTGCTGCAGCTTGAGGCTCAGCTGGCCGACCGCAACGTCACCATCGAGCTCTCGGACGAGGCGCGCGACTGGTTGACCGAGCACGGCTACGACGAGGCGATGGGCGCCCGGCCCATGGCCCGGCTGATCCAGACCACGATCAAGACCCCGCTCGCCGACGACGTGCTCTTCGGGCGCTTGAAGAACGGCGGCGCCGTGCGGGTGATCGTGAAGACGGACGACCTCGGCCTCGCCAGCCTCGGCTTCGAATATCCGGACGGGCCCGTCACACCAAAGCCCGAAAAGGACGTCACGAACGCCGCCAAGAGGAAGAGCCGCTCGAAGCCGAAGACCTACGGCAAGAGCAAGAAGGCGAAGCCGAAGGGCCCAGGCGGGAACGGCGGCGGCGGAGCAGTCCGCACGGTGCCGAAGGTTCCGCTGGTCCGGGCTTAGGCGCCTCCAGCTCCTTCCTCGCGACGCTCAGTTTCAGGGGCGGCTGGTCAACAGCCGCCCCTTTTGCTGGTAGAATGAGGCGGCCCCGGACTTGAGCCCGGGGCTGAAAGCCAAGGGGCAAGAAGGCATGACGACCGAGGTTCAAGAAGGCCCGCTGGAGCAGGCTCCACTGCTGACGGCACCGGCCAAGAAGACCTGGCGCGAGCAGCGCTGGGAGCGCCGTCGCCGGCGCATCTGGCTCGAGGAATTGATCGGCTGGATCGTGGTCCCGATTATCATCGTAGGCACCTATGCCCTGGTCGAGCTCGGCCTCGGCGCCATGGGCACGGACCTCCAGACCATCATCGCCGGCATCAACAACATCATTTCGGGCAAGGCCGCGCCTTGAGTTTATCCCTCCCCGCCAGAGGAGGGTGCCCCGGAGGGCGGGTGGGGTGAACCACCACCTTTCGGCATCGAGCTTCCATCCCACCCGTGCTCGCTTTGCGAGGCCGCCCTCCCTTGGCAGGGAGGGATTGGCTACTCCCCCTCCGCATGGCGGAAGGGCGTGGCGCCCTCCAACTCCTCGGCGGCCTCGCGGACATAGGCCCGTTCCTGCTCCAGGTAATCCGCCACCGCGCGCCTGAACGACGGGTCGGCGAAGTCGTGAGCCGACGTGGTGATGACGGGACGGTAGCCCCGCGCCAGCTTGTGTTCGCCCTGGGCCCCAGCCTCGACCCGGCCGAGGCCGCGGGCGATCGCGAAATCGATGGCCTGGTAGTAGCAGACCTCGAAATGCAGGAAGGGGTGGTCCTCGATGCAGCCCCAGTTGCGCCCGTAGAGGCGCGTTCCGCCAATGAAGTTGATCGCGCCGGCGATGTAGCGGCCGCCGCGTTTCGCCATCACGAGCAGGATGCGGTCGCCCATGCGCTCGCCGACGAGCGAGAAGAAGCGCCGGTTGAGGTAGGGCCGGCCCCATTTGCGCGAACCCGTATCCATGTAGAAGGCGAAGAACGCGTCCCAGTGTGCCTCGGTGATGTCGCCCCCCGTCAGCCACTCGACTGTGATTCCGTTCGAGAGCGCATCGCGCCTCTCGCGGCGGATGGCCTTGCGCTTGCGGGAGGCGAGGGCACCCAGAAAATCCTCGAACGACCCATAGCCCTCGTTGAACCAGTGGAACTGCTGGTCGTGGCGCAGCAAGAAGCCGGCGTCGCTGAAGGCTCCGGCGTCTCTGTCCGGCAGGAAGGTGGCATGAACGGATGACGCCTTGGTCTGATCGCGCAGGGTGCGGAGGCCCGCGATCAGGTGCTCCCGGGCGTCGCCGGCCCGCGCGCCCTCGGCCACGAGGAGGCGAGGGCCGGTGGCGGGGATGAAGGGAACCGAGACCTGGAGCTTCGGGTAATAGCGGCCACCGGCCCGGGTATAGGCGTCGGCCCAGGAATGATCGAAGACGTACTCCCCCTGCGAGTGGGATTTCATGTACGAGGGCGCGGCCGCCAGGAGGTGCCCGGCCTCGTCCTCCACGAGGGTGTAGAGCGGGAGCCAGCCGGCCTTCGAGCCGACGCAGCCCGAATCCTCCAATGCCGACAGGAAGGCGTGCGAGACGAAGGGGTTGAACGGGTCCTCGTCGCCCGGGGCCGCCCGCTGCGGGTTGGCGCAGGCGTCCCAGGCTGCGGCCGGAACGGCGGAGAGGGACTGGGCGGCTTTGATCTGCAACGGCACGGTTCCAGGACTTAACGGAACCGGGCCCCGGAGCAAGGGCGTGCGGCGTTGGCGCCCTTAAGGCAGGAACCCCTCGAACACCATCTGATCCGCGTGCTCCGCGGCCCGCGCCCGGTCCTCCGGGTTGCGGACGGTCCAGGCCATGACGGGCAGGCGGCCGAGCAGGCGGGCGAAATAGGGCGGCGCGTCGGGGAGGTCCTTCACGTGCCAGGAGATGAACTGCGGCTGCGAGGCTTCGAAGTGCAGCAGGTTCGCGAGCATGTGCTTCTGCTCCGCACCCATGAAGTCGTAGGTCGGGTGCGTGTAGTGGCTCTCCGCCACGATGCCGCGCACGATGCCCGGCGCGATCTCCCGGACGCGGGACACCACGGCGGGATCAAAGGATTTCACGCAATAGGGCCCGCGATAATCCCGCAGGATCGCGCAGGTGCGGTCCGCGAGCGCCATGTTGCCGTCGAAGCGGCTCTTGACCTCGACCACGAGGGGCACCCGCCCGGCGATCCGGTCGAGGAAGCTCTTGAAGGTCGGGATGAGATCGCCGTCGGCCGCGCCCGCGATGCCGATGCGAGCAAGATCGGCACTCGTGCGAGCCACCACCTCCCCTTGTTCGCCGGTCAGGCGATCCAGGGTGAAGTCGTGGAACACCACTGCGTCCCCGTCTGCCGTGAGTTGCACGTCGAGTTCGATCGCGAAACCCCGCTCGATGGCGGCGTCGGCCGCGCCGAGGGTGTTCTCGATGATCCCGTTCGCCTTATCGTGCAGGCCGCGATGGGCGATGGGGGTGGCGACAACCCAGTCAGGAGCGATCACGATCAAATCCGAGTAGAAGTGGGGAAGGGTGCCTAGCGCACCTCGAACATGGCCTCGACCTCCACGGCAGCATCCGCCGGGAGTTCGGCCACGCCGATGGTGGAACGGGCATGCCGGCCGGCGTCGCCCAGCACCGCGACCATCAGGTCCGAGGCGCCGTTCATGACCTGCGGCAGGGCCGCGAAGGTGGGCATGGCGTTGATGAAGCCGCCAAGGCGTACGCAGCGCACGACCCGGGACAGATCGCCGCCCAATGCAGCCTTCAGCTGGGCCAGCACATTGATGGCGCAAAGCCGCGCGGCTTCCTGACCGGCCGCCATGTCGACTTCCGCACCGAGCTTGCCCTTGTGGGCATCGGCGATCTTGCCGTCCGGCCCGAAGCAGATCTGGCCCGAGATCACCACGAGATTGCCGGTCTGCACATAGGGAACGTAGTTCGCCACCGGGGCTGCCGGGGTCGGCAGGGTGATGCCAAGTTCGGAAAGCTTCGTCTCGACGGCGTTCATGCAGGCCTCGTTCATCGAAAGATGCGACGTTGTGGCGAAGGTTCGCGGCCCGCGCAAGGCCCCGGAACCCGCACGGCTTCCGTTGCCGGGGGACGCGCGCCCGCCTATCTTGCGCCGGTTCCCTCTGGAGGTCTCATGCGTCTCGCACCCCTCGCGCTCTCCGCGATCCTGCTCGCAGCGGCATTTCCCGCCCGAGCGGCTGAAGGCGGGGCGCCGGTGCAACTCGTGCCGCATCGGGCCGTCTACGATCTCTCGCTCCTGCGCTCCCAGGGTTCGCAGGGCGTCGAAGGCGCGCGAGGTCGCATTGCGTTCGATTTCGGGGGCGACGCCTGCGAGGGCTACACCTTGAAATACCGTCAGGTCACGGTGCTGGAGAGCAACGAATCCGGCCCGCGCACCCTCGACGTTCGCACCGCCACCTTCGAGTCAGGCGACGGGCGCAGCATGCGCTTCAAGACCGACTCGACTCTCCAGGGGCTGCCCGACGACAACGTGGACGGCGAAGCGAAGGCCGAGGCCGGCGGGATCGCAGTGCGCCTCAAGACCCCGAAGGCGGAGGCGTTCTCGCTCCCCGGCGCAGCGGTGTTTCCGAGCGAGCACCTGAAACGGCTCATCAGGGCCGCCCAAGCCGGCGAGACGAGCCTTGCGATCAAACTTTTCGACGGGTCGGACGACGGCAAGAAGGTGTACGACACCTATGCGGTCATCGGCCGGCGCATCGAGCCGGGCGCGGGCGCCAACCTCGAAGGTGCGGCGAAGCAGGAAGCGGTCTCGAAACTTGCCCGGTGGCCGGTCAGCGTGAGCTACTACAAGGCGGGCGCGGGCGACCAGGTGCCAGTCTATGCAATTTCATTCGAGCTTTACGAGAACGGCATCAGCCGGGCGCTGCGGCTCGATTACGGCGATTTCGTTCTGAAGGGCGAGATGCAGAGCCTGGAGGTTCTGCCCGCGAGCGCCTGCCAGAAATAGGCTTCAGCGCCGTCGCTCGCGTAGCACAATCCCCTTTTGCAGGATCCCGGCGCCGAAGCGCTCCCGCAGGCGATCCACGGCGGCTTCGACCTGCGCCTGGCGCACCACCTCGCGATCGGCGAGGTCGCCGCGATCGGCCTCGGCGGCATCGCAGAGGTCCGATGCTCCGATGCCGATGAGGCGGTAGGCGGTGCCGTCGCAGGCCGTGCGGAGAAGCGCGCGGGCAGGTTCGAAGAGCCGCGCGGCGAGTTGCGTCGGGGGCAACCCCGAGCGCGAGCGCGTGAGAAGCCGGAACTCCGTGTCCTTCAGCTTCAGGGTGATGGAGCGGCCTGCCAGGTTCGCGGCCTTGAGGCGCCGCGACACCCGCTCCGAGAGCCGCCAGAGCACGGGTTCGAGATCGTCGAAGGCGCGCAGATCCGTGTCGAAGGTGGTTTCCGCCGAGATGCTTTTGGTCTCCCGCTCCGGCGTCACCCGCCGCTCGTCCTCGCCCCGGGCAAGGCGCAGGAGGCGCGGCGCATCGCGGCCGCAGGCCTGGAGCAGGATATCCGAGGGCACCTCGACAAGGTGCCGGACGAGGGTGATGCCGCTCTTGGCCATACGCGACTGCGCGGCGGAGCCGATGCCGGGGATAATGCCGACGGGGCGCTCGGCGAGGAACGCGGCCGCCTCCGCCCGGCCGATGATGGAGAAGCCGCGGGGCTTGTCGAGGTCGGAGGCGATCTTCGCCAGGAACTTGTTGGGCGCGAGGCCGATCGACACCGTGATCCCCAAGCTGTCCTCCACCCGCTTGGCGAAACGAGCCAACGTGAGGGCCGGCGAGCCCTGATGCAGGCGCTCGGTGCCCGAAAGGTCCAGAAAGGCCTCGTCGATGGAGACCGGCTCCACCAGGGGCGTCAGTTCCAGCATCATCCGCCGGACCTCGCGGCCGACGACCCGGTACTTGTCGAGATCGGGCTTCAGCACCACCGCGTGGGGGCAGGCCTTCAGCGCCTTGAACATCGGCATGGCGGAGCGCACGCCAAAAGTTCGCGCAATGTAGCAGGCCGTGGCGACCACCCCACGCTTGGCGCCGCCGATGATGAGGGGCTTGTCGAGAAGGCTGGGGTCGTCGCGCTTTTCCACCGCCGCGAAAAAGGCGTCGCAATCGATATGGGCGATGGCGAGCCGGTCCCGTTCCGCATGGGCGAGGAGGCGCGGCGAGCCGCAGGCCGTGCAGCGGCGGACGTCCGGGCGCGGGGCCTCGGCGAGGCAGTCGCGGCAGACGGGCAGGGCTGCCGCCACGGTGCCTACTCGAACTCGGACGGCGAGAGGGTGGCGCGCGCCGCCATGATGGATTCGGGTTTGGTGGAGAGCGCCTCGGCGAGGCCGAGCAGCAGGGGTTCGTCGGAGGCTACGTAATCGAGGACGCCGGCGAGAAAACCCGGGGCCGCCGCGGCCCGGCGGATGTTCTGCGGCTCCAATCCGCTCGAATCGAGAAAGCGCGAGAGGCGCGCATCGTCCGCCGCCAGATAGGACAGCGCGTCGAGGGCGACCGTTTCGGCTTCTTTAACCGTCACTTTCTTGTGTGCAGTCATGGGCAGGGGGCTTTGGACTTCGTCAACGCTTACCAGGTTGAGTGTATCATCCTCCAAGGGAACCGGCCCGTGAAGGAAAAACCGCACTGGGGGTTGGAACGCCGTTGATGAACCGAAACGTGCTCATCGTGGAGGATCGGGGGACCGCAGCGCGGTGCTCGGATGAGGAAAGCCGCACGCGTCGACACTGCGGCGTCCCCGGTGGAGGGCCGCCCGTGACAGCAGTGCCATTCCAGGCCGGCGCCTCGACCGCCATATCGGGACGACTGGCATGAAGAAGACCGTGCTCATCGTTGAGGACAACGAACTCAACATGAAGCTCTTCAACGACCTCCTGGAGGCGCATGGCTATGCGACCCTAAAAACCGGCCACGGCATCGAGGCCATGGAGTTGGCCCGCGCCCACAAGCCGGACCTGATTCTCATGGACATCCAGCTCCCGGAGGTCTCCGGGCTCGAGGTCACGCGCTGGCTGAAGCAGGACGACGAGCTGAAATCGATTCCCGTGATCGCCGTCACGGCCTTTGCGATGAAGGGGGACGAGGAGCGCATCCGCGAGGGGGGCTGCGAGGCCTATCTCTCGAAACCGATCTCCATCGCGAAGTTCATTGCCACTGTGAAAACCTACCTCGACGCCGAGGCGCGTTGAGGGCTGGTTTCCCTTTTGTTCCGGTGCCGGAACGGAAGGGATAAAGCTGGGGAGAGGCGGTGGACAGCCTGGGGATAAGCCCCCGCACCCCTGGTGCGCCGGGGCCCTTGCGCTTAACCTTCGCGCGAATTTGATGGCATTCGGCGCCGCTTGCCCTTGCGCTGGGGCAAGACTCCTATACGCTGCGGAAAGTAGCCCCATGGGCATCGTGATGCCCTACGGATGCTCAGGTCCGCCGCATCTCCTGGGTTTTTCGTAGGCTAAGGCCGGCTCGGGAGCGATGTATGCCTCCTCATCGCCGCTCCCGGCCGGCCACACTTCTCGCCCCTCCGTCGTGCCCGCCGGGCGAGTGTTAGCGCATCTCACGCTCCAAACCGATGACGCGGTTGCTGCTGTCGAGGATGCAATAGGCTGGGCTCAAAGGCCGCTCCTCAGCGAACTTCTCGCCCTCGAAAGTGAACTCTTCCACTTTCAAGCTGACGAACTTGTTGCCCTTGAAGAGGTGAGGCACCTGCGCGACGCTGTAGAAGGTGATCTGAACGGAGCGCTCGACGTCGTCGCGCCAGTCTTTGCGATCCACATAGCGACGGTTGTACCGGGTCTCTATGTACTGAGCACAACTTTTGGCTTCGACCGAGTGAGCATTGCCGCGATGCGGCATTTGCGCGACTGCAGGCGACGCTAAGCCCAGAGCGGCGAGTACGATACCTGCGCTGGCCGCAACACGCGGAAAATTCGTCCAATTCGCTACTTCAAGCATTCCAACCCCCATCGGTCGGGCAACTATTGCGCTCGATGGCTTGGCCGTAAAGCGGTGCTCCTGCTGCAACCTGTGTACGAGCTTAACTCTATCCCGTGTTGCACGTGGACGATCGCTGGATTCCACCTGTTCAAGCCGTGAATCGCCTTGACAGTCCTGAGTTGCACAGCTTCCCTGTTCACGAACTGTTAAGGTTCCAAGGGGGGATTCATGAAGAGGGTAGCTACGCTGCTCGTTGCAGCATCGATGGCGCTCGCGCCGCTGACGTCAGTTCAGGCCCAAAATTTCGGTGCCGCGCTCGGTGGGGCCATCGGAGCGTCCTTGAGCGCGGCGTCGAGCAACCGCAATCCGGTCGGCGGTGCAGTGGTCGGCGGCATTATCGGCGTCGCCATGGGGACCATTCTCGAGCAACTCTCTCAGCAGGAGCGGGCGAGCCGGCAGAGCGCGATGCAGCAGGCCGCTCGTGGCAAGTCGGCGGCTTGGTCCTCGTCGGGCAAGAAGGCGCGTTACGTGAACAAGGGACAGGTCGCTTCAGCCGACGGACGGAAGTGTTCGAAGGTGCAGGAGACGATCGTGCTGCCGGACGGCAAACAGGCGACATCCGAAGAGACCGTGTGCTTCTCGTAAGGGTAACCTGCCGCTATGACTCCTCGCCAACTCGGCCGTCTCGTTCTCGTCAGCTCCGCGTTGGCGTTCTCTCCGGCCCTCAGCAAGGGCTTGGTGATCGACGGTTTCTATGATTGCGCCCGCGCAACAAACAACCGGACCTATTGCCGGCAGACCACCAACAGAGCCTACACACCGGTCAGCGAGGAATTCTTTCAGCGCTACCAGGCCATCAGGAACGGCGCGCCGGTCGGCGGCGCGCCTGTCATTAATCAGGCGCAGACCAACCAAGAGGTCAACAATACGACCAACATCAACATCGTCGTGCAGAATCTGAACGGCGAAGCGACCGACATCCAAGGGCAGATCGCCCTCCTGTCCAGGGTGGTCGAGGAGCAGAAGAGCCTGAAGAGCTCAGGGCGTGAAGCCGCTGCCGCCGTGGACAAGACGGTTTCGGCCATCGAAGCGCGCTTGACGAAGCTCCGTGGGGACCACGCCGAAAAGACGCGCGAACTCTCGCGGTATCAGACGAACATCCGACCCATCGACCAAGACCTGCATGTGACCGCGCGCAAGGCCTCGGAGATCTATCCAAAAGTTCCCTACTACATTAACGGCACCAAAGAGACAGGCGAGTTCTGGGTCGAGCCTCATGTCAGCGAGGAAGGGAACCTCCTCTTCCGGTTCCGCTTCATCGATACGGGTTCGCGGGACGACCGCACGCGCGCTTCCATCGAGATGCGGCCGACGGAACTGGAACGGACGCAGCGTGCGCTGCTCAAACTCTACGACTGGTCGCAGATCGCGCACGAGAAGAAGCTCCGTCGGGACTTCACGAAGCGGCTGGATTGTTTCCCCAACGATTTCTGCCCCGTTGAAGGGCAGAAGGTCGACGGAAAGGCTTCGACCGAGATCCTATTCGAGGTGAACGACGACGGATCGACGAACGGACGCATTCAGCGCAACAAGGGCCGGTTCGAGGAAGGTTACAACATCTCGGTCGAGAGCGGGCTCATGCTCCAGGCGTACCTGCGTTACGTGCTGAAGGAGGGCCGGCAGGAGCACGAGACCGGGACGCAGACCAAAGAAGAACTCGACAAGCTCTTCAACTGAACCTCTCCGACAATCTCTGGCCGCTTCCACCTGACAGGGTGGCCGCCCATCAAGAAAAAAGCCGCCTCAATGAGGCGGCTTTTGTTCTTCCGCGCCTGGCGCAGACCTACTTGATCTTCGTTTCCTTGAACTCGACGTGCTTCTTCGCCACCGGGTCGTACTTCTTCATCGACAGCTTGTCGGTCTTCGTGCGCGAGTTCTTCTTCGTCACGTAGAAGTAGCCGGTATCGGCGGTGGAGAGCAGCTTAATCTTGATCGTTGCGGCTTTGGCCATGGTCGGGACCTTTCGAGTTTCAGCGCCGGCCGGCGGCCGAAACGCAAAGGGCCGGGCGTGCCCGGCCGAATTCGTGTGGGCGGTGCATGCCCGATCCCCGCCTTTTCGTCAAGACTTCGAGGGGCTTTGGCCGAGCTTGGCCGAACGCTCCACAGTGAACATCCGGCCCAGCACGACGGCGACATAGACGCCGCAGAAGGCGGCCAGCATCCAGGCGAAGCCGTGAGGCGGAGCGGCATCCATGCCGAAGCCCACCATCGGCGGGCCGACGATGAGGCCCATATTGTAGAGGATCACGAAGGCAGCGTTGGCGCTGGCAAGATCGGCCCCGGTAAACCGGGCGCCGAGATGGGCGAGCCCCACAGTATAGAGCGCCCCCGTGAGCCCGCCCCAGAAGAACAGCACCGCGAGCAGCGCCGGCGTGTTGCCCGAGAGCGGCGGCACGAGCACGGCTCCGATCAACCCGGCCGCGGCCGCCGTGAGGAGGACGAGGCGGCGGTCCACCCGGTCGGAGAGGAGGCCGATGGGGATTTGAAACACCACGTTGCCGGCCGCCACGGCGGTGACGAGGATCGCGGCGTTCTCGGCCTCGAAGCCGATCCGCAGGGCATAGATGGGAAGAAGCGCGAAGGCTCCCGTCTCCAGCGCGCCGAAGACCAGCGCCGCGAGGGTGGCGGCGGGCGCGGCCACCAGGAACGAGGCCACCGTGCGACCGGTGCCGTGGCCGACCTCCGGCGAGAGGCCGCGGGCGAGGAGGAGGGGGAGGGCGGCGAGAGCAAAGAGCCCGGCGCCGACGAGGTAGGGCGGCCAGCCCGAGGTGCCGACAAGGGAGAGGATCCCGGGGCCGGCCGCGAAGCCCAAGGCGAGAACCGTGGCGTAGATCCCCATAACGTAGCCGCGCCGAGCGGGCGGGGCCGCGGTGTTGATCCAGTATTCGGAGAGGACGAACAGCACCCCGAGCGCGCTCGAGAAGGTGAAGCGCAGGGGGAACCACCACGCGAAGCTGTAGAGCAGGCGGAAGCCCAGGATGCTCGCGACCACGAGCCCAACGGAGGCCCAGAGCAGGGGCAACACGCCGAAGTGCGAGGCCAGGCGCGGCACGAAGGGCACGACTACAAGGCTCGCGACGCCTGCGACGGCGGTATTGGCGCCGATCCAGCCGCCCGACAGCCCCATGCGCTCCATCTCCAGGGAGAGCAGGGGGATCGTGAGGCTCAAGCCCACGCCGACCGCTGCCGCCAGGGAAACGGCGGCGGTGAGCGAAGCCTTCTGCTCGGATGTGAAGCCCGTATCGGTCGCCATCAGCCCTTAGAGCTGCTCGCGCACGAAGCGGCCCTGGCGCTCGTAGTAGAACGGCACCGGCAATTCGTGCCGGAAGCCGGCCGCGATGCGCTCCTCCAGATCCTCCAGCACGGTGAGGGTGATAACCGGCAGGTCGAGGGAGCGCGCATCCGCGATGGTGGTCCAGGTGAGCTCGACCAGTTCCGAATCGGGGCCGATGACGCCGCCGACCTCGTGCGCGATGGCGGTGCGGTCGACCGCGAAGAAGCGGGTGTCGAAGCGCTTCGGCCGACGCGGCGGGGTGATGGCACGGGCCACGAATTGCAGCTCTTCCAGATCCGGGAACACGCCATGCTCCACGAAGGAGCGCCAGGGCCCCTCGGGCGCGGTGCCTGGAGGCCCATGCTCCTTGGTGCCGAGCAGCAGGCCGGTCTCCTCGAAGGTCTCGCGGATGGCCGCGAGCGCCAGGGCCCGGCCGCGCCGCGCCGAGGGGCGCGTCGTGCGAGCGAGCAGAGCCTCCTCAGCCCGCCCATGCAGGGCCCCCGCGACCGTCATGGCCCGGTCCCCCGCCTCGATGCGCCCGCCGGGGAACACGAACTTGCCGGGCATGAACTTGTGGCCGGGGTGGCGGCGGCCCATGAGAACCTTAGGGGCGCTGCCGGAACGGTCGATGATGATGAGGGTCGCGGCGTCCTTGGGGCGGACGTTCGGGAAGCGGCGGTCACGTTCGGTGGAGGTCAGCCGGTCGGTGATGTTCTGCGCCTTCGTGTCCGACACCCGTGATCTCCCGATTCTCGTTTCCCTCGGCCCCGTCGCGGGCCGCGCCGAAGCCGTGCATGCCTAGCGCGTATTGCAGACCGACGACAGCGCCTTTCACGGGCTGGATCAGGGCGATGGAGGCGACCAGCGCGAAGGTGATCCAGATCGCCATGTTGACCCAGGCCGGCCATTCGAAGCGCGTTTCCACGAGATAGATTCCGTAGCCCGCAATGTGCCCGACGATGAAGATCACCACGTAAGGGGGAAAGTCGTCGGCCCGGTGGTGGTGGAACTCCGTCCCGCACGCCTCGCAGTGATTGGCGGTTTTCAGGAATTTGCCGAAGAGGCGCCCCCCGCCGCAGGCCGGGCAGCGGCTGATGAAGCCGCGACGCATAGCTTTCAGGCGGCCGGGGTTGTCGGCCACGAAACGGGATGGGGGAGGGGTCATGCCGATCCTCTAGGCGCTCGCGCGCCGGCCCTTCACCTTCACCCGCGTGGAGGAGCGGCCGCGCTCCTTGCGCTCCGGCGCCTGTCCCGGGCGCCCCTTGCGGGAGGTGCGCTGCTTGCCCGTGAAGCGGCCCTCGGAGAGGATCTCGAAGCGGAGCGCGCCTGCCACGGGCGCGGCTTCCACGAGCTTCACCTCCACCTTGTCGCCGAGGCGGTAGGTTTCGCCGGTGTGGTCGCCGATGAGCGCGTGGGTCGCCTCGTCGTAGCGGTAGTAATCGGCCCCGATGGTGGCGGCCGGGATGAACCCGTCGGCCCCGGTCTCGGCGAGCTTCACGAAGAGGCCCGCCTTGGTGACGCCGGAGATCTGGCCCTGGAAGGTGGCGCCGACCCGGTCGGCCAGGTGATGGGCGATGAGCCGGTCAATGGTTTCGCGCTCCGCCGCCATGGCGCGGCGCTCCGCCTGGGAGATCTGCGTACCGACTTCCGCCAGTTGTTCGCGGGTTGTGCCGGCGGGCAATCCGTCCTTGCCGAACTTGAACGCGCTGATGAGCGCCCGGTGGACAATGAGGTCCGCGTAGCGCCGGATCGGTGAGGTGAAGTGGGCGTAGCGGCGCAGGTTCAGGCCGAAATGCCCATAATTGTCAGAGGAGTACTCGGCCTGGGCCTGGGAGCGCAGCACCACCTCGTTGATGAAGGTCTGGTGCTCCGAGCCCTCGACGCCCCGCAGAATGCGGTTGAACAGGGCCGGACGAACGGCGGGACTCGCGGGCAACTTCTGGCCGATGGAGGCCATGACCTCGCCCAAGGCCCGCATCTTCTCGATCGAGGGCTCGTCGTGGACGCGGTAGATGAGGTCGGAGCCTGCCTTCTCCAGCGCTTCTGCGGCGGCCACGTTGGCGAGGATCATGAACTCCTCGATGAGCTTGTGGGCCTCCAGGCGCTCGGGCACGTAGACCCGATCCACGGTGCCGTCGGGCTTCAGCACGATCTTGCGTTCGGGGAGGTCGAGGAACAGGGGCTCGCGGGCGTCGCGGGCGCGCTTCACGCATTCGTAGCCCGCCCACAGCGGCTTGAGGATCGGGTCGAGGATCGGCCGCGTCACCTCGTCGGGACGCCCCTCGATGGCGTCCTGCGCCTGCTGGTAGGAGACCTTCGCGGCCGAGCGCATCATCACCCGGTGGAAGGTGTGGCGGCGCTTGGTGCCGTCGGCCTGGACCACCATCCGGACGGCGAGCGCCGGCCGGTCCTCCTGGGGACGAAGCGAGCAGAGGTCGTTCGAGATCCGCTCCGGCAGCATGGGCACCACCCGATCGGGGAAGTAGACCGAGTTGCCGCGCTCCAGCGCCGAGCGGTCCATGGCCGAGCCCGGGCGTACATAGGCCGACACGTCCGCGATCGCGACCGTGACGATGTAGCCGCCGGGGTTGCCCGGGTCTTCGTCCGGCACCGCATGGACCGCGTCGTCGTGGTCCTTGGCGTCCGGGGGATCGATGGTGATGAGAGGCAGTTCGCGCCAGTCCTCCCGGCCCTCCAGCGTGACCGGTTTCGCGGCCTCGGCTTCCGCGAGGACCTCCTTCGAGAACACGTGCGGGATGTTGTGGGCGTAGATCGCAATGAGGCTGACGGCCTTCTCGGATTTGATCGAGCCCAGCCGTTCTCGGATCTTCGCTTGGGAGAGGCCGAGCTTGTCGCTGCGGGTGACCGTCGCCGAGACGAGGTCGCCTTCCTGAGCGCCGTTCTCGTCGCCGGGGGCCACCAGGAGTTCGCGGCCCTGCGAGCGCTTCTCCACCGGCACGATGCGTCCGCCGCCGTTCGGCAGCGCGCGAAAGATGCCGAGCACCTCGGCGGCCTTCTTGGCCACGATCTTCACCACCCGCCCGGAATAGGCCTGGGGCCCGCCGTCGGTGAGGGGCGCGACGCGCAGCAGCGCCCGGTCCCCGACGCCCGGGATCGGCGTGTCGCGGCCGCGCTTGCGGGGGAGGGTGACGAGGATCTGGGGCGGCTTGCCTTCCTCGGCGTCCCACTCGGCCGGCTCGGCGATGAGCTCGCCGTCGCGGTCGCGGGTCTTGATGTCGGCCAGCACCACGTTGGGGAGCTGTCCGGCCTTGCTCAAGGATTTCTTGCGCCGGTCCACGACGCCTTCCGTCTCCAGGTCCTTCAGCATCTGCTTGAGCCAGATCCGGTCGCCGCCCTTGATGTTGAAGGCCTGCGCGATGTCACGCTTGCCCACCTTGCCGGCGGCGTTGGTGATAAATCCGACCAATTCCTCGCGGGAGGGGAGCGTCGGGGCAGCGGCGGCTTTGGATCGTTTGGCCAAGGCAGGATGCTTTCGGATACGCGACGGGGCTGACGGGAGTTGTCGCATGCTCCGCCGAATACAGCCAAGCTTGCGACCGGGCTCGTCTGCTCGGGAACGCGGGAGAGTGCCCTCTAGTGCCGATGGGGCAAAGAAAAAGGCCCCCGAAGGGGCCTTGAAAGGGAACCGGCCCGTGGGGGCAGAAGTAGGCCGGTGATGCTCATCAACGCCGGCACATGGGCTTGGTTCCCGCCGTTGCGAACTTTTCTCAGATATTTTTTCGGCGGCGTCCGAGGACGAAAAAGCCGGAGCCTTGCGGCTCCGGCGAAGGGGGCTGCGGGGTCCGCAGCCGGGAGGAAGAGGGCCGTCCTTAGACGGAATAGTACATCTGGAACTCGACCGGGTGCGGGGTCATCTCGAAGCGGGCGACCTCGGTCATCTTCAGCTCGATGAAGCTATCGATGAAGTCGTCGTTGAAGACGCCGCCGGCCTTGAGGAAGGCGCGGTCCTTGTCGAGGCTCGCGAGCGCCTCGCGCAGCGAACCGCACACGGTCGGGATCTTCTTCAGCTCGCGCGGAGGCAGGTCGTAGAGATCCTTGTCCATGGCCGCGCCCGGATCGATCTTGTTCTGGATACCATCGAGGCCGGCCATGAGAAGGGCCGCGAACGCCAGGTATGGGTTGGCGGTCGGGTCGGGGAAGCGAACCTCGACGCGCTTCGCCTTCGGCGAGGTCGTCCACGGGATACGGCAGGAGGCGGAGCGGTTGCGGGCCGAGTAGGCGAGCAACACCGGAGCCTCATAGCCCGGGACGAGACGCTTGTAGGAGTTCGTGGACGGGTTGGTAAAGGCGTTCAGCGCCTTGGCGTGCTTGATGATGCCGCCGATGTACCACAGGCATTCCTGGCTGAGGTCGGCGTACTTGTTGCCGGCGAACAGGGGCTTGCCGCCCTTCCAGATCGACTGGTGGACGTGCATGCCCGAGCCATTGTCGCCATAGACCGGCTTCGGCATGAAAGTCGCAGATTTTCCATAGGATTGGGCAACGTTGTGGATGCAGTACTTATAGACCTGCATCTGGTCGCCCATGAGCACGAGCGTGTCGAACTTCATGCCGAGTTCGTGCTGGGCCGAGGCCACCTCGTGGTGGTGCTTCTCGACCTTCACGCCCATGGCCGCCATGGCGGCGAGCATCTCGCCGCGCATGTCCTGGGCCGAGTCCAGCGGGGGCACCGGGAAGTAGCCGCCCTTGGTGGGGATGCGGTGGCCGAGGTTGCCGCCCTCGTAATCCGTGTCGCCGTTGGTCGGGAGTTCCGAGGCGTCGAGCTTGAACCCCGTATTGTAGGGGTCGGCCATGAACTTCACGTCGTCGAACACGAAGAACTCGGCCTCGGGACCCACATAGACGGTGTCGCCGATGCCCGTGGACTTCAGGTAGGCCTCGGCCTTCTTAGCGATGCCGCGGGGGTCGCGGTTGTAGGGCTCGCCCGTCGCCGGCTCCAGGATGTCGCAGACGATCGACATGGTGGCAGCGGAGAAGAACGGGTCCATGCAGGCCGTGGCGGGGTCCGGCATGAGGGTCATGTCGGACTCGTTGATCGCCTTCCAGCCGGCGATCGAGGAGCCGTCGAACATGATGCCGTCGGCGAACACGTCCTCGTCGACGATGGACACGTCGAAGGTGACGTGCTGCCACTTGCCGCGCGGATCGGTGAACCGGAAATCGACGTACTTCACGTCGTTGTCTTTGATCGCCTTCAGCACATCCCTGGCGGTCTGCATGGTCGTCGTGGTCCTCTTTGCTTCTGCCCTTGAGCGAATCCGTCGGCTAAGGCGCCGCGGCGTTTGAGCGATCAGACGCGGTCTGATCCCTATGGTTTCGGATCAGATCGCGTCCGACCCGGTCTCCCCGGTGCGGATGCGGATCGCTTCCTCCACCGTCGATACAAAAATCTTGCCATCTCCGATCCGGCCGGTCTGGGCGGCCTTGCGGATCGCCTCCACGGCGTTCTCGACCATCTCGTCGGCGAGCACGATCTCGAGCTTCACCTTCGGCAGGAAGTCCACCACGTATTCGGCGCCGCGGTAGAGCTCCGTGTGGCCCTTCTGACGGCCGAAGCCCTTGGCCTCGATCACGGTGATGCCCTGGAGCCCCACGTCCTGGAGCGCCTCCTTAACCTCGTCGAGCTTGAACGGCTTGATGATGGCTTCGATCTTCTTCATGGCCGGATCTGGTTGGGACAGCGGAACGGGTCGCGGATGGCTGCCGCTTCTAGCATCAAGCCTAGCTGCGCTCCACGCCGCCGGGGTTAAGGAGGCAGCAGTTTCGCCCAATCGGACGGCAGAGTCAGCCTAAAGTTTGTGCAAGTGCGCCACCTGCGACCAAGGTCGAGGCTGCTCTAGCTTAAGGCGCAGGCGACCCATGATCGAAACCCTGCTCACCCCTACCGAAATGCACGCGGCCGATGCCCGCGCGATCGCGGCCGGCACGCCTGGAATTGTGCTCATGGAGCGGGCGGGCGTCGCCGTGGCCGAAGCGGCGGCCGCCCTCGTGCGGCGCGGCGGGCGGGTGCTGGTGCTGTGCGGGCCCGGCAACAACGGCGGCGACGGCTTCGTGGCCGCGCGCCACCTCGCCGAGCGCGGGTTCGAGGTGCGGCTCGCCCTCCTCGGCGACCGCGGGCGCCTTAAGGGCGACGCCGCGGAAGCGGCCGCGCTTTGGCCCGGCACGGCGGTGCCGGCCGAGGACGCCGATCCCGCCGGGTTCGACCTCGTCATCGATGCCCTGTTCGGCGCCGGCCTCGATCGGGATCTGGTGGGCACGCCGCTGGCCCTCGTAGAGCGGGTGAATGCCGCCGGGGTGCCGGTGCTGGCGGCCGACGTGCCGTCCGGCATCGACGGGGCCTCCGGCGCCGTCAGGGGCGCTGCGGTTCGGGCGACCCGGACTGTAACCTTCGTGACCCGCAAGCCCGGTCACCTGCTGCTGCCCGGGCGGCTCCATTGCGGGCCCGTCGATGTCGCGGACATCGGAATCGGTCCGGAGATCGTGGCCGGCACGGGCGCCCGTGCCTTTGCGAACAACCCCCCGCCCTGGGCCGCGCGCTTCCCGCGGCTCGGGCCGGAGAGCCATAAGTACACGCGCGGCCATGCCCTCGTGGCCTCGGGCGGCGCGACCCGGACCGGTGCCGCGCGGCTCGCCGCCCGGGCGGCCCTGCGGATCGGGGCCGGCCTCGTGACGCTCGCCTCGCCGCCGGAGGCCATCGGCGTGAACGCGGCGCAACTCACCGCAATCATGATCCGAGGCTGCGACGGGGCGGAGGGGCTGGCTCGCATCCTGGAAGACCCCCGCTTCAACGCGCTGGTGCTGGGGCCGGCGCTCGGCATCCATTCCGGGACCCGGGACATGGTTTCGGTGGCGCTGCAGGCCCGGCGGTCGCTCGTCCTCGATGCGGACGGGCTCACGAGCTTCGAGGGCATGGCGGGCGATCTCGCCCAGCGCTTCCGCGCCGCTCCTGCCGTGCTCACGCCTCATGGAGGAGAATTCTCACGTCTCTTCAAGGGCCAAGACGGGATTGTTGAAGCGCCGTCGAAACTGGAGCAGGCCCGCAAGGCGGCCTCCTTCACCGGAGCCGTGATCGTGTTCAAGGGACCCGATACGGTGATCGCGGCGCCCGACGGGCGGGCGGCGATCAACGAGAACGGCACCCCGGATCTCGCCACCGCAGGCTCGGGCGACGTGCTGGCCGGCATGATCGCGGGCCTTCTCGCCCAGGGCATGCCGGCTTTCGAGGCGGCCTGCGCCGGTGTCTGGATGCACGCGGAGGCCGGCGCCGCCTTCGGGCCGGGGCTCATCGCGGAGGATCTGCCGGAAGAGATCCCGGGCGTGCTGCGGCGGCTGCTGGCGCGATAATCCCTCCCTGCCAGGGGAGGGTGGGCGCGTAGCGGCCGGGTGGGGTGAACCACCAACCTCTCAGCATTGAGCTCTCATCCCACCCGACCTCGCTGACGCGAGGCCACCCTCCCTTAGGCCGAGGAGGGATCGGTGCTCAGGTGACCTCGAACCAGGTCCACAGCCCCTTGTCGAACCGCTCCAGCACCATGGAGCCCAGAACCCACTTGCCGGGATTGTCGGCATGGAAGGCGATCCGCACCGTGCGGTTTTCCGGGATCTGCATGGTGTCCAGCCAGTAGGGCTCCCAGCCGTCGTCGAAGGGGTGGAGGAGGCGGAAGTGATGCCCGTGCAGGTGGATCGGCTGCACGTAGGGCGTCTGGTTCATGATCGCGAGCACCACGGGCTGACCGCGCTTGACGCTCACGAGAGGCGGGTTCGAAGCCGCGCCGAGCACGCCGTTGATCGACCACGCCGAGGGCGGCCCGGAGGGCACCGCCGGGGCAGCGCCCTCCGACACCGCTGGGCGGCGGCCTGCGGGAGCGGCTGGGCGGGCGCCCGTGCCGATGACCAGATCGCGCCGCACCGCGTCCTGCAGGCGGATCGCCGGCGGCAGCCGGGTGTTGGGGGCGAGCGGCGCGATGGCGGGGAGAGGCGGACGGGTGCGGCTCGCCGGCTCGCCCGCGGTCACCAACGTGATGATCGGCGTCGGCTGGCCCAGAATCGCCATGACACTGCCCGCGCTGCCGGTCTCATCGGGGAGGTCGACGAGGAGGTCGTAGCGGGAGCCTGGAATGAAGGGCAGGGTGGCTCTTAAGGGTTCGAAGGTGTCGGTGGGCTGGCCGTCCACGGCGATCACGTAGGCCTTGAGGCCCTCGAACCGCACCGGCATGGCCCGGGCATTCGCCGCGTTCACGAGGCGCAGGCGCACCCGGCTCCCGGGGGGAAGCTCGATGCGCTCCGGGACCGGGCGGGTGTTCACGGTGAGCCAATTGCCGAGCCGGCCGAGGCTCGCTTCCGGCCCCTGCCCGAACGCCGCCGGGGCGCCGGCTTCGTCCAATCGCCAGTCGTCCACCACGAGGGCGAGGTCCCGATCGACACGGGCGGGCTCCGCCTCCTCGACGACCAGCAGGCCATAGAGCCCCCGATCCGTGGCTTCGGCCGTGCCCCCCGGAATGCAGGGGCGGATCAGGAAGGTGCCGGCATCGGGCGGCACGAAGCGGTATTCGAAGCTGCCGCCCTGGGGCACCGGCGCCTGGGTGAGGCCTGCGACCCCATCCATCGCGTTCGGGCCGCGGACGCCGTGCCAGTGGAGGCTGATCGGCGCGGGCAGATCGTTGACGAAGCGAAGCCGCACCTCCTCGCCCTGGCGCACCCGGACCACGGGACCGGGGACCTGGCCGTCAAAGGCCCACAGCGTGGTCTCGGGACCGCCGGGCTTGAGGCGCAAGGCAGCGGGCGCCGCCCGCAGCAACCGTTCTCCCGGCGCGGGGCCGGCAGGCGGCGAGGACGTCTTCGGAGCGCCGCCGGGGTTTTGCGCGATGCCAGGCGACGGCAGGCCGACGAGCGTGGCCGCGAGGCCCGCAGCGATGGTGCGGCGGGTCGGGGCGGGGGAGGGTGGCATCGAGACCTGCGAACGGGGGTTTGAGTTGGGCCCTTACACTAGGGCAGGCGGGGCCGGATGGCCAAGTTCGCTCACCTTTTCGGGAGCCGACCCCGCCGCGACACTTTTTTGATGCACGCCTGGCCCGGCATGGTATAGAGCGCCGTCCCGAAGGAGGGGTGCCCTGCACCGCCTCCCGCGCGGGCGTGGCGGAATTGGTAGACGCACTGGATTTAGGTTCCAGCGGCGAAAGTCGTGGGGGTTCGAGTCCCTCCGCCCGCACCAATCCTGCCAGGGTTGGTATTCTGGACGGCTCCGCACGATCCCGTTGGTGGCGTCAAACGCCGCTCGGGTCGGGGCTTGGGACAGCAGACGAATTCAAGATCGAGAAGGCAGATTTGACCATGCAGGTGACGGAAACCCTGTCCCAGGGCTTGAAGCGCGAATTCCGGGTGGTTCTCCCGAAGACGGAGCTGGAGCAGCGGCTCACGAGCGAACTCTCCACGTTGAAGGATCGGGTGCGCCTCAATGGCTTCCGCCCCGGCAAGGTGCCGGTAGCGCATCTGCGCCGCGTCTATGGTCGCTCGGTCATGGCCGACGTGGTCCAGAACGCGGTCAACGAGGCGAACCGCAAGATCGTCGACGAGAACAATCTGAAGCTCGCCATGGAGCCCCAGATCCAGTTCCCGGAGAGCAAGGACGAGGTCGAGCAGGCCATGGACGCCAAGGCGGACCTCGCCTTCACGGTCGCCATGGAGGTGCTCCCCACCTTCGAGCTCGCGGACCTCTCGGACGTCACCGTGAAGCGTCAGATCGCCGAAGTGGCCGACGCCGAGGTCGATGAGACCCTTGAGCGCATGGCGAAGCAGAACCGCTCCTTCGAGGCCAAGGACGGCGCGTCCGAGGCCGGCGACCGGGTGGTCGTGGACTTCGTGGGCCGCGTGGACGGCACCGAGTTCGAGGGCGGCAAGGGCACGGACGTGCAGGTGGAGCTCGGCTCCAACACCTTCATCCCGGGCTTCGAGGACCAGATCGTCGGCGCCAAGGCCGGCGAAACCCGCCTCGTGCAGGTGACGTTCCCCGAGGGCTACGCGGCAGCGCACCTCGCCGGCAAGGCGGCCGAGTTCGACGTCACCGTGAAGGAGGTTCTGGCTCCGGGCGATCTCAAGATCGACGACGAGATGGCCACGAACTTCGGCATGGAATCGCTGGACAAGCTGAAGGACGCGATCCGCTCCGCCGTTCAGCGCGACTTCGAGAGCCAATCCCGCCGCAAGGTCAAGAAGGAACTCCTGGACGCGCTTGACGCCAAGTACGGCTTCGAGCTGCCCCCGACCCTCGTCAAGCAGGAATTCCAGTCCGTCTGGACACAGGTCGAGGCCGATCTGAAGAACAACGGCCGCACCTTCGTGGACGAGGGAACGACCGAGGAGGAGGCCCGCGCGGATTACCGCCGTATCGCCGAGCGCCGCGTGCGCCTCGGACTGGTGCTTGCGCAGATCGGCGAGAAGACCGATATCAAGGTTTCCGACGACGAGGTCACCCAGGCTCTCGTCGAGCGGGTCCGCCAGTTCCCGGGCCAAGAGCAGCAGGTTTGGGACTTCTACCGCAAGAACCCCCAGGCCCTCGCTGAAATCCGCGCTCCCCTGTTCGAGGAGAAGGTCGTGGACCATATCCTCGGCCAGGTGAAGGTGGTTGACGAGCCGGTCTCCAAGGAGGTCCTCTTCGGCGACGACGAGTCGGCCGAGGGAGCGTCCGCCTCCGAGGAGACCTCGGCCAAGGCCTCCAAGCCGCGCGCCAAGAAAGCGAAGGCCGAGGCTGCCTCCTCCGAGGCGGCCCAGTCCGAATAAGCGGGCGAGACAGCCCCCAAAAGCCATCGTCTCGCTTCGCCCCATCTATAGCGGCCGCGCGCCCGCGCGGCCGACTTCAGGAGCAGAGTGAGACGATGAGAGATCCGGTCGAGGTCTATAACAACACGCTCGTCCCCATGGTGGTCGAGCAGTCGAACCGGGGCGAGCGCGCCTTCGACATCTATTCCCGGTTGCTGCGCGAGCGCATCATCTTCCTCACCGGCCCGGTCGAGGATTATTCCGCCTCGCTCATCGTGGCGCAGCTGCTCTTCCTCGAAGCCGAGAACCCCAAGAAGGAGATCTCCTTCTACATCAACTCGCCGGGCGGGGTGGTGACCTCGGGCCTGTCGATCTACGACACCATGCAGTTCATCCGCTGCCCGGTCTCGACCCTCTGCGTCGGCCAGGCCGCCTCCATGGGCTCGCTCCTCCTCACGGCCGGCGAGAAGGGCCAGCGCTTCTCGTTGCCGAACTCCCGGATCATGGTCCACCAGCCCTCCGGCGGCTACCAGGGCCAGGTCACGGACATCCTCATCCACGCCCGCGAGGTCGAGAGCCTGAAGCGGCGCCTGAATGAAATCTACGTGAAGCACACCGGCCGCGACTACGCGACGATCGAGCAGGCGCTGGAGCGCGACAACTTCATGACCGCGGACGCGGCCAAGGAGTTCGGCCTCATCGACCAGGTGCTCGACAAGCGCCCCGAGCCGGCCCCGCAGGCGTAAAAACCCCGCCGCCCACGCCGTTGCGGGCGGCCTACCACGACGGGGATCGGGACCGGCGCGCCGGTCCCGGTTCGACCCTCCGGCGGGGCCTCAGAGGGGCTCCGCTGGGAAAAGTGGGGACAATTCGTCCCGCGATGCGTCTTTTTGGCGTCCTGACCCGTTTCTATTGATCACGCGCCCCCAGCGTGTTTGCATGAGGATTCAGGACCCCACGATACACACATTTCCTCGAATCCGGGCGTCGGAACCTTTTTTGAACCCTGACGCTCCTATGTTGAAGAGATGGTCCAAGGATTGCGTCTTTAGATCCGCGGACCCGATTGGAGAAAGATCATGAGCAAGGCTGGCGGCAACGACTCCAAGAGCACGCTGTACTGCTCGTTCTGCGGCAAGAGCCAGCATGAGGTCCGCAAGCTGATCGCCGGCCCGACGGTGTTCATCTGCGATGAATGCGTCGAGCTGTGCATGGACATCATCCGCGAGGAGTCGAAGTCCTCCCTGGTGAAGTCCCGCGACGGCGTGCCGACCCCGAAAGAGATCCGCCGCGTCCTCGACGATTACGTCATCGGTCAGGACCACGCGAAGCGGGTGCTCTCGGTGGCGGTTCACAACCACTACAAGCGCCTGGCGCATGCGACCAAGCACAACGACGTCGAGCTCGCGAAGTCGAACATCCTGCTGATCGGCCCCACGGGGTCGGGCAAGACCCTGCTCGCGCAGACCCTCGCCCGCATCCTCGACGTGCCCTTCACCATGGCCGACGCCACGACCCTGACCGAAGCCGGTTACGTGGGCGAGGACGTGGAGAACATCATCCTCAAGCTGCTCCAGGCCTCCGACTACAATGTGGAGCGGGCGCAGCGCGGCATCGTCTACATCGACGAGATCGACAAGATCTCGCGCAAGTCCGACAACCCCTCCATTACCCGCGACGTGTCGGGCGAGGGCGTCCAGCAGGCGCTGCTCAAGATCATGGAAGGAACCGTGGCCTCGGTGCCCCCGCAGGGCGGCCGCAAGCATCCCCAGCAGGAGTTCCTGCAGGTGGACACCACGAACATCCTGTTCATCTGCGGCGGCGCCTTCGCGGGCCTCGAGCGGATCATCGCCGCCCGCGGCAAGGGCACGTCCATCGGCTTTGCGGCCACGGTCCAGGCCCCGGATGATCGCCGCACGGGCGAGATCTTCCGCCAGGTGGAGCCCGAGGACCTGCTCAAGTTCGGCCTCATCCCGGAATTCGTCGGCCGCTTGCCGGTTCTGGCGACCCTGGAGGACCTCGACGAGAGCGCCCTCAAGAAGATCCTGCAGGAGCCCAAGAACGCCCTGGTCAAGCAGTACCAGCGCCTGTTCGAGATGGAGAACGTGAACCTCACGTTCCAGGACGAGGCGGTGAGCATGATCGCCCGCAAGGCCATCGAGCGCAAAACCGGCGCCCGCGGCCTGCGCTCCATCATGGAGGGCATCCTGCTCGACACCATGTACGACCTGCCCGGCCTCGACTCGGTCGAGCAGGTGGTGATCGGCCCCGAGGTCGTAGAAGGGAAGGCCAAGCCGCTTTTCATCCATGGCGACCGGTCCGATCAGACGGCGAGCGCCAGTGCCTAAGGGCGCTGGAATCGCCTCCTTCACGACCCTGTGCGCGGCGGGCGCCGTGCTTGAAAACGGCCGCCCGCCTCGCCACCTTTTCTCTTACGCGAAGGCCGTCCGCTCATCCTCGGAGGGCCGGCCCCGCGGACCGGACGCAGCCCATCAAGATCAGCCTGAGCGTACCGGTGTCTCGTTCGCCCGCCTGCTCCCAGAGGGGCTCCGGCGAATGCTGCGAAAGGATGTCATCCAATGACACAAAATAAGCCACGCCAGCCCGTCGTCCCGGGCTCGACCGGAACCTATGCGGTTCTGCCTCTGCGCGACATCGTCGTCTTCCCGCACATGATCGTGCCGCTCTTCGTCGGCCGCGAGAAGTCGATCCGCGCGCTCGAGGAGGTCGTGAAGGCGGACCGGCACATCCTGCTCGCCACCCAGATCGACGCCACCGACGACGATCCGGCGACGGAAGCCATCTACACGACGGGTACGCTCGCCAGCGTCCTGCAGCTCCTGAAGCTGCCCGACGGCACCGTGAAGGTGCTGGTGGAGGGCGCGAGCCGCGCCAAGGTGAAAACCTATACCCGCACGGAAGACTTCTACGAGGCCGAGGCCGAGGCTCTTCCCGACTCGCTGGGCGACCAGATCGAGGCGGAGGCGCTTGCCCGCTCCGTGGTCTCCGAGTTCGAGAACTACGTGAAGCTGAACAAGAAGGTTTCGCCCGAGGTGGTCTCGGCCGTGACCCAGATCGACGAGCCCGCAAAGCTCGCCGACACGATCGCTTCGCACCTCGCGGTCAAGATTTCCGACAAGCAGGCGATCCTCGAGATCCCAACGGTCGCTCAGCGCCTCGAGAAGGTGCTCGGCCTGATGGAGAGCGAGATCTCCGTCCTGCAGGTCGAGAAGCGCATCCGCACCCGCGTCAAGCGGCAGATGGAGAAGACCCAGCGCGAGTACTACCTGAATGAGCAGATGAAGGCCATTCAGAAGGAACTCGGCGACGAGGACGGCCGCGACGAGCTCGCCGAACTCGAGGACAAGATCGAGAAGACCAAGTTCACGAAGGAGGCCCGCGACAAGGCGCTGGGCGAGCTCAAGAAGCTCCGCCAGATGTCGCCCATGTCGGCGGAAGCCACCGTCGTGCGCAACTACCTCGACTGGATGCTCGGCATTCCGTGGGGCAAGCGCTCGAAGATCAAGAAGGATCTGAAGGCCGCCCAGGACGTGCTCGACAACGACCATTACGGTCTCGAGAAGGTCAAGGAGCGGATGGTCGAGTACCTGGCCGTGCAGCAGCGGGCCAACAAGCTCACCGGTCCGATTCTCTGCCTCGTCGGCCCCCCCGGCGTCGGCAAGACCTCGTTGGGTAAGTCGATCGCCAAGGCCACGGGCCGCGAGTTCGTGCGCATGTCGCTCGGCGGCGTCCGTGACGAGGCCGAGATCCGCGGTCACCGCCGCACCTATATCGGCTCGATGCCCGGCAAGATCATCCAGTCGATGCGCAAGGCGAAGACGTCCAACCCGCTCATCCTGCTCGACGAGATCGACAAGATGGGCATGGACTTCCGTGGCGATCCGTCTGCGGCGCTCCTCGAGGTGCTGGATCCCGAGCAGAACTCGACGTTCAACGACCATTACCTCGAGGTGGACTACGACCTCTCGAACGTGATGTTCGTGACAACGGCGAACACGCTCAACATCCCGGCGCCGCTCCTCGACCGTATGGAAGTGATCCGCATCGCGGGCTACACCGAGGAGGAGAAGGCCGAGATCGCGCGCAAGCACCTCATTCCGTCCGCCATCAAGAAGCATGGCCTGGACGCGAAGGAGTGGTCCATCACCGATGAGGGTCTCCTCATGCTGGTGCGGCGCTACACCCGCGAGGCGGGCGTGCGTAACTTGGAGCGCGAGATCGCCAACCTCGTCCGCAAGGCCGTGAAGGAGATCCTGATCTCCAAGGTCAAGTCGGTGGAGGTCACGCCGGAGAACCTGCCGGACTTCCTTGGGCCCCCCCGCTTCCGCTTCGGCGAAGTGGAGACCGAGGACATGGTGGGCGCGGTCACGGGCCTGGCCTGGACCGAGGTCGGCGGCGAGCTGCTCACGATCGAAGGCGTCCTCCTGCCCGGCAAGGGCAAGATGACCGTCACGGGCAACCTGAAGGATGTCATGAAGGAATCGATCTCGGCGGCGGCCTCCTATGTCCGCTCCCGGGCCGTGGACTTCGGCATCGAGCCCCCGACCTTCGACCGCAAGGACATCCACGTGCACGTGCCGGAAGGCGCGACGCCGAAAGACGGTCCCTCGGCCGGTATCGCGATGGCAACCGCCATCGTGTCGGTGATGACGGGCATTCCGGTGCGCCGTGACGTGGCGATGACGGGTGAGGTGACCCTGCGCGGTCGCGTTCTCCCCATCGGCGGCTTGAAGGAGAAGCTCCTGGCGGCGCTTCGGGGCGGCATCAAGAAGGTGCTGATCCCCGAGGAGAACGCCAAGGACCTGATCGACCTGCCGGTCAGCGTGAAGAACGGGCTCGAAATCGTGCCGGTCTCGCGCATGGATCAGGTGCTCCAGCACGCCCTCGTGCGGACGCCTGAGCCGATCGAGTGGGACGAGGCGGCCGAGGCCCGCAAGCCCATCGCTCCGGTCGCGGACGACGACGCCACCGGCATCGTCGCCCACTAGGCGGACGGCCTGACGAACCAAGCCCCCGGACCTCCCGGTCCGGGGGCTTTTTCATGCGTCCCGCTCCTAGCGGGAGCGCGCTCATGCGGGGTTGCGCTTGCCTGCCCCTTGGGCCACAGGAAGCCCCTCTCGACGGCCGTCGGGATCCCCGCTTGCGGCCCTTAAGTCCTTCAAGGAGAAGAAGAATGAACAAAGGCGAACTCGTCAACGCCATGGCCGAGAAGGTCGGCCTCACGCGCGCCCAGGCGGGTGAGGCGCTCGACGCCGCCATCGACACTATCACCGAAGCTCTGAAGAAGGGCGAGGAGGTCAAGATCGTCGGCTTCGGCACCTTCGTGATCACGGACCGCGCGGCCGGCGAGGCCCGCAACCCGCGCACCGGCGAGAAGGTGCAGGTACCGGCCTCCAAGTCGCCGAAGTTCCGCGCCGGCGCCGGCCTGAAGGATGCCGTCAACGGCTAAGGCCCGGCGCAGCGCACCGGGTTTCTCGGGCCGGCCGCGCTTGCGTCGCCGGCCCGTTCTTTTTATGCAGGCGTAAGCAGGGCCCGGCGCCCTGCGGTTCCCAAGGCCACAGGCCCCGTTTCCGGGCCGGATGGGCGGTTAGCTCAGTTGGTAGAGCAGCTGCTTTACACGCAGCGGGTCGGCGGTTCGAGCCCGTCACCGCCCACCAAGGCCTTCCTCGGCATAGACATCAGCGCGTGTGCGACGAGTGTTCGCCCCGACACCCGGGCGGATGCGCGGCGCTTGTGAACGCCGCAAATCCTCTCTCAGACCACCTGGGATGCGCTGGTGAGCGCGTCGGGCACGCTGATGACCCGGACGGGGTAGTGATTCATCATGAGCCACACGACGGCCAGAATCAGCAGGCCGAAGAGGAACGTTTCGCGGCGCGTGGGCGCCTGCTGCCACAGGGGCTTCTCTCGGGGGGAGTGGTCGTTCATGGCGCGTTCGCCCGCAAAGCGTTGACGACGGGTTAAAGGACTAGGCCCTTCGATCTAGGCCGTGGCACGGCCGCGACTAGGGGCGGGGCGCAAAGCGTGGTCGGGCCGGCACCGGAATAGTGCTCGCGCGGCCCTCTATTCGCAGGTCGCGACGTGAGAGTTGCGACGCATTGAACAAGGCGCCACGGAGCGCTTGACAGGGGGGAGGGGCCCCCGTAAACCCCCGGCACGCCGCTCGACGGCGCAGCCCAAATGCGCGGGCGTAGCTCAGTTGGTTAGAGTGCCGGCCTGTCACGCCGGAGGTCGCGGGTTCGAGCCCCGTCGCCCGCGCCATTCTTTTCAAACACTTAGCTGAAGTTTGGAAAGTACCGTCAGACTCACCTGACCGGCACCGTCAGACTTCCCAGTCGACTTTGTTCTTGTTTGGCAGCCTGAAATGCGGGCTGTGAGGCTGCTATGCAACCGCCCCTTGTGTTTTCAAGGGGAGCTACCATCCATTTGGCGGCAGCAGCCGAGCGCGATTTCCGTTTATGAAGTTCATTCCTCGTGACGAGCTGCATTCTCGTGCTCTCCACGCCCGAAACAGGTTCTACAAGAGGACCAAGCTCCGCCGCCGCCAGGCCGCACGGCGCCGCAAGGCTAAGTCGGAGCTTCGTGATGCCATCCAGCAGCAGATGGCGTTTGTCGAACGCTATGGCCTCCACCCTCCGCCGCACCGTGATCGGGTGCCTATCCTGCTGCCGGAAGTTCTTTCTCTCCGGGACAATCGAAGCGCTGTTCTCTCAGCCATTAATCAGATTCGGCGCCAAGTATTGATCCACGAACGGCGCGTCTATCTCTACTTCAATCATGTGCGAGTTCTAGAACCTGCTGCGACATTGTTGTTGGTTGCGGAGATCTTCCGTTGTAAAATTGTTCGACCTGGGCGAGGCGGCGGAAGTGTTCTAGGAAACTACCCGAGTAGTCGCGAAGTCTATGCGCAGCTTTGCGACATGGGCTTCTACTCTTTGTTGCGGGTCCAGGCGGATCAGTTTTCCCCTGCGGGAATACTAAAGCCTGATCGACCGCTCTTCCTCCCGTTCAAGACGCAGGTGTCAGTGAGGCCCGGGTTGGCGGCCATGTTTGTAAGGTTGGTCACCAGAGGAGCGTTTGCGATGGCGGAGCTTGCTCAGAATCGCATGACGGCTGCGCTTAAAGAAGCCATGGGCAACGCCCACGAACACGCCTATGACCGGCCAACAGAGTTGCCCTTCCTACCCCACCGGTGGTGGATCGCTGGGCATCTTGACCCACGTAACAACGAAATGATGATCCTGATCTTGGATCTGGGCATCGGTATCCCAAATCATTTAAAGCCCTCGCTCTACGAGCAGGTGTGCGCAATCTTTGATTGGAGTGCCACACCGTCAGATGGAGCAATGATCCGGGCTGCCACGGAACTCTACCGCACCTCGACCGGACAGGAGGGGCGTGGGAAGGGGTTCCGCGACATGAAGCGGTTCATTGACGTTTGTGATGACGGGGAACTGCGGGTGCTGTCCAACCGCGGCTCCTATACATATCGGAAGAACGAATTAGAAAGCTTCGCTGACCATGATACCTCAATCGGTGGTACCCTCATCGAGTGGCGCGTCCGCCATGCTGCCGTCGCGGAGATCTCAGATGACTGAGAAGCGGGTGTCATTAGCTCGCGACTTCTCCATGGATCCAGGGCCACGGTATAAGCGCCAGGGTCCTTATAGCGGTGAGTTGTTCCGAGAGCAGATCGTCAAGTGGCTGAAGGCCGCTCAGCATCTCCATATCGATTTGGACGGCACCACCGGGATTGGATCGTCGTTCTTGGATGAAGCCTTCGGCGGGCTGGTGCGCGATGAGGGGATGTCGCCTGATGACGTTAGGCGGCGCATCACGATCAAATCCGAGCGCGATGAGACATATCTCCTCGACATAGAAGAGTCTCTTCAGCAGGCCGCTAGTCAGCGAGTGTGAGCACGCCATAGTGGGGAGCACCAAAGCCTACAACGTCCAGGGTACGATTGGTGAGCAGCAAATCGTGCTCAAGGTCGAGCCGCCCTCCACCGGCATGTTTAGCCCTTCCCTCTATGCGCCGGCACTTCCAGGCGTTCTAGTTGCGCTCTTCGGCTTGTATGTGGGTCACGTACTCGCTCGATCGCGGGATCGGCGGAAGGAAATTTCCGACCTTTGCGACTCCCTGAAGGCGGTTTGCGATGATGCAGCCGATGCCGCCGTCGAGGCTTGGCTCTTGGAATCCGGCCCTGATCGGGATCTCAAGATCCAACAAACAAAGCGCAAGCTACAGTCGGTCGGCATTGCAGCCACCACGCTGAAGCGACGGGCAGAATCGACGCCTTGGCGCTTGATGCGTCTCTTAGGGCAGCCGACTCGGACGATTGACGTGCTTTCCAACGTCGCTCATTTGCGTCGGACGGCCACCTCGGATCCGTTTGAAGATCCTTCCCGGAAGTCAGACGCCGGGAGGGCAGGTGCAGTAACGAGCGCAGCTGCTGGTCTCGAGTCGGCGATCGATTATGGTTTCACCGGATTGTACCGGTCTTAGGCTGTGGCTGACCGCTGGCGAGGCGCCGTCCAACGAGCCGCGCCTGGTCTACAGCCCTGACGGCCTGTAGATCGACCGGCATATAGGTCCGCTCCAGCTCCGCATTAGCATTGACAGTATTAGCCAGCTTTGACGCGAGGATCTCCCGCGTCGCACCGCCGGCGCGAGCCTCAACGGCAACTGAGCGACGGAAGTCGAGGAGCTTGCGGGTATCGTCAGGGAGGACTTCGCGGCGTAGGTCCCGGAAGTCCTCAGCGAGCGAGTTTTTCAGATAAGGCGCGCCCCGCCTCGTGCGGAACATCGGCGCGTTCGGCAACAGCTCAACCCCAATGCGCTCGCGATAGGCTCGCATCAGTGCGTAGGATCGGCGCGACAGCGTGCCGATCGCCGCCTGCCCTGTCTTAGCCCGCTGGACGAAAAAGGCGCCCCAGCGACCTTCTGGACGCAACTGGGCTGGCGTGAGGGTGCGGGTGTCCACCGGCGAGAAGGCCGTGTCCCAGCTTACAGAAAGGATGCAGGCCAAGCCCAAGTAGCCGCGGCGCCAGGCGGCATGAATCAATCTCACCACCTCATGGGCCTCCCACACGGCGGTGCGCCCCTGGGGCGTGACGCGACGGATCCCAAAGGACGGGTCGTTGTCTTTGCCGCAGAGGGTCATTGCGGCTGCGACCTGCCACAGAGCCCTCCAGATCTTCATGGCCCGGTGCGCTTCTCGGACGCCGGCGCGATCGAGCACGTCCGCGTACCATTCGTCGATCACGTCGAGGGTGACCGTCGCCGGCGCCACGTCGCCTAGGTCTGGCGCGATGTAGCGCCAGCCCCGAGCCCAATCCTCACGGGTGCGGAGCGCCTTCCGTGCCCAGGCCTCCGTCTTGCGGTAGCGTTCGTAAGCATCACCGAGTGAGCCCCGGGGCCAGCGGGGCGCCTCCGGCCGGTCAGCGCCCTTGCGGTAGGCCTGCCACTTCGCGTTCCATTCGTTGGCGATGCGCCAGGCGTCCGGCCCATCTGGGCCACAGACGATGAGCTGGAACCCGTCCTTGCGCATGCGGGCGTTGGGCTGCCAATAGCCGAGCCGCTTTCCGTGCCGCTCACGGACCACGTAGTAGGGGATCTTCACGGTGCCCATTCGCGCGTCGCTCCGCGATGCGTTGTCTCGCCACGGAAGCGTCGCGTGCCTCTGGAAGTACTGTCAACTCGGGGAACAGGTCAGGGTGGCGACGCCTGCGCCAGCGGTCCACGGCCTCGATACAGAAATTGCCCGTGTCGGGGTCAGGCCTGGGGAAGCCGCGAGCCAATAGGTGAGGGAGCTTGTCGTTGAGCTCCCTGACGTCGGCCAGACCAAGGCGTACCGCCACCTTCGACGGCGGCACGTCGCCGGCCTCCGGTACGTGAGGGGGCCGACTCATGCGTGGCTCCCGTCAATCCAGGCAGGCAGCGTGGCATCAGCGTCCCGGCACATGCGGGCGAAGCTGGCGAACTGAGGGCGCCTCTTGGTCCAGTCGCGGAACCAGGTCGCGCGTACCGGCTGCAGCCACTCCAGACCTGCCTGCCGCCACTCGGGATGAGCGCAGAGCGCGTAGTACGCAGCCGCCTCCAGGCAATCGATCTCGGCCTCGCCTACGTGCTCTAGGGTTGCGGCGAGCATAATCGAAAGCGCCACCGCATTCACGAAGCCCGGGAGGTCAGGCAGGTTGCTCAGACAGGCGCCGAAGATGTCCTCGAAGCCATCAGCCCGCTCGTCCCACTGCGAGCAGTCCATGATGCGGTCGACCCATGCCTCTACGGGCATGCCACCGACCTCATGCACTTGCGGATAGGCTGGCCGCAGCGGGCGTAGCAGCGCGATCTTCGGCGGCCTCATGCCACCGAATTCGAAGAGCATGCTGACGGGCATCGACTGGCGTGCGTTCACCGCGGCCACGAACTGCGCTCGCTTCTCCGGATCATGGATGCCGGCAGCGATCGCGACGTCAGGGGGGAGACAGCAATACGCGTCGGAATTGTGAGCCCGAGTGGGGTCGTACATCGGGACCGACACACCCCATGGGGTATGAAACTGGCCAACCGGAAGCATGGTGTCGCTCATGAGCCTGCCCTCACGCTCGGGTGCTCGGGCAGCCAGCCCACCGGCGCGGGTGGGTATTTGCCTGAGAGGCAGGCTGTGATCCGTTCAAAGGGGTCGAGGTGAGGGGGCATTAGCCCCTGGCCCACCTCGTCACGGGAGACGCCTGATCTCTCCTCAAGGATGTGCAGGATAGCGTAGAGGCGGCGCTGGTTGCGCGCCTGCAGCCGTTCGACGTGTCGCTTGAAATGAGCGGTGTCTGGAGGGCTCTGGTTTACCCCAATGCCCTCGACCTGCTCTGCAAAAGCCACCGCATCATCCGCCAGGATGTTCGTCTCGCCAAAGATGTGGATGAGGTGGAACATGCCACCGACGAGGCTGTGGCCGCGCTCAAGCGAGCTTGCCTCCGCGATCTTGTCGGCCGTGTCGATCAGCAACTGATAGTCGGCATCGGCCCAGTAATTGCCCTGGGGGTCGCTAGCCTTGGAGTACTCATTGGCGGCATGACCTGCGTGCGCCTCTGCTGCCCGTAGGGCCTGGTAGCGTCGCCCCATCGCCTCAACAGGGCATGGTGTCGGTACAGAGGTCTGCTTACCAGGGATGAACCGAGACGCGACTCGTGCAGCGACGGCGAGGGCCGCAGCTGTGTCAATCTCGGCCGGCTCGGGCCGCTTCTCGGCGCGCCGGTGCACATGATCGTGCTCATAGAGATAGGCCACGAGAGCAAGCGCTCCGACCGCTGTCGTAGGCTGTGCCCTCACCAACTCCCGGTAGGCGCGCTGGTAAGTGGCAAAGCGTTGCTCCGCCTCTCCGGCGGTTCCGCCCTCCACATGATCAACGGCGTGGTGAGCCGCGCGGCAGGACTCGATCAAGACAAAGATCGGATCGGCGTCTCCGTTGGGAGCCGTTTCGAGCGGCAGGTTTTCGACGTCGCTGGCGAGCGACCACAGAAGCTGGTCCTCAGGGTCCGCATGGGACCAGCTGGTCGGGCTCAAGGCGGGATCCGCCGCCGAGTAGATGCGGGCGACGTTGGCCTTCGCCTTCATCTCTTCAAGAGTCGTAGCCGGCAGTGCAGCAACGGCTTCCGCAAGTTCATCCTCACGGCGCGCGATGTCCCCCAGGCGATCGTCATCCGGGTCCACATCGCAGATGCGCGCGTACTCGGCATTGGCTGCAAGGAAGGCCGCAGCTGTGGAGAGCAGGTCGCCGTCTGGTCCGAAGGCGGGCTCTGGCGTCAATGGTGCAATTCCACCACTCGACGCGATCTCTGGATCAGGAGCAGCCGGCTGAGTCAGGGGAAGGATTGTGCCGCGGCCGTGCACAGGCCGGGGCTGTGCACTCGGGTGGCGGAGCGGGTTGGAGCAGTTAACCATGACGGCGGCTCCTACGTGCTGGAGTGTGATGCGAGGCGGCTAGGAAGGCTCAGATGCGGCCTAGAAGGCGAGATCGTCAGAGCCAGGCGGTGGATCGCGCAAAATCGGCGGCCGGCCATTGCTGAGCAGGCGCGCGGCCTTCTCGGCTTGCTTCAGGGAGGCTTTATGCGCACCAACAACAATGGCGAGACGTAGCTCGGCGCGATCGTAGATGCGGCGCATGTCGTCCCGAGAGGGAGCGGTTCCCTTCCACACCTGGCGCCGAAGCTTCTCTCGCTCACGATGCTCTTTGCCGATGCTCCTGAGGTAAGCTTCGGCAAGCTTCTCGGCTAACACTTCCACTTCAGCACCAGAGAGAGTGCCATAGGGGAACACCCGCTTTGCAGGGGCGTGGTGGGGAACGGGGGGCTGAGGTTGCAGGTCGTGCAGCACGGAGGTCTCCATCGCATGTCGGCAATGGATAACACAATATAGTGTTGAAACTGTCAACACACTTATGTGTTTCTAGCGGCGTAGCAGTCTCGCTACGATACGGTGGCAAGCACGATATTCACTGCGCGGGAATGTTCGCGCCTTATCCGAACCGTTCCACTCATGACCCACCCACGATTCGTCGTCGCTTGACGTAAGACGAAGCGCAAAGGCACGGCTTTCCCGCATCCCAGCCACCCGAACAATACAGCTCACATTTGGAATGGGAGGAAGGCGAGGGTCTATAATGAGCAGATCCCCTGGTTCGAACTCCGGCACCATCAGTTGGCTCGTCATATATATGGCGTAGGTTTGCCCCACTCCTTGGGACAATTGTACGCCTTGTATGAGATCGATGGGCTCGTCGCCTATTAGGAATCCCCCTCCCAAGAGACCTACGCACCCGTACAAGGGGATAGCGCCAGTACTGGCCCGTTCTTGTAAGTTATTTACATTGATAACCTGGCTTGGTTGGGAGCTGTATGATCCAAGTGCTGTCAGAATATCCGACACTTGTGCGGACAAATCCACGTTTTCTCTGACCTGCGCGAGCTCCATCAAGGTACGAAGTACTGGAACCAGGGACCGAGAGTATCTAGTTTTTCCCCGCTCAATTCTGTCTATCGTCTGTTGGTTCGTGCCTACTTCCCGAGCTAGCTCTTCCTGGGATAACCCTGCGGCCTTTCGCAGAAGGCGCACCGTCTCTGGTATTTTCGAGGTGTCGACATTTCGCATGGCGGCTGGACAGTAGCACTCGCTCCACCTCTAGTTCCAACACGTTAACACGCGCATGTGTGTTGCTTAACACACGTTTCTATGTTGTACTGCGGGCATGAGCGATGTCCGAACACTCCTCCAAACAGCGATTGCAATTGCCGGCTCGGAAGCAAAACTCGGGTCTGCATGTGGCGTGAGTCAAAATGCAATCTGGAATGCGAAGAAGAAGGGTCGGGTCTCTGACCGCTTAGCTGTCGCTATAGAGCATGCGACCGACGGAAAGATCGCTCGTTGGCAGCTCAGACCGGATCTCTGGCCCCAACCGCAGCTGCGGACCAGGCGTAATCCTGCGCACGAGGGGCGCTTGTGAGGCGATCTTCACCGCCTAAACGACAGCGATCTCCGCGCGAGCGCTGGCGCGCCGGGCCAAGGGCGGTAACCCGCCCCGGCCGACTTTCCCATCGGCGGCCTCGCCGCCGTCACCACTCTCAGTATCCCGCGTCGCGAGCTCCCGTCCGCCAAGACCCTAGAGCCCGTGTCGCGCTGTGTACGTGTATCTTTCACCTCCATGCCGAGCCTCCCGTCCGATGTGGTGATCACACATCAGGGTTGGTGGCATGCGCATCCTCAATTCAGGGACATCTCATCACCGGGAGGGCTGCATGACGGCGCTCACCCTCGACCAGGCCCGGCGCATCGCGCGCGGCCTTGAGGATCGGGAGCAGGCACGCCACGGGGGCACACGCCACGAAGCGAGGGCGCGGCTAGCCCGACGCATCGGGGTCATGCCGGGCACCTTGTTCAACCTAGCCCGTGACCGCCTGAAGCGCCTCGACGACACCATCCGAGCCCGCCTTGTCGCCTATGCGGTCCGGGACCTCGAAGCTGAAATCGAAAGGCTGAACCATGAGCTGGAAATGGCTCGCAGCCTGGGCATGGCACCGAACGCGGAGCTGGTTCAGGCGATCACGACGGTCCTGAACCGCGCACAGGCGCTTCATGCTGAAGCGACCGATGGATTGACCACCTGAAAACAAAAGACCCGCCGCAGTCGGGGGACAGCGCGACGGGTCGAAACGTTCATCGGGCAGACAAACGAGGCCGGTACTTTGGCACCCTCATCCCCAAAATCAAGGACAAACCCGGCCGGGGTCTGCACAGCGCTGGAGGGTCACGCATGACCTTCCATCCTTCAGGCGAATCCTATGCGCGCGCCGCCTTCGACCGAGAGGTTGAGGATCTCGCCCGAACCATGAGCGGACGTAACGATCGGCTGAACCGGGCTGCCTTCAATCTAGGGCAACTCATCGGAGCTGGGGTGTTGAACCAGGGTGAGGTTGAGCGGCGGTTGATGAGCGCGGCACAGGCCAACGGCTACATTAGCAAGGACGGCCGCGAGGCCGCACAAGCCACGATCCGCTCTGGGCTGTCCCGGGGCATCACCGAGCCACGCACTGACATTCCGGACCTGACCGGGCGTGCTGGCCGCACTTCAACGGGGCGCCTTCAGCCGCGACCAGCGCCCACTCTTCAGGAGGTGCCCTTTCCCGATTGGACGCCGCCGGACGATGACGGCAAGCCTCTGTTCACCGGCGCCGGTAAGCGGGAGCCTGACCTGATCCGCGGCGAGGTCCGCCGTCACATCTATTTTCGCGATGGTGAGCCAGTCCGCGTGAAGGTGAAGCGGGGGCCTAGAGGCTGGCTTGATCTCTATCGCGTCCGCCGTCCCTCAGACGGTGCGATCGGCTGGCAGGCAAAGCGGCCAGTCGGCTATGTGCATGTGCCCTATACCGGCCCCGCTGGTGCGCTTGACCCGTTCGACCGTGAACATCTCGACGAGCCCTTGCTTTGGCCAGAGGGCGAGAGGGATGTGGATACCCTGCAGAAGCACGGATCCCTCGCCTTCACGTTCGGCGGCAGCTCCGACGTTCCAGAGTTGGCCGAGGAGTTAGTCGCCGGGCGCGATCTGATTATCTGCGGCGACAATGACGAGCCCGGCCGCAAGTGCGTATCGCGGAAGGTCGAGCTCGCAACACGGGCCGGCGCTCATGTCCGCGTCGTGAGCTTCCCTGAGCTGGATGAGGGAGGCGACGTCTCGGACTGGCTCGCCCAGGAAGGAGCCTCAATCGACTTTCTTCTTTTACGAGGAGAACAGAACCGGAACCCTGCCGAGGCGGAGGGTGTCGCGGATGCTGAGTCGGCTTACGCGTTCACCCTGTTTGAGGACATCGAGGAGGCGCCGCGCAAGGCATGGATGATTGATGACATGCTCGGCGAAGCCGAACTCACGGCCTGGTACGGGGCACCTGGTTGCGGCAAGTCAGTGTTAGCAGGCGACGCTGCCTGCCACGTGGGAGCCGGGCTGGATTGGTTTGGCCGCCCCGTCACGCAAGGCGCCGTGCTCTACGTCGCTGCCGAGCGCCCCCGCCTGGTTGAGCGGCGGTTCGCGGCTTGGCGCAAGCGCCATGGCATCCACAAGCTTCCGGTGGCTGTGGTTAAAGGCAGCTTCAATCTTTGCACCACAGACGTCGATACGGCCCGGATCATTGCGACGGCCGTCGAGCTGGAGCGGGTGACTGGCTTCCCGGTCATCTGGATCATCGTCGACACAAAGGCACAGGTCCTGGCGGGCGGCGATGAGAACGGCAGCAGGGACATGATGGCGCTCGTTGCGAACCTCATGCGACTGCAGAACGGAACGCGTGCGCACGTGACTGTGGTTGATCACGTCCCGCATATGGATCCGAACCGGATGCGTGGTCACGGCGCGCTCCTAGGTGCTGTTGATGCCACCTTCCGCGTGAGCAAGAACGCCGATCACCGAACCTTAGAGATCGACAAGGTGAATGACGGGCCCGACGACGTGCGGCTCGGCTTCACCCTCGAATCCGTCACCCTCAGCATCGACCCGGATACCGGCAAGGCTACGACGGCCCCCGTCGTCGTACCAACTGAGGATGATGGACAGTCCGCCCATGGCGGACAGGACCGCGGGCCAAAGCTGTCAGCGGCCGAGAAGCGTGCGCTGGATATGCTCCGCGAGGCCATCGCCTCTGCGGGCAAGGAGGCACCAGCGTGCGATTACATCCCGCGCAAAGCACGGGTGACCTCCGAAGAGCTCTGGCGGACCTACTGCTACCAGGGCGGCATCAGCACCGGGGACACGCAGGACGCCAAGCGCAAAGCGTTCGTCCGGTCAGCTCAGACCCTCATTGCCAAGCGCAAGGTGGGGAAGTGGGGCGAGTTCGTCTGGCTCATAGAGGCGGACGACGTGATCACTACAGGTAGAAAACGAGACCCGGACACAACCGGACAAGCCGGACATTTGTCCGGGTCTGTCCGGGCCGGACGAGACCGGACAAAGCGGAACCCCCCTCTTTAGAGGGGGTCCGCCATGTCCGGGTCCGGTGTCCGGGTCTGAACGGGAGAGATGGGTGATGGAGGTACAACCCGACTACATGAGGAGGTGGCCAGCATGAGCCCATCCACCATTCAGAGGACCTTCGCGCTTCCTCTCGGCTTCAAGGCAACGTTCCGCTGGGCCCGCAACGGTCTGGCGGTCGAGTGGGTGCCAGCGCCGCCATGCATCAAGTCCGCTCGTCATTGGAGGAAGTTCAGCAACGCTTACTCCGCCGCTCGACGTGACTTCATGCGGGATGTTGCGACAGCGATAGGCGGGAATGTCGCGATCCTCGACACGACCGGGGAGTTCGAGGTCGTGCGGCCGGGGACGAAGCACTGACATGCCCCGACGCCGGAATCTGGTGGTGGCTGCTCCCAAGCCTGCCCCTCAACCCAGTCTCATGGACCTTCTCAACCCTGGGGAAGATCTAGCCCGCCGTCTCTGCCGCGAGCGATTGGCCCGCATGCCGTTCTACGGGACGCTTGGGCCCCGCAAGCGAGCCAGGGCGCTGCAACGCGATGAGGACGCCCATTGGCACACCATGCGAGATGAAGCTCGTACAAGGCTCTCTGCGCAGGGGAACGCACGATGAGAGCCCCGCGCCGCAACCAGGTAGCCGAGCTCTGGTCCCAAGGCCTCACGGCTCAGCAGATCGCCGACCGCATGCACATCGCAGACACCCGAGGCGTGTTCTACCACCTGCGCAAGCTCAGGGACGCTGGCGATCCTCGTGCCCATCACCGACCGCAATGGGCGAACCAGCGGCGCAACCGAGCGAGCCTAGGGATCCCCTTCAAACCGGACTGCTCTACCCCGCCGGTCAATCCGTTCGGGGGTAGACCCGACGTGGATGCCAACCCACCAAAACACAGCACTCAGCGACACAAGGGCTACAGCGGCAAGCACGTCGGTCATCACGACCTCCACGTTCCCACCACTCATCAACAGTCCGCGGGATGCCGCGCGCAAGCGATTGGTTAAGAGATGGTTAATCCAAGGCTATGGCCGGACAGCTATCACGAGTGCCTAAGGCTCCCGGGCTGCCGCATCGAGATCCATGGTGATGATCTCAATCTGCCCGGAGACAAACTCGCCCAGACCCGCGAGGAACTCCGGCCCCATGCTGCTCTCGTTGAGGAGCGGCTCAAGCCGCTCCAGAGCCACACGCCGCAGCAGGTCACGGAAGGCTTCAGGATCTCGGGAGTGGTCCGCCAGAACCGAGATGATCGCCTGCAGCAGGAATCGCTCAGCGAGCCCCATTCCGGCATGTTCACCCCGCCGGTACTCCGACGAACGCTCATCGTCCTCGCTCATCGGATCATCGCCTTCCCCTGTCCGCTATCAGTGCGGGGCTTAGGGCGGCCGTCCGGGCAATCTGGAGGCAACCCGGACGGCCTGACCGCCAGGACGCATGAAGGCTTTTCGCCAAGCGGCTTACCTCACGCTAGCAGCCACTCTGCCTGCGTCACGCCAATGGTGAAAAGAGCGTTAACGCCGGTCCCGGAATGGCTTGGCCCCGACCTGCAGACCAACCAGGCTGAACGCGCCAAGCAAAGAGCAGAGCGCCACACCTGCGAGTACCAGTGTCATGCCGATCTCCCCCACGGCATGCAGCCGCACTCCGGGAAGGCTGGACCGACATGGTTAAGGCCTGGTTACGACGCGGCTCAGGAAACAAAGCGGCCGCGCGAGCTTTCGTCCGCGCGGCCTTCCGACATCACGGGACGTTCCAGCGGACCATCAAGTCGGTATGGCTACGCTACCACCGGACGGCACACAGGCCATGGCACGAGATGCCGCAGCTACACCAGGGGGCACCACGGGAGGGCGCCCGGGGGGGCGCCCCTCACCACCCCCAGCAAACCCCATGGCAGGCCCCCACCACCCCCCCCAGGAGGCCTAGGGACCGTACAAACGGCGCCCTCCTAGACGGGTACGCAACCCCCCGGTTTTTCACCAGTAGATCAGTTTGCAAGCGGTACACGCACGAATGCACGCACGCACGCACCACGCACGGATGCCATCAGGAACGGAGGCAATGACCATGACTGAGGACTGGATTTCGATCACGGAAGCGGCGGCACGGCTGACCGCTGCCGGCGATCCCATCGAGAGGTCGACCCTCTCCCGCTATCTGCAACAGCACGCCGAGGCCCTCGCAATCCGCGAGGCCGGCAAGACGAGACTCGTCGAGTTCACGGCGCTGCAGGCTCATCGCGTTGAGAACATCCGGCTCAAAGCGCCGGCGGGGGAACGCGGCCCACCCGCACAGCGACAGCCCTCAGGGAAAGGGCGGCGCTTCGCCGGATCTCAGGCCGATGGGGCTGCCCGCAAGGCCAGTGCCGATGCCGAGATGAAGGAGCTCGATCTTGCCGAACGTCGGAAGCAGCTCACCCCGACGGCAGAGGTCGACCGAGCCGGGCGGGACGCCATCGCTCTCCTGCAGAGCGCCTTCGATCAGGCAGTGGATACGCAATCGGTGGAATTCGCCCATCGCTACGGATGGGATGAGCGACAGGTCCGTGTTGCCCTGAAGGGCTTTGCTCGAAGCGGCCTCGACGTGTTCCATCGGCGGATGCTGGAGGAGCTCGACAAGATGCGGGGGACGGGCGGTGCAGCCGAAGCCTGATCTTGCTCCTGGTGACCGCGCTACGCTCCTAGAAGCGCTCGCGATGGTGGATCGGCTCGGGGCGACGATCCGGGCTGCCCTTGGGGATGATGCGTGTGGTCCTGCCGCCGAGCCCGAGCTCGTCTCTCCGCGCGAGGCGGCACGCCAGATCGGGTGCAGCGTCGACACGATCAAGCGCCGGAGCCTCAAGCACGGGATCGGCGGACCTCTCCCAACAGGTCGTTGGCTTGTCGACCTCGCGGCGCACAGGGCCCTGGCACGGCGCTGGGCCACCTGACGGATCAGCGTTGCCCAGTTATGCGTGCCGTTTGCCGAGTTGTGCTTACTGGGCAAGGCAGATCCGGCGCGTAGTCTTGAGCCAAGACAACGTGCTCAAGGGCTCCTGCTATGTCACTTCCGATCGGCGATCGCGTCGCCTTTGTGTACCCGGATCAGGCTGCGGCAGCCGCCGGTGTTCCGATCGCGAGCATTGTCGCGGCGGTCCAGGCTGGAAAGCTGATCACGCGGCAAGCGGGCGCCAGCAAGGTGATCCTCCGGGCTGACCTGGAGCGCTACGTCGCCAACCTTCCGACCACGAAGGCTCCGCCCCCGAAGAAGACCCCTGAGCAAGAGGCAGCGGCCCGTGCCCGCGGCCGTGCCATCGCCGAGCGTGCGATGGGCAAGCGCTAAGCGCACCTGCTGAACCGGAGAGCACCATCATGATCGCAGCCCTGAAGAAAGCCGCAGCCATGGCCCCCAAGGTGCCAAACCTGGAGTTCCGGCCTGGCATGCCCTCAGCCGAGGTGGAGCGCCTCCTTGAGGTCGCTCGAACCGATGCGGACAGCAAGACGGCTGCTCTGGAGACTGCCCGCTCGGCATACCGCGACGATCCCTCTCTGGAGCGCAAACACCTGGAGATGGCGGCAGAGGTTGAGCGCGACGTAGCGGCAAAACAGGTCGAGCGTCTGGAGCGGGAGCTCGATGCCGCGCAGGAGCGCGAGGCAGAGGCGGAGCGCCAGAAGCGCTACGACACAGCGGCTGCCCATTCCAAAGCGATTCCCGACCTGCTGAAGCAGTACGACCAGCAGGCCGCCGCACTCGCTGCACTCGCGGCTAGGATCGTCGAGGGTGATAAGCTGATCGAGGCTGCCAACCGCGACCTGCCCAAGGACGCCGATCGGCTCCGGCTCATGGAAGAGCACCGGGTCACCCCGTCGAGCTCCAAACGGGTGACACGCCGCCGTGAGGGCTGGATGCTCAACGGCCAGCCCTACCGCGGCGCGGTCATGATCAACGAGCGGGGTCAGACCAATGTCCACGGCGTCACACGGGGCACATGGACGGAAGAGGTGGAAGAGTTCACCCTTGCTCACACCCCGAAGCCGATCCTGACGGCGCTGGTGCTGCCGGCCGTGGACGGTCCCCATCACTGGCCGCGCCAGGCCTAGTCATTGAGATCGGATGGTGCGGGGATCTCCGACTCGTGCCGTTCGGCGGGGCCGGCTCCTGGACAGGTCGAGCCCCGCACCTCTTGGGATGGGTGTCTCCTTTCCACTCATCCTTCGGTGGGGCCGGCCTTGCATCGGGGTCGGCCCCACTCCAACCCAATGCGGGTGGGGTCTATTGCTCATGGAGCCTCATCGGCAGGCGGGAGCCGGAGACGCAGCCGGCTCCCGCACACTCCCTGAGGCTCAGCGATGACCGATCGAGCGACCACAACGACAGCACGACGCGAGGCCTGGAACCGCCGGCGCAGCGCACCGGCCGCTCCGCTCCCGCGCGATCCGCTCGCTTTCCTCGAGGATCAGGCCCGCAAGACACGGGCGGCGTTCAGCGCCGCCACGCGGCGGATCTAATGAGTGAGCTCGAACGCCTCCGCGCTGAGAATGAGCAGCTCGTGCAGGCCATGGCTCTTTGGCCTACCGCGCTAACGGGCTTCCGCGAGGCCGCCGAGCTGACGGCTGAGGGCTTGATCGGGTTCGTCGAAGGGTTCGCCGATAGCCCCGAACTGCAGCAGCGCGCAGCAGCGGCGGTGGCGCCCATCGCCATGAGTATGGCGTCACACTTAGAGCTGCTGAGCCGGCGCCTCGCGCAACCCCGCATTCACTAGGAGACCCGCGCCATGAACAGGACCACGACGGCCACGGTAGCCATTCGGGCAAGGGATGGCACCGGTGGCGTGTTCAGCCAGGTCGCGGCCAAGATGCGCGGCATTGAGGTCGCCTCTAAACGTGCGAACACGGCTGCGGCGGTCGCAGCGCATCGGCAGGCGCAGCAGGTCGGTCTAGCAGCCCGCGCAGCGGACTCTGCACGGGCTGGCATGTTGGCAATGCCCGGGCGCTTCCTCGGCCCAGCCGCCGCAGCGTATGGGCTGAAGCAGGCGACCGACTCGGCCCTGTCCTTCGAACGCACGATGTTTGACGTCGAGAAGGCGACCGACAGCAGCGCTGCACAGGCCCGCGTCTACGAAGAGGCCTTGCTGGCGATGGCCCGCGCCACCGGCAAGACAAAGGAAGAACTCGGATCGATGCTTGCGGCAGCCGGCTTTGCGGGCAGGCCGGTGCAAGACTTGTTGCGCTTCGTCGAGTACGGCGCGCGGGCCACGAGCGCCTGGGGCCTCAACGCCGAAGACACGGGACAGGCCCTCGCCGAGCTGGGGAGCATCTATCAGGCCAATCAGACGCGGATTGAGGAGATCGGCGACGCCATCGACGCTGCGGCTGATATGTCGGCTTCCCGCGAGGGTGACCTTCTGGAGTTCATCCGCCGGGCGGGAGCGTCAGGGCGACAGGCTGGCATCTCTGCGGAGCACGTGTTGGCCTTTGGTGCCGCCCTGAAGGAAGTCGGCGTGCGCACCGACGTAGCAGCGACCGGCTTCGAGGCGCTGCTGAACCTCATGAAGCTGGGCGACGAGTTCTCAGCCTCAGCAAAAGACGGCTTCAAGGCTCTCGGGGTGAACTCGGAAGCGATGCGCAAAGCATTCGTCGCTAAGCCCCTTGAGACGACGCTGAAGCTCTTAGAGAAGATCAACAAGGTGAAGGACCCGCTCAAAAAAGCGGAGATCATGACCGACCTATTCGGAAAAGAATATCAGGACGACATTGCCAAACTGCTCAACGGGCTTCCCCGCCTCACCGAGCTTCTCGGCAAGATGGGCGACCGCGCGAACTACGTGGGCCGCGTGATGAACAATGCCCTGAAAATCGATGAGAAGGACTTTCAAAAGATCGCCCGAGCCCAGCAGGCCATCGACGTGCTTGGCACGAGGCTTGGGGCTTTCTTCAAGCTCAAGGCAGGTGGCATCGCTGAGGAGATCAGCAAGGTCATCGATGCCGTCGAGAAGGGGGACCACTGGCTCAACAAGGTCGAGGCTGCGGCGGGCCGGTATGTCGCTCGCACCATCGCGGATCAGGAGAACCGGGCAGACGGGGGCAAAGGGCAAGAGCTTGGCACGTACGACCCGGAGACCCGTGCGGCCGTGAACCGTGAGCGGCGCCGCCTAGCAGCCGAGGCGCAAGCTCATCGCGATAAGGAGACCCGGGACCGGATCGACGTGGTGCGGCAAGGGCTGGATGTCCGCATCGCCCGCGAGGAGGCAACGGCCAACACCTACCGCGGCCGGCCGGGCGAGATGAGCCAGCGCCGCTCAGCGGAGGCGACGGCCCGTGCCGATACAATCCGGGCCGAGCTCGCCGAGCTGGATCGTCTCATCGCGGCCTACGACGAACTGCAGGTCCGCATGGCGGAGGTGCAGGGCCCCATCAATCGGGTGGAGCGAACGCAGGCCTTCGACGTGTCCCGTCGCGAGGGGGCGTACACCCCAGCAGGGCCGGGCCGCTTGGGCTTTGACGTGAACGGGCCGCGCAGTGGGGCTTCGACGGTGGGGCTTCCCCCGGGCGTGGCACCGCGAGTGGTTCCTTCTCCTCTCCCGCCTGATCAGCGCCTCGGCTCGACGGAGCTGACGCCCCGGGTGAACACAGAGGCACTGGATGCCGCCAAGGGCAAGGCCACGGACGCCGGAAAGGCTATCCGCGATCTCGATATGATGGTGTCGCCGCGGGTGAACACCGCCTCCATGGACAGCGCCATAACCAAGGGCGAGCGGCTCAAAGCCATCCTTCACGAGATCGGCAACCTCGCTAACACCGGGGCCTCACGGTCGGTGTCGTTCAACTCGTACACCGACACATAGAACCCCCAGGGCGGGCTGTGCGTCCTACTTGGCGTTGCCACCTTCTACGGCCATCACCTCCCGCAGGTGGGGCAGGAGCCGCTCACAGGGCCCATGATCAAGCTAATATCCTTCTGCACCCGCTCATCGAGCCGCCCTCGTTCTTCAAAGCCGCGCAGGCTCCTGAGAAACTCGCGCTTCTGCTCTTCAGTGAGTGTCTCGAAAACCCGCAAAGCCCGTGCAACCTTGTTGTCCATCAACTTTCTCCTTGGCTAGTTTCCACCGCAGTTTGTGCAGCGAGTGCTCGGCCACCATGGCACGCGACTTGACTTTGGCAGTTCGCCGCAAATTGCGCACTTCTTCGGCACGAACAGCAGGCCAGCACGCATGCCGAACCGGCGTTCGGAATCGGACACGTTCCGCTGGACGTCATGCGAGTCGATCACCCGTTGCATCTCTGAGGCGAGATCGTAGGACGTTCTGAAGTTGGATACATCGCCCAACCCGATGCGACGCCACATGTCCCGCATGCTGTTGGCATCCCGCATCGCGCGAAGTGAATAGGAAGACTCGTCGTCCCAGCGCGTAAGGATCGACCATGCGGAAATCAGGAACTGCACGAGGGTCAGCACACTGAGGGTGTAGAGCGCAACAGTTCGGATAGTCGGATACTGCTGCAGCCAATCGGTCCCGTAGACGAATGCCAGGGTTGCAGGGACCATCAGCCCTAGTGCATCTCGGAACTGGGTTTGGCGTCGGAACTTGCTCACCCGGCGGGCAAAGACAGCTCTCGTTCCTTCCGCATGGACGACATTCTGCCAAGCCTGAGAGCGGATCTCATCTTCGTTCAGAGCCATCGTGGAGGCCTCGCCGTACCTAGGCTACAACGGGCGGCGGCCGTATCACGCTGCCCCACAACGCACAAGGGTTGGAGTCCCTCTCTTAACCGTGCGGCATACCGCAGGCCCCGCACCCGGAGAGGAGCCTTTCTCATTTCAGAGGCCGCCCAAGTGTCTTGCGACTGCCACGGTTCAGAGCCCACAATGACCCAGTGCACCAGCAGGGGGTGACGCATGAGCCAACGACACTTGCGCGGGGATCTGGTTCAGACCCTCAATGGCTTGGTCCGCGAAGGGGCGATCACCGGGTTCCGCACGAACCTCTTCGATGGAGCCGAAGAGGAAGTGATCGTCACCGTCACAGCACCAGAAGCGGACGAGCTCGACACCACCTGGCAGAGGGTCACCCAGGCTCTGGCTCCGCTTCCCTTCGACGTCGTGGTCAGGGTCGATCTGCCGTGAGCATCCCGCCCGAGAACGTTCAGGTCGGCCAGTGTTACCTGATGCTGGACAGCGAGGTGCGCCGGGTGCTGAGGCTGCTACCAAACCAGGGGGTGCATTACGAAAGCCGTGCCGGGGTGATTGTCCAAGCCTTCGGCTGGAAAGCCGGCGTACTGGCGCTCTCCGCCTTCGCAGCCTTGGTCGAGCGGCCCGTGCCCTGCGACTGGACGCCGGAGAGCGATGAGGCATGACCTACCTCTTTACGCTCCTGGTCTGGATGCTGCTCGTGGCTGTTGTGGGCGGCGCGTATGCGACAGCACTCCTCCTCGCCTGAGCTTCTCCTGCCCTTCCGCTACCCATCCATTCAGCTAAGCTGTTGGGGCGGTGCCCTCCTGTTCCCCCCCGACCGGGAGGGCTGCCGCGGGCTCCTCTCCTTCATCCTCCAAGAAGCGGGAGGGGAGCCTCCCCGAAGGGGGTGCCCGGTGAACGATTCTGGCTTCGAGCTTTGGCGCTATATTGCCCTCGCTGCCCTGGTGGCGCTGGTCGCAGCCGTGTGTATTTACCTCATCGGGCTTGGGCTTAGCTGAGGGTGGCTGTTGACGCGCCCAGAGACTGGTCTTTCAGACATTCACGTAACATTCACGAAAAGTAGGCTGCTTTAAACTGCGCCGTGTGTTCGCGGGAAGAAGGCAACCTATGAGTTGGGCTGAGTTCTTACTGATGGTGCTTGGGATTGGGATCCTGGGTGGCTTCTTGGCAGCCTTCACCCTGCTACCTTTTTAGCGTTCCTAGAGGCTGCCCTTCGGCCCCTGCGCTTTCGGCCGCACACCCTTGGCCGAAAGGATCTTCGCCAGGTAGCTCTCGGATATGCCGATCTTTTCCATAATCTGCTGGCGGCTCATCGTCTTGGCCATCTCGGCGATCGCGGCATGGTCATAGAGCTGCCGCCGCTTCTGGCCCTGGAACGCTCGGCGCATTGTTCACCCCCGCCGCATGAACCCTCGTCAGACAAGAGGCCCGGCGTCCCTCAACGCCGAGCCCCTCGGACCATCCTCATCCTCGCAGGAGGTCTGTGACGGCGCCGTCCCCACCGTCTGAGGCGATAACACAGGTTAACGCCGGAGCGTTCCGCGTGCCGGTATGGTTGCCTGCCAAGGTTGAGCGGCGCATGGTAAGTCCGTTCCTTCGGTTGAGGTGATGCCATGGCTAGCCGCGCCTATGTCTGTCTCTTCCAGGCCATCAAGGTCCCCTACAAGGATGAGCCCCTCCGCGTCATCGAAGAACGTTACCTGCCGGCGAGTGAGTGCACCTTGGACGCGGCCAAGGCGATGCTCATGATGCGGTTTGAAGACAAGAGCTACCCGCGCCAGCATGGCGCCTTGTGGCCTGATGCGGTGCGCTTCTTGGACGAGCAGGGGCAGGAGATCCTCAGGTACACGTGCTGGAGCTACCTCAAGGAGGTTACATCGCGCGAGGATGCCGGGAGCGAGCTTCCAGCCGCCTTCAGCGTGCCGCACGAGAACCACGAGCTGGAGCAGGACCATGAGTCCGGCAGCCTGGAGCTCGTGTGGTGAGCTGACCAGTGGACGTCCTTCCAGCTTGGGCGCTAGGATAGGCCTGCGCAGGCCCGTGGGGGACACAGGCGATGAGACGGGGGCGACCGCGGATGTACCGGCGCCCCCGTTGGCTTGTGACGGATAGCGGTATGTTGAGAGGCCGCTGGTCAAGCCTGCCTTCAATGGCCAAGTTCGCCGGGTTCCGCAGGGGAGGGCGCTCACACCTTATATATAAGGCCCCCTGCGACCTCATGGCCGTCTACCGAGCCGTCAGACGCGATGGGCTTTCTGGGGTAGTTTTGCCCCCGCGTTTGTCTGACGAGGCTTGGCAGCATTAGGAATACCTGCCCGCCTGTCACGCCGGAGGTCGCGGGTTCGAGCCCCGTCGCCCGCGCCATTTCCTTTCCCTACAATCAAGTGGCCTTCAGCCGGATCGGGTGGCATTCGCCGTTCTGACCCGGCACGGCTGTTAACAGGGACGCTACGGGTCAGGCCAGGTTGGGGGCGAGTTGCTAGCCCTGGCCTCGCAGCCGCGATGCCGGGCTCGGGCCGGTCCGTTCCTAGGCAAAAACCCCTGTTTGTGCGACGCGGCAAACACTTGTCACAGTAGGGCGCGTGGGCTAAGCCTCGCCCGCATCCCGCCTTTGTCGCACCGCCTTGGAGACCGCTCCAACGGGCCTTAAATCCGGGTAAGCCGGCCTGCAAACGCGCCGGCTCGTTTCGTTTGGGTGTCGTATGACGAATCTCCTCGCCGACTACCTGCCCCTCGTGATCTTCCTCGGTGTTGCGCTGGCGATCAGCCTGGCGCTGCTCGTGGCCCCGTTCATCGTGGCCTATTCCCGGCCGGACGCCGAAAAGGTGTCGGCTTACGAGTGCGGCTTCAATGCCTTCGACGACGCCCGCATGAAGTTCGACGTGCGGTTCTACCTCGTCGCCATTCTCTTCATCATCTTCGACCTCGAAGTGGCCTTTCTATTCCCCTGGGCGATCACCTTCGGGGATCTCGGCTGGTTCGGGTTCTGGTCGATGATGCTGTTCCTCGGCGTGCTCACCGTCGGCTTCGTTTACGAGTGGAAGAAGGGGGCCCTGGAATGGGATTGATCGCGAACTCCCAGTCCCGGGTCATCGCCCCGCAGCCCGAGGACGCCATCGATCCGGCAACCGGCAAGCGCATCGGCGACACCGATCCGTTCTTCACGAACGTCCGCGACGAGCTCGCCGACAAGGGCTTCATCCTGACGTCCACCGAGGACCTCATCACCTGGGCGCGCACCGGCTCGCTCATGTGGATGACCTTCGGCCTGGCCTGCTGCGCCGTCGAGATGATGCACATGTCGATGCCGCGCTACGACGCCGAGCGCTTCGGCTTCGCGCCGCGCGCGAGCCCACGCCAGTCGGACGTGATGATCGTGGCCGGCACGCTCACCAACAAGATGGCGCCGGCATTCCGCAAGGTCTACGACCAGATGCCGGAGCCCCGCTACGTCATCTCCATGGGCTCCTGCGCCAACGGCGGCGGCTACTACCACTTCTCGTATTCGGTGGTTCGCGGCTGCGACCGCATCGTCCCGGTCGACATCTACGTGCCGGGCTGCCCGCCGACCGCGGAAGCGCTGCTCTACGGCGTGCTGCTGCTGCAAAAGAAGATCCGCCGCACCGGCACCATCGAACGCTAATCGGCGGCAGCCCCAAAGGGGCTGCCAGACGCCTGAACCAGAGACGACCGGCGACGGAGCGTAATTTACGTCCGGCGCCTGCATGAGAGACCCCATGGACGCGGAATTGGAAGCGCTCGGCCAGCACATTGCCTCATCGCTCGGTGAGGCGATCACGGGCTTCGCCGTGGCCTACGGCGAGCTGACCGTCGTGGCGCGGGGCGAGGACATCGTGCCCGTCGTCACCTTCCTGCGCGACGACCCGCAATGCCGCTTCGTGTGCTTCATCAGCATCTGCGGCGCGGATTATCCCGGCCGCGAGCGGCGCTTCGACGTGGTCTACCACTTGCTGTCGCCGTTCCAGAACCGCCGCATCCGCGTGAAGGTGGAGGCCGACGACGTGACGCCGGTCCCCTCCATCGTGAGCCTGTGGCCCGGCGCCAACTGGTACGAGCGCGAAACCTACGATCTGTACGGCGTGCTCTTCTCCGGGCACCCGGACCTGCGCCGCATCCTCACCGATTACGGCTTCGAGGGGCACCCGCTCCGCAAGGACTTCCCGCTCACGGGCTTTGTCGAGGTCCGCTACGACGATGCGCAGGGCCGCGTGGTCTACGAGCCCGTGAAGCTCCCGCAGGAGTTCCGCAACTTCGACTTCCTCTCGCCCTGGGAGGGCACGGATTACGTGCTGCCTGGGGATGAGAAAGCAAAGGTGTGACGGCAGTGGGCAGTCGGCAGTCGGCAGTCGGAGGCAGTCGTGAGTGGGGCGCACATCGAGTCCTACCGGGATCTGCGCGTCTGGCGCGAAGCCATGGACTTGGCGGAGTTCTGCTACAAGCTGACGGGGAGCTTTCCTCGTCGGGAGATCTTCGGTCTGTCGGCCCAGCTTCGGCGCGCGGCGGTCTCGGTTCCGGCCAATATCGCCGAGGGCTACGGTCGGGACAGCACCGGTTCGTACGTCCAGTTCCTCAAGGTCGCGCAGGGATCGCTGAAGGAGCTGGAAACCCACCTCATCCTTTCCGCTCGTCTCGAGTTCGCAGCCTCAGCGGAGGTGGACGCCGCTCTGGACCGGTGCGAGATGATCGGAAAAATGCTACGCGCTCTTATCCGCTCCATTCAACGCCCGGCTTAGCGGCTCCGACTGCCGACTGCCGATTGCCGATTGCCGGTTGAACCTCATGACCGAACACAACATCCGGAACTTCACGATCAACTTCGGGCCGCAGCACCCGGCGGCACACGGGGTGTTGCGCCTCGTGCTGGAGCTCGACGGCGAGATCGTCGAGCGGGTCGATCCGCATATCGGGCTGCTGCACCGCGGCACCGAAAAGTTCTGCGAGCATAAGACGTACCTGCAGGCGATCCCATATTTCGATCGGCTCGACTACTGCGCTCCCATGAGCCAGGAGCACGGCTTCTGTGTCGGCATCGAGAAGCTTCTCGGCATCCAGGTGCCCCGGCGCGGGCAGCTCATCCGCGTGCTCTTCCTGGAGCTCAGCCGGATCAAGTCGCACCTCCTCAACGTGACCACGCAGGCCATGGACGTCGGTGCGCTCACGCCGCCGCTCTGGGGCTTCGAGGAGCGCGAGAAGATCATGATCTTCTACGAGCGCGTCTCGGGCTCGCGCATGCACGCCAATTACTTCCGCGTCGGCGGCGTGCGGCAGGACGTGCCGGCGGACCTGCTCGACGATCTCGAGTCCTGGTGCCACACCTTCCCGAAGACGCTCGACGACCTCGACGACCTCGTGATGACGAACCGCATCTTCAAGCAGCGGAACGTCGACATCGGCACGATCACCCTTGAGGATTGCTGGAAGTGGGGCTTCTCGGGTCCCATCGTCCGCAGCTGCGGCGTGGCCTGGGACCTGCGCAAGTCGCAGCCCTACGAGTGCTACGAGGAGCTCGAATTCGATATCCCGATCGGCAAGAACGGCGACAATTACGACCGCCAGCTGATCCGCATGGAGGAGATGCGCCAGAGCGTGCGCCTCATGCTCCAGTGCATCCAGAAGCTCCGGGAGCCGGCAGGGCAGGGGCCGATCTCGACCGAGGACGGCAAGGTGGTGCCGCCCTCGCGCCGGGACATGAAGCGCTCCATGGAAGCCCTGATTCAGCACTTCAAGCTCTTCACCGAGGGCTTCCACGTCCCGCCGGGCGAGGTCTATGTGCCCGTCGAGGCCCCGAAGGGAGAGTTCGGCGTGTACCTCGTGGCCGACGGCACCAACAAGGCCTACCGCGCCTATATCCGCGCGCCGGGCTTCGCCCACCTGCAGGGCATGGATTTCATGTGCCGGGGCCACATGCTGGCGGATGTGTCGGGCATTCTCGGCGCCCTCGACATCGTGTTCGGCGAGGTCGATCGTTAAAGGTTCGCTGCCTTCGGCAGCGCTTGGTTTCAAATCGTAGCTGGCCGGGCCGAGCCCGGCCACGACGATGAGGAGAGTAGGAACAGATGGCCGTTCGCAAGCTTGCTCCGCCGGAGCTTCAGCCTGCATCCTTCGCGTTCACGCCCGAGAACGAGGCGTTCGCGGATTGTGAGATCGCCAAGTACCCGCCGGGCCGCGAGGCCTCGGCGGTGATCGCGCTGTTGGGCAAGGCCCAGGAGCAGAACGGCGGCTGGCTGCCCCAGAAGGCGATCGACGCCGTCGCGCAGAAGCTCAACATGGCCTCCATCCGCGTGATGGAGGTGGCGACCTTCTACACCATGTTCAATCTGGACCCGGTGGGGAAGTACTTCATCCAGTTCTGCGGCACGACGCCTTGCGCGCTCCGCGGCGCCGGCGCCATCAAGGAGGTGCTGCAGCGCCGGGTCGGCGAGGAGCGTCACGTTTCCGCGGACGGCATGTTCTCGTGGCTCGAGGTCGAATGCCTCGGCGCCTGCTGCAATGCCCCAATGGTGCAGATCAACGACGATTACTACGAGGATCTCGCCCGCGAGAACTTCGAGACCCTCCTCGACAATCTCGCGGCCGGCCGCGAGGTCCGCAAGGGCTCGCAGATCGGCCGTAACGGCTCCGAGCCGCACGAGGCCGTGAATACCCTGCAGGATCCAGCCCTCTACGACGGCTCCCTCGTGGGCGCCTGGCGCAAGCGCTTCGAGGAGGAAGCCGCGAAGCCTACGGGTGAAGAGGCGGCCGCCATGGCCCAGATCCCGGAGCAGGTGAAAGCCGCCAAGCCCACCGCCGGCCGCCCGATCGAGAGCCCCGTGGCCGACACCCCGGCCGAGCGCGCCAAGGAGGGCGAGCGCCCGATCGATCCCGTGGACCAGAAGAACGCGGCCGATCCGAGCCGGGCCACCGTGGTCCAGCCGGGCAGCGCCGACGGCGTGCGTCCCGCGCCGCAGAGCTCCAAGTCCTACGTGGCCACTCCATCGAAGCCGGAGGAGGGGAGGATCGTTCCCTCGTCGGAGACCACGCCCATCGCCGGCACGCGGCCATCCGAGACGGAGACCCGCCGCGACGGCAGCGAGAGCAAGCACGACGTCGAGGTGCCCGACAATCCCAAAGCGCCCTTCAACAAGTCCTGACCCCAGGTGATGTGAGATGCTTCAGGACAGAGACCGGATTTTCACGAACCTCTACGGGTTCCACTCCCCGGCCCTTCAGGCCGCGCAGATGCGCGGCGCATGGGACGGCACCAAGTTCCTGCTCGAAAAGGGCCGGGACTGGATCATCGACGAGATGAAGAAGTCGGGCCTGCGCGGCCGCGGCGGCGCCGGCTTCCCGACGGGCCTCAAATGGTCGTTCATGCCGAAGCAATCGGATGGGCGTCCGCATTACCTCGTCGTCAACGCGGACGAGTCCGAGCCCGGCACCGCCAAGGATCGGGAGATCATGCGGCACGACTCGCACCTCCTGGTCGAAGGCTGCCTTCTCGCGTCCTTCGCCATGGGGGCGAATGCCGCCTACATCTACATCCGTGGCGAGTACGTGGCCGAGCGCCACGCCATGCAGCGGGCGGTGGACGAGGCCTACGAGGCGCGGCTCATCGGCAAGGACAACATCCACGGCTACCCCTTCGATCTCTACGTCCACCACGGCGCGGGTGCCTACATCTGCGGCGAGGAGACGGCTCTCATCGAGAGCATGGAGGGCAAGAAAGGCATGCCGCGCCTGAAGCCCCCGTTCCCGGCCAATATGGGGCTCTACGGCTGCCCCACGACCGTGAACAACGTGGAATCGATCGCGGTGGCGGGCACGATCCTGCGCCGCGGCGGCGCGTGGTTCGCCGGGCTCGGCCGCCCCAACAACACGGGCACCAAGCTCTTCTGCGTGTCGGGCCATGTGAACAAGCCCTGCAACGTGGAAGAAGAACTCGGCCTCACCTTCCGCGAGTTGATTGACCGCCATTGCGGCGGCATCCGCGGCGGCTGGGACAACCTCCTCGCCGTGATCCCCGGCGGCTCCTCGGTGCCGCTCGTGCCCGCCGACCAGATCGCCGACGCCCACATGGATTTCGACACCTTGCGGAATCTGAAGTCGGGCCTCGGCACTGCGGCCGTGATCGTCATGGACAAGTCCACGGACCTGATCCAGGCCATCGCCCGCCTGTCGTACTTCTACAAGCACGAGTCCTGCGGCCAGTGCACGCCCTGCCGGGAGGGCACGGGCTGGATGTGGCGCGTGATGCAGCGCATGGTGGAGGGCCGGGCGCAGAAGCGCGAGATCGACATGCTGCTGGAGGTCTCGACCCAGATCGAGGGCCATACGATCTGCGCGCTCGGCGACGCGGCGGCTTGGCCGGTCCAGGGCCTCATCCGCCACTTCCGCCACGAGATCGAGAAGCGCATCGACGACTACGCCGCAAACCCACACCTCGAACCCGTCCCGATGGCGGCGGAGTAGATGGCATGAGCGAGCCCGACAATCTCACGCTGGTCTATTTGCGACGGCTGGACGAGAAGGTCGATCGGCTCATCGCGGACAACCACGACATCAAGGCCCGCCTGGCCTCGATCGAAGAGAACCTCGCCGGTGTTCACCGGCGTATTGACCGCTTGGAGCTGCGGGTCGAGCGCATCGAAAGGCGTCTCGACCTTGCGGACACACATTAAGATCGCGCCATGACCAAACTCATCGTCGACGGCATCGAGGTTGACGTTCCGCCGGAATTCACGCTGCTCCAGGCCGCCGAGGCCGCGGGCGCCGAGATCCCGCGCTTCTGCTTCCACGAGCGGCTGTCCATCGCCGGCAATTGCCGCATGTGCCTCGTCGAGCTGAAAGGCGCGCCGAAGCCCGTGGCCTCCTGCGCCTGGTCCGTGCGCGATTGCCGCCCGGGCCCGAACGGCGAGCCCCCGGTGGTCAACACCAAGACGCCGACGGTGAAGAAGGCCCGCGAAGGGGTGATGGAGTTCCTCCTCATCAACCATCCCCTCGACTGCCCGATCTGCGACCAGGGCGGCCAGTGCGACCTGCAGGACCAGGCCATGGCCTACGGGGTCGACACCTCGCGCTTCCACGAGAACAAGCGCGCCGTCGTCGACAAGTATCTCGGCCCGCTCATCAAGACGGCCATGAACCGGTGCATCCACTGCACCCGCTGCGTGCGCTTCACCACCGAGGTGGCGGGCGTGGAGGATCTCGGCGCGCTGTGGCGCGGCGAGGACATGGAGATCACGAGCTATCTGGAGAAGGCGCTGGGCTCCGAGCTGCAGTCCAACGCGGCGGACCTCTGCCCCGTGGGCGCCCTCGTCCATAAGCCGGAAACCTTCAACTTCCGTCCCTGGGAGCTCACCAAGACCGATTCCGTCGACGTGATGGACGCGGTCGGCTCCTCGATCCGGGTCGATTCCCGCGGCCGCGAGGTCATGCGCATCCTGCCGCGCGTGAACGAGGCCGTGAACGAGGAGTGGATCACCGACAAGACCCGCCACGTGGTGGACGGCCTGCGCCTTCAGCGCCTCGACCGCCCCTTCGTGCGGGTGGACGGCAAGCTGCGCCCGGCCTCCTGGCCGGAAGCCTTCGCGGCCATCGCCCAGCGCCTGCGCGGCGCGCAGCCGGACCGGGTCGGCGCTATCGTTGGCGACCTCGCGGCGGTGGAAGAGGTCTATGCCCTGAAGCTCCTCATGGGGAGCCTCGGCGTGCAGAACATCGACGCCCGCCAGGACGGCACGGTGCTCTCGCCGGCCTATGGCCGCGCCTCGTATCTGTTCAACACCACCATCGCGGGCATCGAGGACGCGGACGCGATCTTCATCGTCGGCGCGAACCCGCGCATCGAGGCCTCGCTGGTCAACGTGCGCATCCGCAAGCGCTGGCGCGTGGCGCCGCCGCCGATCGGCATGATCGGCGAGAACGCGAACCTCACCTACGCCTACGATTACCTCGGCGCCGGCCCCGAGACCCTGGCCGAGGTGCTGAACGGCTCCCACTCCTTTGCGGAGAAGCTGCGGAACGCGAAGCGTCCGCTCATCATCGTCGGGCAGGGGGCTCTCATGCGCCCCGACGGGCTCAGCATCCTTTCCATGGCGGCCCGCCTGGCGCGCGAGGTCGGCGCGGTCACCGAGGGCTGGAACGGCTTCTCTGTCTTGCACACGGCGGCTGCCCGCGTCGGTGCCCTCGACCTCGGCTTCGTGCCCGGCGAGGGCGGCCTGACGGCAGCCCAGATGGTTCAGGGCGGCGTGGACGTGCTCTTCAATCTCGGCGCCGACGAGATCGAGATCCAGCCCGGCGCCTTCGTGATCTACCAGGGCACCCACGGGGACCGCGGAGCCCACCGGGCGGACGTGATCCTGCCGGGCGCGGCCTATACCGAGAAGTCGGGCACCTACGTGAACACGGAAGGGCGGGTGCAGCTCGCGAACCGTGCCGCGTTCGCGCCGGGCGACGCCCGCGAGGATTGGGCGATCCTGCGCGCCTTGTCGGACGTCCTCGGCCAGCGGCTGCCGTTCGATTCGCTCAACGCGCTCCGCAAGCGCCTCTACGCGGATCACCCGCACTTCGCGGCGCTGGAGCAGATCGTGCCGGCCGACGTGGCGGGCGCCCTCGAGGCGCTGGCCGGCATCGGCGGGCAGCCGGGCCGCGAGCCCTTCGTGGGCCCCATCGGCGACTTCTATCTCACGAACCCGATCGCCCGCGCCTCCGGCGTGATGGCCGAGTGCTCGGCGCTCGCCAGGGGCGACCGGCTGCAGGCAGCGGAGTAAGAGGCCAGCACCATGGATTTCGGAGACATCCTCCTCGCGGTCGCGCTCATGGTGGGCAAGAGCGTCCTCCTGATCGTGCTCCTGCTCACCTACATCGCCTATGCGCTGTACGCCGACCGCAAGATCTGGGCGGCGGTGCAGCTGCGCCGGGGCCCCAACGTGGTCGGCCCCTGGGGCCTGCTGCAGAGCTTCGCCGACCTGCTCAAGTTCGTGCTGAAGGAGCCGGTGATTCCGGCCTCCGCCAACACGAGCCTGTTTCTGCTGGCGCCGCTGCTCACGGCCGTGCTCGCGCTCGGCTCCTGGGCGGTGATCCCGGTGAGCGCCGGCTGGGCTCTCGCCGACATCAATGTGGGCGTCCTCTACATCTTCGCGATCTCGTCCCTCGGGGTGTACGGAATCATCATCGGGGGCTGGGCTTCGAACTCGAAGTACCCCTTCCTCGGGGCGCTGCGCTCGGCGGCCCAGATGGTGTCCTACGAGGTCTCCATCGGCTTCGTGATCGTGACGGTGCTCATGTGCGCCGGCTCGCTCAACCTGTCGAAGATCGTGCTCGCGCAGGATACGGGCCTCGGGATTCTCGGCTGGTACTGGCTGCCACTGTTCCCGATGTTCGTGATCTTCTTCATTTCGGCCATGGCCGAGACGAATCGGCCGCCCTTCGACCTGCCCGAGGCCGAATCCGAGCTGGTGGCCGGGTTCGCGGTGGAGTACTCCTCCACCCCCTACCTCCTCTTCATGCTCGGCGAGTACGTGGCCATCATGACCATGTGCGCGCTCGGCACGATCCTGTTCCTCGGCGGCTGGCTCTCCCCGATCCCGTTCGCGCCCTTCACCTGGGTGCCGGGCATCGTCTGGTTCGTGCTGAAGGCGAGCTTCCTGTTCTTCCTCATCGCCATCGTGAAAGCGATGGTGCCGCGCTACCGCTACGACCAGCTCATGCGGCTCGGCTGGAAGGTGTTCCTGCCGATCTCCCTCTTCATGGTCGTTCTGGTGGCAGCCGTTCTGCAGATCACCGGCCTTGCGCCGCGTGCCGGCCTCTAACGGAGACGAGCCATGAAGCTTGACCAAGCCGCGAAGGCCCTGCTCCTGAAGGAATTCGTGTCGGGGTTCTTCCTCGCCATGAAGTACTTCTTCAAGCCGAAGGCCACGATCAACTACCCCTTCGAGATGGGGCATCGGGGTCCGCGCTTCCGGGGCGAGCATGCGCTTCGCCGCTATCCCAACGGGGAAGAGCGCTGCATCGCCTGCAAGCTCTGCGAGGCCGTGTGCCCCGCCCAGGCCATCACCATCGAGGCCGGCCCCCGCCGGAACGACGGCACCCGCCGCACGACCCGCTACGACATCGACATGGTGAAGTGCATCTATTGCGGCCTGTGCCAGGAGGCCTGCCCGGTGGACGCCATCGTGGAGGGCCCGAACTTCGAGTTCTCCGTCGAGACCCGCGAGGAACTGCTCTACGACAAGAACAAGCTTCTGGAGAACGGCGCCCGCTGGGAACGCGAGATCGCCCGCAACATCCAGAAGGACGCGCCGTATCGGTAAGGTTCTACCCTCCCCCTTGCGGGGAGGGTGGCCCGTAGGGCCGGGTGGGGGTGGTGCAGAAGGGTCCGCATTGGTGCCTCCTTCACGACCCCCACCCCTGACCCCTCCCCGCAAGGGGGAGGGGAAGTCAGAGCGGGTTGTCCCGCCTGGATTCGGAAATTATAGACGGGCCGCCGGGCAGCCGGCGGCCAAGGACTTTTGAGCCCCATGTCGGTCAACGCCGCCTTCTTCTACCTCTTCGCGACCATCACGGTGGTCTCCGGCTTCATGGTGATTGCCTCGCGCAACCCCGTGCAGTCGGTGCTGTTCCTGATCCTCGCCTTCGTGAATGCGGCCGGCCTCTTCCTCATGATGGGGGCCGAGTTCCTCGCGATGATCCTGGTGATCGTCTATGTGGGCGCGGTCGCGGTGCTGTTCCTCTTCGTCGTCATGATGCTCGACGTGGACTTCGCGGAGCTGCGCCAGGGCTACCTGCAATATCTGCCGGTCGGCGGCCTCATCGGCCTCGCGTTTCTGATCGAGCTCGTGCTCGTCGTCGGCGCCTGGGTCATCGACCCGCAGCTCATCCGCACCCCCGCGGTGCCGATCCCGCCCGTCCAGGTGATGACCAACACCCAGGCCATCGGGCAGGTGCTCTATACGAAGTACTTCTTCTTCTTCCAGGCCGCGGGCCTCATCCTCCTCGTCGCGATGATCGGGGCCATCGTGCTCACGCTGCGCGAGCGGGTTGGCGTGCGCCGCCAGGACATTTCGCGGCAGAACGCCCGCACCATCGACACCGCCATCGAGGTCCGGAAGGTTCCCTTCCGCCAGGGCATCTAAGGGAGCTTGGTCATGGACATCGGTCTCGGCCACTACCTCACGGTCGCCGCCATCCTGTTCACGCTCGGCGTGTTCGGGATCTTCCTCAACCGGAAGAACGTGATCGTCATCCTGATGTCGGTGGAGCTCATCCTGCTCGCCGTGAACATCAACTTCGTGGCCTTCTCGACCCACATGGGCGACATCGTCGGCCAGGTTTTCGCCCTGCTGATCCTCACGGTCGCGGCGGCCGAGGCCGCGATCGGGCTTGCCATCCTGGTGGTCTTCTTCCGCAACCGCGGCTCCATCGCGGTTGAGGACGTCAACATGATGAGGGGCTAAGGCCCGATGTATCACGCGATCGTCTTCCTGCCGCTCGTCGGCTTTCTCATCGCGGGCCTCTTCGGCCGCGTGATCGGGCCGCGCCCGAGCGAGATCGTCACCACGGCGCTCCTCTTCGTTTCCGCCGCGCTTTCCTGGGTGGCGTTCTTCTCCGTGGGCTTCGGGAGCGGGGCGACCCGGGTGCAGGTCGCCCAGTGGATGGCCTCCGGCGACCTCGTGGTCGATTGGGCCTTCCGCATCGACACCCTCACGGTGGTGATGCTCGTGGTGGTGAACTCGGTCTCGGCCCTGGTTCACCTCTATTCCATCGGCTACATGCACGAGGACCCGCACCGGGCCCGCTTCTTCGCCTATCTCTCGCTCTTCACCTTCGCGATGCTGATGCTCGTGACGGCCGACAACCTCGTCCAGATGTTCTTCGGTTGGGAGGGCGTGGGCCTCGCGAGCTACCTGCTCATCGGGTTCTGGTACCACAAGGAATCCGCCAACGCGGCGGCCATGAAGGCCTTCATCGTCAACCGCGTCGGCGATTTCGGCTTCCTGCTCGGCATCTTCCTGGTTTTCGTGCTGTTCAACTCGGTCGCCTTCGACCAGATCTTCCCGCGCGCTGGCGAGTTCGCGGGCAACCGCTTCCTGTTCCTCGGCGTCGAGTGGAACGCGCTGACCCTCGCCTGCCTGCTGCTGTTCCTCGGCGCCATGGGCAAGTCGGCGCAGTTCCTCCTGCACACCTGGCTCCCCGACGCCATGGAGGGCCCGACCCCCGTCTCGGCCCTCATCCACGCCGCCACCATGGTGACCGCGGGCGTGTTCATGGTGGCGCGCATGTCGCCGCTCTTCGAGTACGCCCCGGTGGCGCTCTCGGTGGTCACGGTGGTGGGCGCCATCACGGCGTTCTTCGCGGCCACGGTCGGCCTCGTGCAGAACGACATCAAGCGGGTGATCGCCTATTCGACCTGCTCGCAGCTCGGCTACATGTTCGTGGCGCTGGGCGTCGGCGCCTACTCCATCGGCGTGTTCCATCTCTTCACCCACGCCTTCTTCAAGGCGCTGCTGTTCTTGGGCGCCGGCTCCGTGATCCACGCGATGCATCACGAGCAGGACATCCGGAACATGGGGTCCCTGCGCCGCTACATCCCGTTCACGGCGGCCATGATGGCGGTCGGAACCCTGGCGCTGACGGGCTTCCCGTTCACGGCAGGCTACTATTCCAAGGACGCGATCATCGAGGCCGCTTACGTCTCGCAGCGTCCGGGCGCCAACCTCGCCTTCCTGGCGACGGTGATCGCCGCCTTCATGACCTCGTTCTATTCCTGGCGCCTGTTCTTCCTCACCTTCGAGGGCCTGAAGCGCTGGGGCGGCCACGATGCGCACCACCACGCGCACGGGCATCACGAGGGCGTGGAGCACGACGAGCGCAGCCGCGACGTGGAGCCGGCCTCCCATGCGGACCACGAGCACGGCCACCACGGGGCGCACAGCCCGCATGAGAGCCCGCTCGTGATGCTGATCCCGCTCGGCGTCCTGGCTGTGGGCGCGCTCGGCGCCGGCATCGCGTTCAAGGAGGCCTTCATCGGGCACGATTACGCGACGTTCTGGAAGAACTCGCTCTTCACCGGCCCGGAGAACAAGATCCTCGAGGAGATCCACCATCTCCCCGCGCTCGTGCCGTGGCTGCCCACGATCATGATGGCTCTCGGGTTCGGGCTCGCCTACCTGTTCTACATCCGCGACACCCGCCGTCCGGCGGCGCTCGCGGCGCAGCACCCGCTCCTGTACCGCTTCCTCCTCAACAAGTGGTACTTCGACGAGCTCTACGACGTGCTGTTTGTGGGTCCAGCCATGCGGCTCGGCCGCTTCTTCTGGCGCACGGGCGACCAGCGGGTAATTGACGGGCTCGGGCCCGACGGCATCTCGGCCCGCGTGCTCGACGTGACCCGCGGCGTGGTGCGGGTGCAGACGGGCTACGTCTATCACTACGCCTTCGCCATGCTGATCGGCGTTGCGGCTCTCGTCACTTGGTATCTGGTCACGGGAGCGCGCTGATGCCCTGCCTCGCTAACCCACAGAACGCGGCTGGAGCGCGCTGATGTTCGGCTTCGGTATCCTCTCCGGGCTCCTGATCCTCCCGCTCGTCGGCGCGGCCTTCATCCTGTGCCTGCGCGGCGACAGCGAGGCGGTGCGCTCGAACGCGAAGTGGGCGGCGCTGGCCACCACGGTCGTGACCTTCCTGCTGTCGCTCTGGGCCTGGGGCCGGTTCGACACCACGACGCCAGCCTTCCAGCTCGTCGAGAGCCACGCCTGGGTCACCGACACCATTCGCTTCAAGCTCGGCGTGGACGGCTTCTCGATGCCGTTCATCCTGCTCACCACGTTCCTGATGCCGTTCTGCATCCTGGCCTCGTGGGAATCCATCGAGCACCGGCTGAAGGAGTACATGGTCGCGTTCCTGGTGCTCGAGACCACCATGATCGGCGTCTTCGCGGCCCTCGACCTCGTCCTGTTCTACCTCTTCTTCGAGGCCGGCCTCATCCCGATGTTCCTCATCATCGGCATCTGGGGCGGGAAGCGCCGCATCTATGCGAGCTTCAAGTTCTTCCTCTACACGCTGCTGGGCTCGGTTCTGATGCTCCTCGCCATCATGGCGATGTACTTCACGGCCGGCACCACCGACATCCCGACGCTGCTGCAGACGAAGTTCGCCTCGAACCTCCAGTACTGGCTCTGGCTCGCCTTCTTCGCCTCCTTCGCGGTGAAGATGCCCATGTGGCCGGTCCATACCTGGCTGCCGGACGCGCACGTGGAGGCGCCGACCGCGGGCTCCGTGATCCTGGCTGGCATCCTCCTGAAGATGGGCGGCTACGGCTTCATCCGGATCTCGCTGCCCATGTTCCCGGAGGCGTCGCAGTATTTCGCGCCGCTCGTCTTCTCGCTCTCCGTCATCGCCATCGTCTACACCTCGCTCGTGGCGCTGATGCAGGAGGACATGAAGAAGCTGATCGCCTACTCGTCCGTGGCCCATATGAGCTTCGTGACCATGGGCCTCTTCTCCATGAACGCGCAGGGGCTTCAGGGTGCGATGTTCACCATGATCTCCCACGGGCTCGTGTCCGGCGCGCTCTTCCTCTGCGTCGGCGTGGTCTACGACCGCATGCACACCCGCGATATCGCGGCCTATGGCGGTCTCGTGCAGCGGATGCCGCTCTACGCGGTGGCGTTCCTGATCTTCACCATGGCCAATGTGGGCCTGCCCGGCACCTCGAGCTTCGTGGGCGAGTTCCTGAGCCTCCTCGGCGCCTTCCGGGCCAACCCTTGGGTCGCGTTCTTCGCCACCACGGGCGTGATCCTCTCGGCGGCCTACGGCCTGTGGCTCTATCGGCGCGTTGTCTACGGGGCGCTCGACAAGCCGGCGCTCCAGGGCATCCGCGACCTCGTGCCCCGTGAGATCGTGCTCCTCGCACCGCTCGTGGTGCTGGTGATCTATTACGGCGTGAACCCGAACCCGATCCTCGACAGCTTCTCGGCCTCCACGGACAACCTCGTGCGCGGCTATCAGGCGGCCCTCGCGACCGTGAAAACGGCAGCCGTCGCTCCTTAAAGGCCCATCCATGAACCCCGCTCTGACCGTCCCCGTGTTCGGACCCGCCCTGCCGGAGATCATCCTCGCCGGCGGCGTGCTCCTGCTCGTGCTCTTCGGCGCCTTCCGGGGCGAGCGCTCGGCCGAGATCATGAACCACGCCGCCCTGGCGCTGCTCGGCCTCGCCCTCGTCGCCGTGTTCACGCTGCCGGGCGAGCGCGCGGAGGCCTTCGGCGGCTCCTTCGTGATGGACAGCTTCGCCAAGTTCATGAAGGTGCTCACGCTGCTCGGCGCCGCGGCCGGTATCGTGCTCTCGACCGATTACCTCAAGCGCGAGGGCATCCTGCGCTTCGAGTACCCGATCCTCATCGTGCTCTCGACCATCGGCATGCTGATGGTGATCTCGGCGAACGACCTCATCGCGCTCTATCTCGGCCTCGAACTGCTCTCGCTCTCGTCCTACGTGATCGCCGCCTTCCACCGGGACGACGTGCGCTCCACGGAAGCGGGCCTGAAGTACTTCGTTCTCGGCGCGCTCTCGTCCGGCATGCTCCTTTACGGCGCCTCGCTGGTCTATGGCTTCACCGGCACGGTGACGTTCCCCGGCATCGCCGCGGCCGCCCAGGGCACCCCCGGCATCGGCCTCATCTTCGGCCTCGTCTTCGTGGCCGCGGGCATCGCCTTCAAGATCTCCGCCGTGCCGTTCCACATGTGGACGCCGGACGTGTACGAGGGCGCGCCGACGCCCGTGACGGCCTTCTTCGCCGCGGCGCCCAAGATGGCCGGCATGGCCATGGCGGTGCGCGTGTTCGTGGACGGCTTCCCGGGCATCCTGGGTCAGTGGCAGCAGATCATCATCTTCGTCTCGATCGCCTCCATGGCGCTCGGCTCCTTTGCCGCCATCGGCCAGCGCAACATCAAGCGCCTGATGGCCTATTCCTCCATCGCGAACGTCGGCTACGCCCTCATCGGCCTGGCCGCCGGCACGGCCGAGGGCATCCAGGGCGTGGCGGTCTATATGGCGATCTACCTCGCCATGACGGTCGGCGCCTTCGCCTGCATCCTGGCCCTGCGCCGGGGCAACGTGATGTTCGAGAACGTCGAGGACCTCTCCGGCATCGCGCGCACGCACCCCGTGCTGGCGTTCTGCCTCGCCGCGATGATGTTCTCGCTCGCGGGCATTCCGCCGCTCGCCGGGTTCTTCGCCAAGTTCTACGTGTTCGCCGCCGCGATCCAGGCGGGGCTCGTGGCCCTCGCCGTCATCGGCGTCGTGACGAGCGTGATCGGCGCCTACTACTACCTCCGCATCGTCAAGGTGATGTACTTCGACGAGCCGCGCGGGCGCTTCGACGCCATGCCGGCGGGGGTCAAGGTGGTGCTGGCGATCGCGAGCATGGTGGTCGTGCTCTTCGGCCTCGTGCCCGCGCCGCTGGTGAGCGCCGCGAGCGCTGCCGCCCGGTCCCTGTTCTAAGCGTGCAACTCGGCTCCGAGGCAGAAGCGCAGGGCTACCGCCTCCTCTCGCTCGACCTCACCTCCTCGACCAGCGAGGACGCCCTCGCGGCAGCCCGCGAGGGCGATCCCGGCCGGCTCTGGATCGTAGCCGCGGAGCAGCGCGCGGGGAGGGGGCGCCACGGCCGCCAATGGTCCTCGCCCCCGGGCAACCTCTATACGAGCCTTCTGCTGATCGACCCCTGCGAGGCGGCCGCCGCCTCGCAGTTGGGCTTCGTGGCGGGCCTCGCGATCCACGAAGCCGTGGAGGCGGTCACGGGGATCGGCACCCCGCACCTCGCGCTCAAATGGCCGAACGACCTGCTCCTTGACGGCGGCAAGGTCTCGGGCCTTCTGATCGAGGGTCACGCCTTGCGCGGCGGGGGCCTCGCCATCGTGGTCGGCATCGGGGTCAACGTGGCCTCGGGCCCCACCGGCACGCCCTATCCGACGGCGTCGCTCTGGAGTGCCCGGCCGGGTGTCACCCGAGAAGCCCTGTTCCAGGCCCTGAGCGACCGTTTCGCGGCCTGCTTCGCATCGTGGCAGAACGCCCGCCGCACCCGCCCTGCCGATTCCTTCGCCGCCATCCGCCGCCTCTGGCTGGAGCGCGCCGCGGGCTTGGGGACCGCCGTGACCCTGCGCCTGCCCTCGGGCGAGCGCCGCGGCACCTTCGCGGGCCTTGACCCCAGGGGGCGCCTGGAGTTGAGGACCGAGGCCGGCTTGGAACTCATCGACGCGGGCGACCTTTACTTTCCCGATTTGCACACCACAACGGCCGAGCTGAGCTCCGGCCCCAAAGGATCCTGATCGATATGGCGTCTTCCCAAGACGAACTCGTCTTCGTGCCGCTCGGCGGCCTCGGCGAGATCGGCATGAACGCGGCCCTCTACGGCTACGGGCCGGAGGCGAACCGGCAATGGATTCTGGTCGACCTCGGCATGGGCTTCGGCGGCGAGGAGAACCTGCCCGGCGTCGATCTCGTCTACCCGGACCTGCGGTTCATCGAGGAGGAGCGCGACAATCTGTTGGGCATCCTCATCACCCACGCCCACGAGGACCACATCGGCGCGCTGGCCGAGCTGTGGCCGCGCCTGCAGGTACCGGTTTACGCCACGCGCTTCGCCATCGGCCTGCTCGAAACCCGCCGCCTCAGCGAGCCCAACGCCCCGAAGGTCGACCTCCACGAGATCAAGCCGGGCGAGCGCCTGAAGCTCGGGCCCTTCGACCTCGAATACGTGCCGGTCGCCCACTCGATCCCGGAATCGAACGCCATCGCGATCCGCACGCCGGCGGGCCTCGTGGTCCACACGGGCGACTGGAAGATCGACAACACCCCCTATCTCGGCTCGCTCACCTCGGAAGAGGCCTTCCGGGCGCTGGGCGATGAGGGCGTCCTGGCGCTCGTGTGCGATTCCACCAACGTGGTCCGCGACGGCGTGAGCCCGAGCGAGGCCGAGGTGGCGAGGTCGCTGGCCGAGCTCATCAAGGATTCGCCCTACCGGGTCGCCATCACCACCTTCGCGTCCAACGTGGCCCGCCTGCGCTCGGTCGCCGACGCGGCCCAGGAGGCCGGCCGCGAGGTCGTGATCGCCGGCCGCGCCATGGAGCGGGTCGTCCATGTGGCGCGGGAATGCGGCTACCTCGAAGGCGTGCCGGATTTCCGCAGCACCGAGAACTTCGGCTATTTCCCCCGCGACAAGGTGGTGGCCCTGCTCACCGGCTCGCAGGGCGAGCCCCGCGCCGCGCTCGCCCGCATCGCCATGGACGAGCACCCGGAGATCGCGCTGTCCAAGGGCGACCGGGTGATCTTTTCCTCCCGCGCCATTCCCGGCAACGAGAAGAGCGTCGGCACGATCATCAACAACCTCATCGAGCGCGGCGTCGAGGTCATCACCGACCGCAACTACCTCGTCCACGTCTCGGGCCACCCCAGGCGGGGCGAGCTCGAGCGGATGTACGAGTGGACCCGACCGCGCATCGCCATTCCCGCCCACGGGGAGGCGCTGCACTTGGCCGAGCATGCCAAGTTCGCCCGGACGCAGGGCGCCGCGGAGGTCGTGCAGGCCAAGAACGGCTCCATGGTGCGCCTGTCGCCCGGGCCGGCCGAGATCATCGACGACGTGCCGGTCGGCCGCCTCTACAAGGACGGCAACATCGTCACCCAATCGACGGACCGCGCGCTCCCTGAGCGGCGCAAGCTCTCCTTCGCCGGCGTGGTCAGCGTTGCCATCGCCATCGACGAGCGCGGCGACGTGGCCGGCGACCCGGTGGTCGATCTCATGGGTATCCCGGCGAAAACGCGCCGCGGCGAGGACATCGGCGAGCTCGTGGCCGACACGGTCGCGGATCTCCTGGACTCTCTGCCGAAGGCCCGCCGCCGCGATCCCGAAGCCGTGGAAAACGCGGTCGAACGCGCCATCCGCGCCAAGGTCAACGAGGTCTGGGGCAAAAAGCCGGCCTGCCATGTGCTGGTGATCGAGGTTTAGCAGGGGGGGCCAGCAGGGCGATGGTGGGGCGGCTCCAGCCGGTTTCGCCGGAGCAGACTCGCGCGGTGCTCTGGCGCGATCCGCTCAAGAACGTCGTTCTGCTGAAATTCCTGCTCGCTTGCCGGGACGGTGCGACGGTCTACCAGGTCGCTCGGGCTGGCAGGGTCGCAACCCTGTTGGTCATCGATCATCGGGCCAGTGCGTACGATCGCCAGACGTACCCGGCCACCCGAGCGTCCGCCATCATCGCCAGCGACGACCCGGCACTCACGCGAGAGGTCGTGACGGCCGTTTCTCCAGACGACCGGGTGATCTTCAAACTCGCGAGCGAAGAGGATCGGCAGGCCGTCGGGGAACGGTTTGCGCTCGCGCGTGTGACGGCATTCCATTCCTACACCGCTGCCAACCATGAGCCGACGGCAACCGGCTGCGAGATCGGCGCGGCTGCAGACGCCCCGTTCGATCTCTTCGAAGCCCAGGGCCACGACCCTGAATGGCTGCATGGTCTTCTGAGAAACGGAAGAGCCTTCACCTCTCTGGTTCGAGCAGGGGGCGAGACGCGGGCCGCTTGCTTCGCGTTCGAGATCGACGGCTCCCTCTGGAAATCGGCGGCGTCTATACGGAGCCGGCTCACCGGGGCAGGGGGCTCGCGAAACAGGTTGTGCGGGCTGCACTCACCGAACTGCGGCGGTTGGGGCGCTTGTCTCGCTACCAGGTGTCGGAGGACAACGGCGCATCCATCGGCGTCGCCGAATCGCTGGGTATGAAGCGTTTCCTCACATTGACGCACTACCGAAACGAGGGCCGCGCGGCATAGCCTGTCCGCGCTGCCAGGCTCGGGTGATAAGAAGGAGAGTGCAGATGATCGGCCGTCTTAACCACGTGGCTATCGCCGTGAGGGACATCGAAGCTGCCTCGCGTACGTACCGCGATACGCTGGGTGCCGAAGTGTCGGCACCGGCGGCGATGCCGGAGCATGGGGTCACGGTGGTGTTCGTGAACCTGCCGAACACCAAGGTGGAGCTGCTGGAGCCGCTGGGCGCTGAATCGCCCATCGCAAGCTTTCTGGAGAAGAACCCGGGCGGCGGCATGCACCATGTCTGCTACGAGGTGGACGACATCCTCGCGGCCCGCGACCGCATGGTGGAAACCGGCGCCCGCGTGCTCGGCACGGGTGAGCCGAAGATCGGCGCGCACGGCAAGCCGGTGCTCTTCCTGCACCCGAAGGATTTCTGCGGCACCCTTGTCGAGCTGGAACAGGCCTGACACATGGCGCCGATCGGTATCCTCGTCGAACTCGAGCAGGCCTGACACATGGCGCTGATCCGTCTTGCAGCCGCATCGTTCTGGACCACGTTCGCTCTCGTCGCCCTGGTCACGGTGGCGGCAATCACGATCACCGTGCAGGCCTTCGGCTTGAGGATCACGGGCGGCATCGCGCTCTATTTCGTGATCTGGTGGACCGTGCTGTTCGCGGTGCTGCCCTTCGGCGTCCGCAGCCAGGCGGAAGCGGGAGACGTGGTGTCGGGAAGCGAGCCCGGCGCGCCCGCGGCCCCGGCGCTCCGCGAGAAGGCGATCTGGACGACGCTTCTCGCCGCCGTGGTTCTGATGGTCGCCGGGGCTCTGCTGCCACTCTCGGGGCTTTAGGCCGCATCGTCATTCCGGTCGCCCGCAGGGCGGGCCGGAACCCAGGAGATATTGAGCCATGTGGGTTCCGGGCTCTCGCTTCGCTCGCCCCGGAATGACCGCAGAAGAGACCCCAAAAACAAAAAAGCAAGGCTGGTGCCTTGCTTGATTGCCCTTCGGCAATTGTAAACCCTTGGCTTGTTGCGCCGTGGCCCTTGCGGGCTTGATCGAGGGCTTCTGTTCCTCCCGAAACTCGGACCGCCGCCTCTGGTCTAATGCCTTTTGGCGTTCAGTGCGGCACTTATAGCCAGCTGACGTTGGGTTGTCACCCGGCAATGAGGCACTTTGGCGCGAAATTCTGCACATCCGGCGCTATTTCAGGCATTGACGTTGCTTGCGCTCCCGCGCTCAGCCGCCACCGGCTTGTTTTTTGCCGCCCTGCCGTGTTGTGTGCGATCCCAGCCCACGGCATAGCTGGCACGAATCTTCACCCGCGCCGGCTACGGGCGGGCCGCCGCCACCTCATTTGATTCGCGAAGGCGTTCCATGCGTTTGAGCCGCTACTTCATGCCCACCCTGCGCGAGACGCCGAAGGAGGCCGAGATCGTCTCCCACCGGCTCATGCTGCGGGCGGGTCTCATCCGGCAGCAATCGGCGGGCATCTATGCGTGGCTGCCGCTCGGCCTGCGCGTGCTCAACAAGGTGAACGCGATCATCCGCGAGGAGCAGAACCGCTCCGGCGCCATCGAACTCCTGATGCCGACGATCCAATCCGCCGATCTGTGGCGCGAGTCGGGCCGCTACGAGGCCTACGGCAAGGAGATGCTGCGCATCAAGGATCGGCACGAGCGCGACATGCTGTTCGGGCCCACCAACGAGGAGATGGTCACGGAGATCTTCCGCTCCTACGTGCGCTCCTACAAGGACCTGCCGCTCAACCTCTACCACATCCAGTGGAAGTTCCGCGACGAGGTGCGCCCCCGCTTCGGCGTGATGCGCTCGCGCGAATTCCTCATGAAGGACGCGTATTCCTTCGATCTCGACCAAGCCGGCGCGCGGCACGCCTACAACCGCATGTTCGTGGCCTATCTTCGCACCTTCGCCCGCATGGGCGTGCGCACGATCCCCATGCGGGCCGACACCGGCCCCATCGGCGGCGATCTCTCGCACGAGTTCATCATTCTCGCCTCCACGGGCGAGAGCGAGGTGTTCTGCCATCGCGACTTCCTCGATTTCGAGGTGCCGGGCGAGACCACGGACTTCGACGACGTGGCGGGCCTGCAGGGCATCGTGGACCACTGGACCTCGCGCTATGCCGCGACCTCCGAGATGCACGATGCGGCGGCCTTCGAGGCGCTGCCGGCGGAGCAGCAGGTGTCCGCCCGCGGCATCGAGGTCGGCCATATCTTCTATTTCGGCACCAAGTACTCCAACCCCATGGGCGCCAAGGTGATGGGCCCGGACGGGCAGGAGCACGAGGTCCATATGGGCTCCTATGGCATCGGCCCGAGCCGCGTGGTCGCCGCCGTGATCGAGGCGAGCCACGACGAGGCCGGGATCATCTGGCCCGAATCCATCGCGCCCTTCGACGTGGCGGTGCTGAACCTGAAGACCGGCGACGCCGCGACGGACGAAGCCTGCGCGCGCCTCTACCGTGAGCTCACCGCCGCCGGCCGCGACGTGCTCTACGACGACCGTGACGAGCGCCCGGGCGCCAAGTTCGCCACCGCCGATCTCGTCGGCATCCCGTGGCAGGTGGTGGTGGGGCCGAAGGGCCTCGCCGAGGGCAAGGTGGAACTGAAGCGCCGCTCCACCGGCGAGCGCGAGACCCTGCCGCTCGGCGACGTGGTCGCCCGTCTCGGAAAGCCCGCGTAAAACCCATGGCCACAGCCGCCGCCCGTCCGACCCGTGCCTTCGCGGCCTTCGAGTGGATGCTCGCGAGCCGCTATCTCCGCACGCGCCGGCGCGAAGGTTTCGTATCGGTGATCGCGGGCTTCTCCTTCATCGGCATCATGCTCGGCGTGGCGACGCTGATCATCGTGCTCTCGGTGATGAACGGGTTCCGCAAGGAGCTGCTTGACAAGATCGTCGGCATCAACGGCCACATCTTCATCGCGCCCATCGAGAAGCCCCTCACGGACTACGCCGAGCTCTCGTCGCGGATCGCGAAGGTGGCTGGCGTGCGCCGCGCGATCCCTATGGTCGAGGGCCAGGCCTTCGGCTCCTCGCAGTACAACGGCTCGGGCGTTCTCGTGCGCGGCGTTCGCGGCGAGGACATGCAGCGCATCGCGGCCGTGGCCAATAACCTCCGCCAGGGCACGCTCGAGAACTTCGACCAGCGGGGAGGGGTGGCGCTCGGGCGCCGCCTCGCCGAATCCCTCTCGCTGCAGGTGGGCGACACCTTCACGCTCGTGACCCCGCGAGGAGCCTCGACGCCGTTCGGCACGGCGCCGCGCATCAAGGGCTATCCCGTCGTGGCGGTGTTCGAGATCGGCATGAGCGAGTTCGACGCCACCTTCGCCTATATGCCGCTCGGCGAAGCGCAGGCCTATTTCAACCGCGAAGGGGATGTCAGCGTGGTCGAGGTGTTCCTCGACGATGCCGATCAGGTGGACGATGCGCGCGTCGCGATCGAGGCCGCGGCCGAGCGGCCGATTCTGCTCACCGACTGGCGCCAGCGCAACCGCACCTTCTTCGCGGCCCTCGAGGTCGAGCGCAATGTGATGTTCATCATCCTCACGCTCATCGTGCTGGTGGCCGCGCTCAACATCATCTCCGGGCTCATCATGCTCGTGAAGGACAAGTCGCACGACATCGCGATCCTGCGCACCATGGGGGCGACACGGGGCGCGATCATGCGCGTGTTCCTCATCACCGGCGCCTCCATCGGCATCCTCGGCACCCTCGCGGGCTTTGCGCTCGGCCTGTTGATCGCGGCCAACATCCAGGGCATCCAGAACTTCCTGTCCTGGGCCATGAACAAGCAGCTCTGGGATCCCACCATGCGCTTCCTCTCGGATATCCCGGCCGAGATCAATCCGGGCGAGGTCACGACGGTGCTCGTGACCGCGATGATCCTCTCGCTGCTCGCGACGCTGTACCCGTCCTGGCGCGCCGCGCGCCTCGATCCCGTCGAAGCCCTGCGCTACGGGTGATCGGCATGAAGACCACGTCGCACATCGCAGGCCCGCTCGCGCGCCTGCACCGGGCCTCCCCGTGAGCGTGCGGCCCATGCAGGAATCGCGTCCGCAGCCCTCGATCTTCCTCTCGCAGGTACAGCGCCGCTACCCGCAAGGGGAGAGTTTCCTGAGCGTGCTGCGCGGGGCTGACCTCGCGATCTGGCCGGGCGAGATCGTGGCCCTCGTCGCGCCCTCCGGCACCGGCAAGTCGACGCTTCTCCATGTGGCGGGCCTGCTCGAAAAGCCCGACGGTGGCGAGGTCTATATCGGCGGCAGTCCGACGTCGGAGATGAACGATACCGACCTGACGCGCCTGCGCCGCGATGAGATCGGCTTCGTGTATCAGTTCCACCATCTGCTGCCCGAGTTCTCCGCGGTCGAGAACGTGGTGATGCCGCAGATCATCCACGGGCTCCCGCGCAAGGAGGCCTTGGAGCGGTCGAGCCAGCTTCTTGGATTCTTAGGCCTCGGCGAGCGTCTCAACCACCGCCCGGCCGAGCTCTCCGGCGGTGAGCAGCAGCGCGTCGCCATCGCGCGCGCCGTCGCCAACGCCCCCCGCGTGCTGCTGGCCGACGAGCCCACCGGCAACCTCGACCCGCAGACGGCCGGCCACGTGTTCCAGACCCTCGTCGCCATCGTCCGCGCTTCCCGGCTCGCCGCCCTCGTCGCCACCCACAATCTCGAGCTCGCCGCCCGCATGGACCGCCGCGTCACCATCCGCGACGGGCTCGTGGTGCAGCTGCCCTGAGATCGGCCGTTGCCGCAGGGCCTCGGGAATGCGCCTCTTCCACTTCAGCGATGATCCGGCCATCGCGGTCTTCGAGCCTCGCCCCGTCCGCACACCCGTGAAGCGCCCTGCAGGTCAGGAATGGCTGAACGGACCATTGGTGTGGGCCATCGATGACGCCCACAGCTTCCTCTACTTTTTTCCGCGCGAATGTCCGCGGATCGTGATCTGGCCCACAGAGCGAACGACCCTCGCCGATCGAGCCCGATGGATAGGCGCGACGTCGGCCCACTCCGTTGCCTTCATCGAAGCTCGCTGGATGGAACGCTTGGAGGCGACGACGCTGTATCGGTACGACCTACCGCTTTCATCCTTTGCCAGCATCGATGACGTCGGGATGTGGGTCTCGCGACAGGCCGTCATCCCGCTCGGAGTGGAAACGATGAGAGGGTTGCCGGCCCATCTCGTGGAGGCGCGTGTTGAACTCCGGCCGGTCGAACACCTCCTGCCGCTGAAAGCCGTGTGGGGATCGACCCTCCACGCCAGCGGCATCCGCCTGCGGAACGCGCTCGCCTGACGTCCCGCGCCCCGATCCCTCGCCATCTTGAAGTGACCTCGCCCTAGCGGGTGAGGAATTCCGCAATCCGTTCGACGAGCCCTGGTGCGAGCGGCAGTGTCGGGTCCGCGTAGGCGGCCAGATTGGCGGTGCGATCGAGCAGCGCCTGTTTCAGCACATGGTTCATGCCGTCGATGAACGCGAGCTCGGCATCGGGCCGGGCGGCGGCGAGCGCCCGCGCATCGCTTTCGCCGGTCTGCAGATCCGTGGTGCCCTGAACAATCAACGTCGGCGTCGCAACGTGCCTCAACTCGTCGGCGGGATCGAGGGGCAGCCACAACATGAGGTAGGGCTGCACGCTTGGCCGGAAGAGGGCGGCAAGTTCGGGCGGGGCGTCATCGGCCCTGCGGCCGCGCTCAAGCGCGGCAAGCGCCCGCTCGGCAGCATCGCGCAAGAGCTGCGGGACCGAGCCTGAGGCAAGCTGCCGGCGGATGATCTGGCCAGCGGGGAAACCTGCGCCCCCGATGAGGGCAAGATGCGAGAGCGCGAGCCGGCGTTGCGCCGCCAGGGTCGCCACGAGCGCCCCCTCGCTGTGACCGATCACCCCGAGCCGGTGAATGCCGGTTTCGGCCGCGAGGCGATCCAGCCACAGCAGCGCATCCTCCACGTAGGTTGTGAAGCGCAGATCCTCCTCAGCGGGACCAGCCGCACGGCTGGCGCCGACACCGCGCTTGTCCACCCGCAGCGAGGTTACGCCCCGACGCGCAAGACCTTGAGCAGGAGCTTGAGGCTGTCGTTTCGGGTGCTGGGAAGGTTGCCGTCCCGGTCGACGGGGTCGGAGCCGGCCAGGATGAGCACGGCGGTCGCGTTCTCGGGTGTGACGAGCGCCCGCGTCAGCGTGCCGTGGAGCGGGGCAGGGTGCGTGGCGAGGCTGAGGACCGTCTCATCGTCGTCCCGCCGCGATCCCGCGCTCATCCACAGACCCGGATCATCGGAGAGCGTTTGTCCGATGGTCTGCGCCGAAGCACCGAACGGCCGTTAACCCCTCGTTGACTCTGGTGCCACGTCCGCCCGGTTCCTGCCTTTACGCGGAACAAAGAACGAACCAGACTAGAACCTATCGAGAACATAGGAGCTTCCGATGCTGCGTACCGTCTTCGAAGCCGTCGCCGAGATTACCTCGATCGCCGCGTTCGCCACCATGATCGGGGTGTGGGCGATCATCCTAGTCTAGGGGTTCTCCACAGACGTTTTTGCAACAGGAGTCGTCCATCTGCAGCCCCGGCCGTTGATGAGGTGAGACTCCGATTACCGCCCCATGCGATGATCGGCATCTTCCTCGAGGGTTGCGTGATGCGTGTGTTGAAGGACGTCGGCTTCGTTCATCTGCACGTCCACTCCTCCTATTCGCTATTGGAAGGGGCGCTGAAGATCGCCGACCTCGCCAAGCAGGCGCTGGGCGACAAGCAGCCCGCGCTCGCGCTCACCGACACCAACAATCTCTTCGGGGCGCTCGAATTCTCCGAGAAGCTCGCCGGAATGGGGATCCAGCCCATCGCCGGCGTTCAGCTCTCGGTGATGTTCGAGGAGCCGGACCCCACCGCCCGCACCCTCGCGAACGCGTTCCAGAACCTGGTGCTGCTGGCGCAAAGCGAGGAGGGCTACCGCAACCTGATGCGGCTCGTGAGCCGCGCCTATTTCGATGTGCCGCTCGGCGATCAGCCACGGGTGACGGCGGCGCATCTCGGCCGCCATAGTGAGGGGCTGATTGCGCTGACAGGGGGGCCGACGGGGCCGCTCGACACGGCCCTGCGCGAAGGCGGCCGGGCCGATCTCGCCCAGGCGCGGCTGGAGGTGCTGAAAAAGTCTTTCGGCGCGCAGCTCTATGTGGAGATCCAGCGCCATAACCTCGACGAGGAGCGGCGTATCGAGCCCGAGCTCATCGCGCTCGCGGACCGCAACGGCCTGCCGCTGGTCGCCACCAACGAGCCCTTCTTCGCCAAGCCCGCCGATTACGAGGCCCACGACGCGCTGCTTGCGATTGCGGAGGGACGCATCGTGTCCGACGACAACCGCCGCCGGCTGTCGCCGAACCACGCCTATAAGACCCGGGCCGAGATGAAGGAGCTCTTCCGCGACCTGCCGGAGGCGCTCACCGCGACGGTCGAGATCGCGATGCGATGCGCCTATCGCATCTCGACGCGAAAGCCCATGCTTCCGAGCTTCGGGATGCCGGCCGGGGCCTCGCCGGCCGCGACCTCGGAGTTTCTCGATGAGGCCGGGGAACTGCGCCGCCAAGCCGAGGAAGGCCTGGAGAAGCGCCTTGCAGCCCATGGGCCCGCCGAAGGGTTGACGGAAGACGATTACCGCCGCCGCCTCGATTTCGAGATCGGCGTCATCACGCGGATGAAGTTTCCGGGCTACTTCCTGATCGTCGCCGACTTCATCAAATGGGCCAAGGACCACGACATCCCCGTGGGTCCGGGCCGCGGCTCCGGCGCGGGCTCGCTCGTCGCCTATGCGCTCACCATCACGGACCTCGATCCTCTGCGGTTCAGCTTGCTGTTCGAGCGCTTCCTCAATCCCGAACGCGTCTCGATGCCGGACTTCGACATCGACTTCTGCGTCGATGGCCGCGAGCGTGTGATCCAGTACGTGCAGCAGCGCTACGGCGAGGAGCAGGTCGGGCAGATCATCACCTTCGGCACCCTGCTCGCCCGCGGCGTGCTGCGCGATGTGGGCCGCGTGCTGGAGATGCCCTACGGGCAGGTCGACAAGCTCACCAAGCTCGTGCCGCAGAACCCGGCCAATCCCGTCACCCTGGCGCAGGCCATCGAGGGCGAGCCGAAGCTGCAGGCGGCGATCGAGGAGGAGCCGGTCGTCGCCCGGCTCATGGACATCGCGAAAAAGCTGGAGGGCCTGCACCGCCACGCCTCGACGCACGCGGCCGGCATCGTGATCGGCGACCGCCCCCTCGAAGAATTGGTGCCGCTCTACCGCGACCCGAAGACCGGCATGCGCGTCACCCAGTTCAACATGAAATGGGTGGAGCAGGCCGGCCTCGTGAAGTTCGACTTCCTCGGCCTGAAGACGCTGACGGTGCTGCGCACCGCGACGGATCTCCTGAAGGCGCGCGGCATCGAGATCGATCTTTCGGCGCTGCCGCTCGACGACAAGAAAACCTACGAGACCCTGCAGCGCGGCGAAACCGTCGGCGTGTTCCAGGTGGAATCGGCGGGCATGCGCAAGGCGCTCGTCGAGATGGAGGCCGACCGCTTCGAGGACATCATCGCCCTCGTCGCGCTCTACCGACCGGGCCCGATGGCCAACATCCCGGTCTATTGCGCGCGCAAACTCGGCAAGGACGAGCACAACAAGAGCAGCTGGTACCTCCACCCGAAGCTGGAGCCGATCCTCAAGGAGACCTTCGGGATCATCGTCTACCAAGAGCAGGTGATGCAGGCCGCCCAGGAGCTGGCCGGCTACTCGCTCGGCGACGCCGATCTGTTGCGCCGCGCCATGGGCAAGAAGATCAAGGCCGAGATGGACGCGCAGCGCGGGCGCTTCGTCAGCGGTGCCACCGAGCGCGGCTTGAGCAAGGCGCTCGCCGACGAGATCTTCGATCTTCTCGCCAAGTTCGCGGATTACGGCTTCAACAAGAGCCACGCGGCGGCCTATGCGCTCATCGCGTTCCAGACCGCGTACCTCAAGGCGAATTACCCGGTCGAGTTCCTCGCCGCGTCCATGACGCTCGATCTCGACAACACCGACAAGCTGTCCGAATTCCGCCGCGAGGCGCAGCGCCTCGGCATCGCGGTGGAGCCGCCCTCCATCAACCGTTCGGGCGTGGTGTTCGACGTGTCCTACGACGCGGAAGGCAAGGGCTCCATCCGCTACGCGCTCGCGGCCGTGAAGGGCGTCGGGCGCCAGGCCATCGAGGCGCTGGTGGAGGCGCGTGGGACGAAGCCTTTCAAAGACCTCGCCGACCTCGCGCGCCGCATCAATCCGCGACTCTTCAACAAGCGCACGCTCGAAAACCTGATCGCCGCCGGCGCGCTGGACGAACTGGAGCCGGACCGCGCCAAGGCGGCGGCGTCTGTGGACGCCATGATGAGCCTGGCGCAGCAGGCCGCGGAGGCCGCGAACGGCGGCACCATGGACATGTTCGGCGGCGTCGCCTCCGGCGACGTGCAATTGCGCATCGGCGCCTACGAGCCGTGGCCGGCTTCGGTGCGGCTGCAGAAGGAATACGACGCGGTCGGCTTTTTCCTCTCAGGCCATCCGCTCGACGAGTACGGTCATCTCTTGCAGCGCCTGCGCGTGCAGACCTGGGTTGAGTTCTGCCGCTCGGTGAAGGGCGGGAACTCCATCGGTCGCGTCGCTGCCACCGTTCTCGACCGCACGGAGCGGCGCACCAAGACCGGCAACAAGATGGGCATCGTCAACCTGTCGGATCAGACCGGGCATTTCGAGGCCATCGTGTTCTCGGAAGGGCTGCAGCAATACCGGGATATTCTCGAACCCGGAAAGCCCGTGGTGCTGACGCTGCAGGCGGGCCTCGAAGGCGAGGAGGTGCGCGCCCGCATCGCCATCGCGGAGCCACTCGACCTCGCGGTCGCGAAGCACCAGAAGGGCATGACGATCTTCCTGCGCGACGAGCGGCCGATTCCGAGCGTGCAGGAGCGCCTGAAAGGGCGAGGCGAGGGCGAGGTGTCGCTGGTCCTCATTCTCGAGGGCAGCGAGGTCGAGGTGAAGCTGCCCGGCCGCTACCAATCCTCGCCGCAAGTGGCAGGCGCGCTGCGCGCCGTGCCGGGGGTCGTGGACGTTCAGATGAACTGAGCCCATAACCTAAGGCTATGGGGTGGCGGCCGATTCCTGAGACATTGCAACGGGTTGCGCTCCTCTGCCTGGGCGTTATGGTGCGCTCCGTTCCCGGAGCCCCCATGCGACCTCGCCGTCTCGTCCTCGCCCTCGCCGCCACGCTTGCGCTTGTCGCGGGCGCGAGAGCGCAGGAGCGCTCGATCACCGTGGCCTCGACCACGTCCACGGAGCAGTCCGGGCTTTTCGGCCATCTCCTGCCGCGCTTCGTGGCGAGGACTGGCATTCAGGTGAAGGTCGTCGCGGTCGGCACGGGGCAGGCCCTCGACATCGGCCGGCGCGGGGATGCGGACGTGGTGCTCGTGCACGACACGCCCGCCGAAGAGCGCTTCGTCGCCGAGGGCTTCGCGTCGAGGCGGCTGCCCGTGATGTACAACGATTTCGTCGTCGTCGGCCCGAAGAGCGATCCCGCGAAAGCCGTGGGCAGGGACGTTGCGGCTGCCCTCAAGGCGATCGCCGCCGCGAAGGCGCCGTTCGTCTCCCGGGGCGACCGCTCGGGCACGCATGCCGCGGAGCTGCGCTACTGGCGCGAGGCCGGCCTCGACCCCGCCGGCCTGCGCGCCGACTGGTACAGGGAGATCGGCCAGGGCATGGGGCCGGCGCTCAACGTGGCCTCCGCGCAGAACGCCTATGTGCTCTCCGACCGCGGCACCTGGCTGTCGTTCAAGAAGCGCGGCGAGCTGGCGGTGCTGGTCGAGGGCGATCAGCGGCTCTTCAACCAATACGGCGTGATGCTCGTGAACCCCGCGAAGCACGCGCATGTGCGCGCGGCCGACGGGCAGGCCTTCATCGACTGGCTCGTATCCGGCGAGGGACAGAAGGCGATCGCGGATTACCGCGTCGGCGACCAGCCGCTGTTCTTTCCGAATGCCGGCGGCGCGACGCGCTCGTGAGGGCCCAAGCTCGGTGCTCGAACCAACATCCAAGGAGACACCCATGGACGAAGACCGCTTCAACATGGCGATCCGCAAGTTCCTGAAAGAGGTCGGCGTGACCTCGCAGCGGGAGATCGAGTGCGTGGTCCGCGATGGGTCGATCAAAGGCTCGACCCTGCGGCTGAAGATGACGCTCACCTCCGAGGATGCGCCGCTCGAGCACGTGGTCGAGACCGCCGTCGAACTCGACCGCTAGCGGCTCTCCGCCCATCGCCCGAGCGAGAAGGCCAGCGCGCTCACCGCCACGCTGATCGCGATGAGGATGAGGCCGAGCGCCAGAGCCAGCGCCAGTTCGCCCTTGCTGGTTTCGAGCGCGATGGTCGTGGTCATGGTGCGGGTGAAGCCGCAGATATTGCCGCCGACCACGAGAATCGCGCCGACCTCAGCGATGGCGCGCCCGAAGGCGGCGAGGAACGCCGTGAGCAGCGCGCCGCGTCCCATGCGCATCAGCTCGATTCCCGCCTTGGGGCGCGAGGCTCCGTGCATCCGCAGCGCATCGCCGTAATCCTGCCAAAGCCCTTCCAGTGCCCGGTGCACCAGCGCCGCGACGATGGGGATGCCGAGCACCGCTTGCGCGACGATCATGGCGGCTGGCGTGAAGAGGAGCCCGAGAGAGCCCAACGGCCCGGAGCGCGAGAGCAGGAGATAGACGAGAAGCCCGACGACCACGGGCGGCAGGCCGAGCAGCGCATGGGTGACGACGATCGCAGCACGCCGGCCGGGGAAGCGGCCGACCGCGAGGGCCATGCCGAGCGGCGCGCCGACCGCGAAGGCGATGAGGGTCGCGGTGAGGCTGACCCGCAGCGACAGCGCAATGATCCCGACGAGCTCCCGGTCGAGCCCGAGGATCAGGTTGGCGGCAAGGACGAAGGCTTGGCCGAGGTCGAGCACGCCGGCTCCCTAACAGGCCGGCCCGAAAGTCGCTAGGGCAGGGACCGGGCGCCCTTGCCGGAACGACCCGCGCCGCCGCAGCATGCGCCATCGAACAGCGGTCGAGGACGCCATGACGGTACGCATCGAGAAGAACGGTTTCGTCACCACGGTCGTCAACGACCGCATCAATGCCCGCAACGCCTGCGATCCCGAGACCTCGGACGCCCTCCACCAGGCGTTCCTGGACTTCGAAGCCGACGAGAACGCACGCGTGGCCGTGTTCTGGGGCGCGGGCGGCGCGTTCTGCGCCGGGTGGGATCTCAAATCCGCCTCCAGCTTGGAGGACCCGGAGCGGTTCGAGAGCGACATCGTCGAGGGCCTGCGCATCCCTGAAGGAGACGAGCCCTGGACGCGCGGCCCCATGGGCCCGACGCGCCTGCAGCTCACGAAACCCGTGATCGCGGCCATCGAGGGGCCGGCGGTGGCCGGCGGCATGGAACTGGCGCTCTGGTGCGACATGCGGGTGAGGGCCGAGAACGCTTACTTTGGCGTCTATTGCCGACGCTGGGGCGTGCCGCTCATCGACGGCGGCACGGTGCGCCTGCCGCGCCTCGTGGGTGTCGGCCGCGCCCTCGACATCGTTCTCACCGGGCGCAAGGTGCCGGCCGAGGAGGCCCACCGGATCGGACTTTGCGAGCGGGTGGTGCGGCCGGGCGAGGCGAGGGCGGCAGCCGAAGCCATGGCGCAAGAGATCGCCCGCTTCCCGCAAGGCGCGGTGCGGGCCGACCGCCTCGGCGTCTATGCGAGCCACGGCTTCCCGACCGAAGAGGCCCTGCGGCGGGAATGGGCCGGGGGGCTCGAGGCCCTGCGGACGGAAGGTTTGGCGGGTGCGGCCCGCTTTGCTTCCGGTCTCGGCCGCAGCGGCGACTTTGAACGGATTTGAACGGCGTTAGCGCCGTTCCGCAGTCACGACCGGCGAGCGTTCGAAGGGGTTGCGCCTGAAGGCGGAGCCTTCTTTCGCCACGCGCACCCCGAATTCGAACAGGGCCTTCATATAGTCCTGGTCGAAGGGGCCGGGGGCGGATTGCTTGAAGCGGCCGTCGATATGGGTGAACTGCATGTTGAGGCCGGTGCGCTGGGCAAAGCCCGCATGGACGCCCATGGCGGCGCGGCTCGCGGCCTTGATGGCAACGCTCATGCCGCGCCCGAGCACGGAAAGCGTGTTGCGCTCCGTGACCTGGAATTCCGGCGAGAGCTGCGCGTTCACGACCACGTAGATCGGCTGGTTGGTGAGCGGCTGCGAGGGGGTGAGGCCCGCGATGATAGATTCCGGCGCCACGAAGAACGGCGTCGTGAACCCCCGTCCGAATGCATCTCGGCAAAGCGCTTGCCGTTGGCCACGACCGGAATCTCGACGGACGGGAAGATCCCGGGAACCGCCGAGGAAGCCAGGAGAATCGTTCGGAAGAGCTTGAGGGACTGCTCGCCGCCTTCTGCCGCGATCGCCCCCATGTTCCAGGCCACCGGGCGCTGCGTGTCCACGTTGGTGGTGAGCACGAAGAGGCGACGCCCCTGGTTGTGCTCCTCCGCCACGCTCTTCAGCAGGTCCGGCGTGACGAAGCGCTCGATGAGCTTGGTGAGCGGCCAGGTGTCCACCAGGCTCGACGGGGTCGAGCCGAACTCGAACACGTCCGCGGCCGTAATGGTGGTGTAGGCATCCTTGAGAGCCCCGTCGTAGGCCGCACCCGCGAAGGCGAGCGGGGCGATGAGGGCGCCGGTGCTGATGCCGGTCACCACGCCGAAACGGGGCCGCGAACCGGTCTCCTGCCAGCCGCTGAGGAGGCCCGCCGCATAGGCGCCGTTCTCGCCGCCGCCGGAGAGCACGAGCCACGGCTCCTGGTTGGCCTTCGTGGCCGAGGCGAGGGCGTTGCGGTACTCCTCCACCGAGTCGGCGGCGAAGCGCGCGTCGCGGATCGCGCCGGGCTTGGCCTGGAGGCTTTCCTGCAGGGTGAAGGGGGTGCGCTCAGCGGAGCGCTGGTTCTCGGAGATCGCGCCCGCGAGAGTCGGGGAGGGGAGCGCCAGAGTCAGACCGACCAGGCCTGCGGTCATCATCCCTGAGAGGCGATACGCAACGCGCACGGTGAACTCCATCATCGTAAAACTCTCCAGGCCAACTCGGCCGAGAATTGGCGAGTTCCCAAAGCGTGTCGGCAAGAAGGGGCTTGGCAATAAGATTTGAGAGGCGCCGGCGTTACTTCAGCAATAGGTAGGATCGTCCCGATCAGGACTGAGGAGAGGCCGGCATTTTCTGGGAGGATCGTCTTTGGAAGTCGGACAACGCGCGCCGTTGATTTCGGTTTCTTATGCTTGCTTTTCAGGGCTGTGTCGCGTATAGGCGCCGCATCCCACACGCGGAGCCTGCCTCATGATCCTAATGAGGCGTTCCCGGTGGCCGGCACGCCCGGTCCACTGCTCCGCGGAGGCTTAACCGGAGAATACCTATGGCGCTTCCCGATTTCTCGATGCGTCAGCTGCTGGAAGCTGGCGCCCACTTCGGTCACCAATCGCACCGCTGGAACCCCAAGATGTCCCAGTACATCTTCGGCACCCGCAACAACATTCACATCATCGACCTCGCCCAGACGGTCCCGATGCTCCACCGCGCCCTGCAGGCCGTGAGCGACACGGTGGCCAAGGGCGGTCGCGTGCTGTTCGTCGGCACGAAGCGTCAGGCGGCCGATCAGGTCGCGGACGCGGCCAAGCGCTCAGCGCAGTATTACGTGAACGCCCGCTGGCTCGGCGGCATGCTCACCAACTGGAAGACGATCTCCGGCTCCATCTCCCGCCTGCGCAAGGTGGACGAGATCCTCGCCGGCGGCGGTCAGGGCCTCACCAAGAAAGAGCGCCTCATGCTCGCCCGCGAGAAGGAGAAGCTCGAGCGCGCTCTCGGCGGGATCAAGGACATGGGCGGCACGCCCGACCTGATCTTCGTGATCGACACCAACAAGGAGCAGCTCGCCATCCAGGAGGCCAAGCGCCTCGGGATCCCGGTGGCCGCCATCGTCGACACGAACTGCGATCCGGACGGCATCACCTTCCCGGTGCCCGCCAATGACGACGCCGGCCGCGCGATCTCGCTCTATTGCGATCTCGTGGCGCGCGCCGCCATCGACGGCATCGGCCGCGGCCAGGGCGACATGGGCGTGGACGTCGGCGCCTCCGAGAACCCGATGATGGAAGAGCTGCCGGCGAACGACGTCGGCGCGCCGGAGCAGACCGAGCAGTTCGAGCGTCTCGCCGCCCCCCGCGGCGCGCCGGACGACTTCACGAAGCTGAACGGCGTCGGCCCGCAGCTCGCCCAGAAGCTGAACGATGCCGGCATCTTCCACTACTGGCAGCTCGCCGCCATGCAGCCGGGCGACGTCGCCCAGCTCGATCAGGACATGAAGCTCAACGGCCGTATCGACCGTGACGGCTGGATCGCTCAGGCCCGTGGTCTGATCGAGGCCGCGTAAACGCCCTGTGGCGGGGGCCGCGCTCGCGGCCCTGCTTCTGCTGACGTTTCCATAGCCCGGCGTTCGTCGCGAGCGCCGGGCTCCCCATATTCGACCCCATGAAAGGACAGGCCATGGCGAACATTACCGCTGCGATGGTGAAGGAGCTGCGCGAAGCGACCGGCGCCGGCATGATGGATTGCAAGAACGCCCTGAACGAGACGGGCGGCGACATCGAGGCCGCGATCGATTGGCTGCGCAAGAAGGGCCTCTCGAAGGCCGCCAAGAAGGCCGGCCGCGTGGCGGCCGAGGGTCTCGTGGCGGTGGAATCCTCCGGGCACCAGGCCACGATCCTCGAGGTGAACTCCGAGACCGACTTCGTCGCTCGTAACGATCAGTTCCAGGCGTTCGCCCGCGAAGCCGCGAAGATCGCGCTCATGGGCGACGGCAGCGTGGAGGCTCTCGAGAGCGCCCACTTCCCGGGCTCGCAGACCACGGTGAAGGACCGCCTCAACGAGCTCATCGCCACCATCGGCGAGAACATGGCGCTCCGCCGCCTCCAGAAGCTGGAGGTCCAAAAGGGCCTGATCGCGTCCTACGTCCACAACGCGGTCAGCGAAGGTCTCGGCAAGATCGGCGTTCTCGTGGCGCTGGAATCGGAAGGCGACGTGACCGTGCTGGGCCAACTCGGCCGCCAGATCGCCATGCACATCGCGGCGACGAGCCCGCTCGCGGTCGACGCCTCCGGCCTCGATCCCGCGACGCTCGAGCGCGAGAGCGCCATTCTGCGCGAGAAGAACGCCGGAAAGCCTGACCACGTGATGCAGAAGATCGTCGAGAGCGGCCTGAAGAGCTACTACAAGGAGGTCACGCTCCTGGAGCAGTCCTTCGTGCACGATCCGTCGAAGTCGGTCGCGCAGGTTCTGAAGGAAGCCGAATCCAAGGCCGGCAAGCCCGTGGCCCTCAAGAGCTTCGTGCGCTTCGCCCTGGGCGAGGGCATCGAGAAGGAAGAGGGACCGGATTTCGCGGCAGAAGTGGCCGCGGCGGCCGGAACCAAGGGCTAAAGCAGCCTTTCTCCAAAAACGGCGGCGCAAGCCGCCGTTTTCATGTGGGCGCCCCGCATTCCCGCCCCAGATTCAAGCCGCCCGCATTCCTGTGGGCGTCTGGCGCGCCCGCCCCAGATGACAGCCCGCACAATAAGAAGAGGTCAGCAGTGACGAACTCCTTCCGGCGCGTGCTCGTGAAACTGTCCGGCGAAGCCCTCATGGCCCCGGACGGCTACTGGCTTCACCCCCAGACCCTGGCGAGCCTTGCGGACGACATCGCACAGGCCACGAAGGCGGGCTTCGAGATCGCCCTCGTGATCGGCGGCGGCAACATCATCCGCGGTGCCCGCATGAGCGCAGCCGGCTGGATCGACCGTCCGACCGCCGATTCCATGGGCATGCTCGGGACGGTGATGAACTCGCTCGCCCTCGAAACCGCGCTCAACGCCGCCGGCGTTCCGGCTCGCACCATGTCGGCGGTGTCGATGCCCTCGATCTGCGAGACCTATGCCCGGCAGCCGGCCCTGCACCACCTCGACAAGGGGCAGGTCGTGGTGCTGGCCGGCGGCACCGGCAACCCGTTCTTCACCACGGACACCTCGGCGGTGCTGCGTGCCGCGGAGCTGCGCTGCGATGCGGTGCTCAAAGCCACCCAGGTGGACGGGGTCTATTCCGCCGATCCGAAGGCCGACCCCAGGGCCACCCGCTACGACCGCCTCACGCATGACGAGGCCATCGCCCGCGACCTGAAGGTCATGGATACAGCAGCCTTCGCCCTCGCCCGCGAAAGCCGGCTGCCCATCATCGTGGGCTCGGTCCATGCGCCGAGTTCGGTGACCGCGATTCTGTCGGGCTCCGCGCCCGCCACGGTCGTGGCGCCGTGAGGCGGTAGGGGACCGGGCGCTCACGCCCCTTGAAGCCCACGCCGGGGCGGCGTAAGCCCGAAGGGCATTCGCATCCAGAATTGGGGCAGCGGCGTTAACGCCCCACCATGTTCGCGTTAAGGGACCTGAAACGATGACGACATCCTCTTTCGATCTTGGTGACGTGAAGCGCCGCATGCAGGGCGCCATCAATGCCCTGAAGCACGACCTCGGCAGCCTGCGGACCGGCCGCGCCTCTCCGAGCCTGCTCGATCCGCTTCAAGTCGATGCCTACGGCTCGGCCATGTCGATCACCCAGGTCGCGACCGTCAGCGTCCCGGAGCCGCGCCTCCTGTCCGTGCAGGTGTGGGACCGGAGCATGGTTTCGGCGGTCGAGAAGGCGATCCGCGAGTCCGATCTCGGCCTCAATCCTCAGACCGAGGGCCAGGTCATTCGCCTGCGCATCCCCGAAATGAACGAGCAGCGCCGCAAGGAGATGGTGAAGGTCGCCCACAAATACGCGGAGGAGGCCCGCATCGCGGTCCGTCACGTGCGCCGCGACGGGCTCGATCTTCTGAAGAAGCTCCAGAAGGACGGCACCATCGGCGAGGACGACGAGAAGCGGCAGGCCGATCAGGTCCAGAAGGCCACCGACCAGTTCGTCTCCGAGGTCGACAGCGTGCTCGCGGCCAAGGAAAAGGAGATCATGCAGGTCTAAGGGGCCGGGCATGAGGCTAGGAGTCATGATGGCAGGCGACGTGACGGTTCCCGCGACCGCACCGGGAGCGACCGGTGGCGGGGAGGGCGTGCCGGTTCACGTCGCGATCATCATGGACGGCAACGGCCGCTGGGCCGCCCGGCGCGGGATGCCCCGCGTCGAGGGCCATCGCCGGGGCATCGATGCCATCCGCCGGGCCGTGCGCGCGGCGGGGGAACTCGGCGTCCGGTATCTCACGGTCTACAGCTTCTCCTCGGAGAACTGGCGCCGCCCCGCCCAGGAGGTCGCGGACCTCATGGGCCTTCTCAAGCGTTTCGTGCGTCACGATCTCGCCGATCTGCATGCCAACAATGTCAGGGTGCGGATCATCGGCGAGCGGGCGGACCTCCAACCCGACATCCGCGCGCTCCTCCAGGAGGCCGAGGATCTCACCCGCCACAACGACGGGCTCACCCTGGTGGTGGCCTTCAACTACGGCGGGCGCAACGAGATCGTCCGCGCCGCGCAGGCCCTCGCGGAGCAGGTGGCGGCCGGAACCCTCAAGCCGTCCGACATCGATGCCGAGCGTCTGGAGGCCGCGCTCGACACCCGCGGCATCCCGGACCCGGATCTCGTGATCCGCACCTCCGGCGAACAGCGGGTTTCCAACTTCCTGACCTGGCAGACCGCCTATTCCGAATTCGTGTTCCTGCCGGACCTCTGGCCCGATTTCGACCATGCGAGCTTCAAGGCGGCCCTCGACGAATATGCCCGGCGCGACCGGCGCTTCGGCGGGCTGAGCGCCCGGGCGGGCTAGCATGGGTGCGGGCGAAGGCTCCTCGGCTCCGCGGCTTCATCGCTGGCTGACCACGGAACTGGGCGCCCGCGTCGCTTCGGCGGTCGTGCTCGTCATCGCCGCCCTCGTGGCGACCTACGAAGGGGGGTGGCTGTTCGCCCTGTTCTGGCTTCTGGCCGGGACCGCGATCCTGGCCGAATGGGTGGCCATGACCCAGGTCGAGCCCCGCCTGCCCATTCAGATCCTGTTCGGCGCGACGCTCGGAACGCTTACCTTCTTCTATCTCTCAGGCATGGGGATCGCGGCGTATGCCCTCGTTTCGGGCGGGGCGATCGTGGTGAGCCTCCTGATCGCCCGACGCGGGCGCGACCGGTCCTGGACCTGGGCCGGTTTCGTCTATGCCGCCGTGATCGCCATCGTCCCGCCCATCGTTCGGGATCACCCGGAACTCGGGATGGTCGGGCTCGTGTGGATGTTTGCGGTGGTCTGGGCCACGGACGTCGCGGCCTATTTCACCGGCCGGCGCTTGGGCGGGCCGAAGCTCTGGGCTCGCGTGAGCCCGAAGAAAACCTGGTCGGGGTTCGGCGGCGGCCTTGTTGCCGGGACCCTGGCGGGTCTGCTCGTGGCCTGGGTCGCCAACGGTCTCGAGGTCACCAACCGCGCCGACCCCCTCATCGTTGCGGCCCTTTCCGCCGTGGCCTCCGTGGCGAGCCAGATCGGCGATCTCGCCGAATCCGCTCTCAAGCGGCGGTTCGACGTGAAGGACTCAAGCCATTTGATCCCGGGCCACGGGGGCGTCATGGATCGACTCGACGGCTTCTGGGCCGTCGCGGTTCTGATCGGACTCATATTGCTCGTCGATACCCTCTCGTCTCTCTAGAAGCAGCGACACGCTCCCGTGCTCCCCGCCACCCCCGCCCCGTCAGGAAGCCGGACCCAGCGCTTTGCCGCTCCCGAACCAGCAAGATTGGCTCAATGACACAGACCCTCACGATTCTCGGGGCCACGGGCTCCATCGGCCGCTCCACGGCGGACGTCGTTCTGGCCCACCGCGACAGGTTCCGGGTCGAGTCCGTGGTGGGCGGCCGGGACGCACAAGCGCTGGCTGCCATGGCCCGCCGCCTCGATGCCCGCTTTGCCGCGCTCTCGGATCCGAACGGCGGCGCCGAGCTCAAGGAGGCGTTCGCCGGCAGCGGCATCGAGTGCGGGGCCGGGGAGGGCGCCGTCATGGAGGCCGTCGATCGGCAGGCCGATGTGGTGCTGGCTGCGATCAGCGGGACCGCCGGGTTGGCGCCCACCTACGCGGCCATGAAGCCGGGGCGGCGGATCGCGCTCGCCAACAAGGAGAGCCTCGTCTGCGCAGGGCAGGCCTTCATGACCGCAGCGGCTCGGACGGGCGTCACGGTGCTGCCGGTGGATTCCGAGCACAACGCGCTCGACCAGGCCCTGGCAGCCGGGGCGCGGCAGGACGTGCTCTGCGCCATCATCACGGCCTCGGGCGGGCCGTTCCGGACGTGGGAGCGGGAGCGCATCGCAGCCTGCACGCCGGCGGAAGCGGCCGCCCATCCGGTCTGGTCCATGGGGTCCAAGATCAACATCGACTCCGCGACCTTGATGAACAAAGGTCTTGAACTCATTGAGGCGCATCATCTTTTCGGACTTGAGGCCGACCGTCTCGACGTTCTCGTGCACCCCCAATCCATCGTGCACGGCCTCGTCCAGTGGCGCGATGGAGCCGTGACCTCGGGGCTCGCCGCTCCGGACATGAAGATTCCGATCGCCAATGCCCTTCAGCATGGCGGACGCCTGACCATGCCCTTGCCCCGTCTCGATTTGGCCGCGATCGGACGCTTAACCTTCGAGCACGCCGACGAGGCGCGGTTCCCCTGCCTGGGCCTTGCCCGCGCAGCGCTGCGGGCGGGCGGGTCGCAACCCACAATCCTCAATGCTGCCAATGAGATCGCGGTTGCGGCTTTCATGGCGGGCGAGATCCGCTTCTACGACATCTCGGCCGTGGTCGAAACGGTTTGCAACGCGCTCGGGCCGCGCTACCCGGCAGCCCCCGCGAGCGTCGAGGAAGCCCTCGCCGTGGACCGGGACGCGCGGCGGGTCGCGCGGGAGCGCTTGCAACAACTTGAGCCCGCGACCACCTAGCCCAGGTTCGTTGCGGCGGTCCGGACCCGCGACCGCCTGGACCAGGTTCGTTGCAGCGGTTTGTGCCCGCGACCACCTAGGTAAAGAATGATAATGTTCGGCCTGGCGCTCGTCTGAGCGGGGACGAGCGGGAGAGAAACCATGGACGTGTTCGGTGCAGTGGGCGGCGGGGTCGTATCGCTGTTTTCCTATGTGATCCCCTTCCTGATCGTGCTCACCATCGTGGTGTTCGTCCACGAGATGGGGCACTTCCTGGTCGGCCGCTGGTGCGGCATCGGGGTGACGGCCTTCTCGGTGGGCTTCGGCCCCGAGATCGTGGGCTATACCGACAAGCGTGGCACCCGCTGGAAGCTCTGCGCCATCCCGCTCGGCGGCTACGTCAAGTTCGTCGGCGACCTTAATGCCGCGAGCCAGCCGGACTCCGCCGCGGCCAGCCGCCTGACCCCTGCGGAACGGGCCGTGTCCTTCCCGCACCAAGCCGTGTGGAAGCGGGCCGCCGTGGTGGCCGCAGGCCCCATCGCCAACTTCATCCTGGCGATCGCGATCTTCGCCGGCATCAACTACGTGAGCGGCCGCCAGGTGCTGGCCCCCCGGATCGAGTCGATCCAGCCCGGCAGTGCCGCCGAGCGGGCAGGGCTCCTCCCGAACGACGTGATCGTCTCCATCAACGGCCGGACCATCGAGAGCTTCGCCGACATGCAGCGTTGGGTGAGCGCCAATGCGGGCGAGACCCTCACGATCGTGGTGGACCGCAACGGAGAGCGGGTGCCGGTCGAGGCCATCCCGGACCTCAAGGAGCAGACCACCCCCTTCGGCAAGCAGCGGATCGGCCTCCTCGGCGTTCAAGCCTCCCGCAACCCGGAGGATATCCGCCGCATCACCTACGGACCGGTGGGCGCCGTCACCACGGGCGCCAAGGAGACCTGGTACGTCATCGACCGCACCTTCGATTACATCGGCAAGCTCGTGACCGGTCGGGAATCGACGGATCAGCTCTCGGGCCCCATCCGAATCGCGCAGGTCTCCGGTCAGGTGGCCAATCTGGGCGGCGTCGCCGGCCTCATCAGCCTCATCGCCGTGCTCTCGGTCTCGATCGGCCTCATCAACCTCTTCCCGGTCCCGCTCCTCGATGGCGGCCACCTGGTCTTCTATGGAATCGAGGCCGCCCGCGGCCGCCCATTGAGCGACCGAGCCCAGGAGATCGGCTTCCGGATCGGCTTTGCCCTCGTCTTGATGCTCATGCTCTTCGCGACTTGGAATGATATTGTTCACCTTGGCGCATCATTTACGTCGCGCGGGACGTGACACGGAGGACACGCTCGCCCGATAATGCCTGGCGGTTAGGGTTAGCGCCGTTTGCAAGGGCGCCGAAACTCTGTACAAGCGGCGCTACCGACAAGGTTGGTCCAGCCACCCTCCGGCGGGGTCCTCCCGTAGGCAGAAAAGAAAAGAGACGGGCGAGTTGATGATGTCGACGACCACCAAGCGCCGGCGCGGATCGGTGAAGACGGCCGCTGTCGCAACGACCATGTTCGTAGCGGTTCTTGCAACCGCTGGAAGCGCCTTCGCCCAGCAGGTTGTGGTGCAGGGCAACCGTCGCGTCGATGCCGAGACCGTGCGCTCCTATGTCGTGGGTGCCGGTGGTTCCGTTGAGGAAGCGCGTCGGGCTCTCCTTGCCACGGGCATGTTCTCGAATGTGAGCGTCGCTCGCCGCGGTTCGGCCATCGTCGTCACCGTCGCGGAGAACCAGACCATCAACCGTGTGGCCTTCGAGGGGAACCGGCGCGTGGAGCGCGCCACCCTGGAGGCCGAGGTTCAGACCCGGGCACGCGGGGCCTACAACCAGGCGATCATCGACGCCGATATCCAGCGCATCCTGGAGGTCTATCGCCGGACCGGCCGCGGTCTTGCCCAGGTCACATCCCGCGTGGTGGACCTCCCGAACGGCCGAATCGACGTGGTGTTCACCGTCGTCGAAGGCGACAAGACCGGCATCGAGGAGATCCGCTTCGTCGGCAACAGCGCCATTTCGTCGAGCCGCCTGCGCGGCGTGATGACGACGACCGAGGCGAACCTCCTCAGCTTCTTCAAGAACACAGACGTTTACGACCCGGATCGCCTCGCGGCCGACCTGGAGCTGATCCGCCGGTACTACCTCAAGAACGGCTACGCCGATTTCCGGGTGGTTTCGACGGACGTTCAGTTCGATGCCGCGCGGGGCGGGTACGTCGTCTCGATCGCCGTCGAAGAGGGGCCGCAATACCGCATCGGCGGCGTGAACATCGAGTCCCGCATCCCGGACGTGGACACCAACGTGCTCCGCAGCCGTGTGACCACCGCGGCCGGCCAGGTCTACAACGCCGAAGCCGTGGAGCGCTCGCTTCAGAACGTCACCACCGAAGTGGCCCGCCGCGGCTATGCCTTCGCGCAGGTTCGCCCCGTCGGCACCCGCGATCCGGCGACCCAGACCATCAGCCTCGGCTACGTGGTCGAAGAGGGGCCGCGTGTTTACATCGAGCGGATCAACGTTCGCGGGAACGCCCGGACCCGTGACTATGTGATCCGCCGCGAGTTCGACCTCGGTGAAGGCGACGCCTACAACAAGGTGCTCGTCGACCGCGCCGAGCGCCGCCTGAACAGCCTCGGCTACTTCAAGCGCGTCCGTGTGACGAACGAGCCGGGCTCGGCGCCTGACCGTGTGATCGTGAACGTGGATGTGGAAGATCAGTCCACCGGCTCGTTCTCCGTCGCCGGCGGCTACTCCACCTCGGACGGCTTCATCGGCGAAGTCTCGGTCACCGAGTCGAACTTCCTCGGTCGCGGCCAATATGTGCGCCTCGCGGGCACTTACGGCGAGCGCACCCAGGGCATCGACTTCTCGTTCACGGAACCGTACTTCCTCGGCTACCGCCTGGCGGCCGGCTTCGACCTGTTCTCGAAGTACAGCGACCAAACCCAGTACTCGCGTTACGAGAACCAGGTGACCGGCGGTCAGCTGCGTCTCGGCCTTCCGATCACCGAGGAACTTGGGATCACGGCGCGCTATTCGCTCTACGAGCAGAAGCTCTCCATCCCAAACACCCCCGGCCGTCCCTACAACGACTGCTCCAACCCCATTGCCGGCATCACGGGCCTCAATCCGGACGGCACGCCCAACCGCGGAGCGTGCGAGGGCAACGGCGAGGCGTCGATCGCGCTCAAGGAATCGGCCGGCACGACCATCACGTCGCTCGTCGGTGCGACGCTGGTCTACAGCACCCTGGACAATCCCCGGGAGCCGCGGAACGGTTTCTATGCGGAGCTGAAGCCGGATATCGCCGGCCTGGGCGGCGACTCGCGCTACTTCCGCGTGACCGGCGACGGGCGCTACTATCACGAGCTGATCGAGGACGTGGTCGGTATCGCCCGCGTTCAGGGCGGCCACGTGCAGAGCTTCGACTCGAACCTGCGTATCGTCGACCACTTCTTCCTTGGCCCGTCGCTCGTCCGCGGCTTCGCCTCGGCTGGTATCGGTCCGCGCGACATCTCCACCCTCGACAGCAACTCCAACGCCATCGGCGGCACGACCTACCTTGGCGGCTCGGTTGAGGTTCAGTTCCCGATCTTTGGCCTGCCGCGGGAACTCGGCCTCAAGGGCGCCCTGTTCGCCGATGCCGGTACGCTGTTCGGGTTCGAGGGTCGTACGAGCTTCGGTGACGTGAACCGGAACTCGATCCTCGACGGCTTCGATCCCGTCTCCCGAACCTGCCGTGTGACGCCTGCCCTGCAGGTTCAGGCGGAGTGCATCCAGGTCCGCGACAGCGCCGCGGTCCGTTCGTCGGTCGGTGCCAGCATCCTGTGGAGCTCACCCCTGGGTCCCATCCGGTTCGACTACGCCTACGCCCTGTCGAAGGACGAAGGCTTCGTGGACCCGACCAGCGGGGTTCGGGTCGGTGCCGACCGCACCCAAGCCTTCCGCTTCTCCGGCGGATCGCGCTTCTAATCGGCAGAGCGCCTCCTTCAGGAGGCGCTCTCGCTTAGAGCTGATGCCAGAGCCGAACTTCTTCCCGCAGGGGCCGGTCCTCACCTTGAAGGAGGTGGCGGATCTGGCAGGCGTTCAGGTGCCCGAGGGTGCCGATGCCGATCGCATCGTCCGCGGCGTGGCCCCCATCGAGACCGCCGGTCCGGGCGACATCGCCTATATGGACAATGCCGCCTATGCGGAGGCGTTGAGCCAGACCAGGGCCGGCATCTGCCTCGTATCCCTACGCTTCGCACCGCGTGTGCCGCCCTCGACGATCGCTCTGGTCGTCCCGCAACCCTACCGGGTTTTCGCGCTCGTTCTCGCGCGCCTGTTTCCTTCCGCCATGCGTCCAGGCTCGGGCTTCGGCGCCACCGGTGTCTCGCCGGGGTCTTTCATCCATCCGACCGCCCGGCTGGAGCACGGCGTCACGGTCGATCCCGGCGCCGTCGTCGGGCCGCATGCGGAGGTCGGTTCCGGGACGGTGCTCGGCGCGCATGCCGTGATCGGGCCCGATGTGAAGGTCGGGCGGGACTGCTCGATCGGACCGAACGTCACCGTCTCGCACGCGCTCCTCGGCAATCGGGTGATCCTGCACCCCGGCGTCCGGATCGGTCAGGACGGCTTCGGCTTCGCCATGAGTGCCAAGGGCCATGCCAAGGTCGCCCAGATCGGCCGCGTGATCATCCAGGATGACGTCGAGATCGGCGCCAACACCACGGTCGATCGGGGGGCCAGCCGCGACACGATCATCGGCGAGGGGACGAAGATCGATAACCTCGTCCAGGTGGGCCACAACGTGGTGATCGGGCGTCACTGCATCATCGTCGCGCAGACCGGGATGGCGGGCTCGACCACGTTGGAGGATTTCGTGGTGCTGAGCGCCCATGTGGGGACCTCGGGCCACCTCACGATCGGCACCGGGGCCCAGATCGCCGCCAAGAGCTTCGTCTACAACGATGTGCCGCCGGGCGCCCGCTGGGGAGGCATCCGAGCCAAACCGTTGCGGGATTGGCTGCGCGAACTCGCGGCCCTGAAAACCCTTGCATCTGACCGCGATATCGCCAAACAGGACGACGCTCCCCCGCGCGAGTGAGGCGGGATGCAGGACCCGGAGTAAGCCATCCATGTCGGAGATGCCGAGCACGCTCGCCTCAGCGGATATCGTCAAGATCCTCGAGCTGTTGCCCCACCGGTATCCTTTCCTCCTGGTGGACCGGATCATCGAAATCGATGGCGACCGCTCCTGCATCGGGATCAAGAACGTTACCTTCAACGAGCCCCAGTTTACCGGCCATTTTCCGAGCCGCCCGATCTTCCCGGGCGTGCTGATGATCGAGGGTATGGCTCAGACCGCGGGGGCGATCTGCGTGATCGCCAAGATGAACGAACAGAAGCCGCCGAAGCAGGTGTTCTTCATGACCGCCGACAAGGTGAAGTTTCGCAAGCCCGTCGAGCCCGGCGACACCGTCCGCTACCACATGACCAAGATCAACAATCGCCGCAACATGTGGTGGTATCGCGGGGAAGCCAGGGTCGATGGCAACCTGGTCTGCGAGGCTGAACTCAGTGCCATGTTGGTGACCGACTGATGGTCGGCGCGTTCGTTCACCCGAGCGCTGTGGTCGAGCCCGGGGCCGTTCTTGGCGACGGCGTTCGCATCGGGCCATTCTGCCTCGTCGGCGCAGACGTTACCTTGGGCGAGAGATGCGAGCTCATCAGCCATGCGGTGGTGACAGGGCGCACGACGGTCGGCCCGCGGACCAAGATCTATCCTTTCGCCTCGATCGGGCACCCGCCGCAGGATCTGAAATATGCGGGCGAACCCTCGACCCTGACGATCGGCGCGGATTGCACGATCCGCGAGGGTGTGACCATGAACCCCGGCACTGCCGGCGGCACCATGACGACGGCCGTGGGCGATCGCTGCCTGTTTCTGGCGAACGCTCACGTGGCGCATGATTGCCGCGTCGGCGACGACGTGATCTTTTCCAACAACGTCATGCTCGCCGGCCATTGCAGCATCGGCAATTTCGCCATCATCGGCGGTGGGGCCGGTGTGCATCAATTCGCCCGGATCGGGCATCATGCCTTCGTGGGCGGCATGAGCGCCATCGAGAACGATGTCATTCCCTACGGCATGGCGCTCGGCAACCGCGCCTACCTCGCGGGGCTCAACATCATCGGCTTGCGCCGGCGCGGCTTCAGCCGCGAGCAGATCCACGATCTGCGGCGCGCCTACCGCTTGCTCTTCGCCCAAGAGGGCACGTTGTCCGAGCGCGTGCAGGACGTGGCGGCAGAATTCGCCGAACACCCGACGGTCCACGAGATTCTCGATTTCATCCGTGATGGCAAGGACCGCTCCCTCTGCACGCCGCGCGATGCTGCGGGTGGCGGCTGATGACGAAGCTCCGGGGTCCGGTCGTCGTGATGGCTGGATCGGGTCGGCTCCCGGTCCAACTCGTTGAGCATCTCGAACGCACCGGTCGGGACTTTCGTGTTCTTGCCTTTAAGGGCTATGCGGCCGCTCCCCTCCGCCGCAAGGCCCATGCGGTCGTCGACCTTCTGGACCTGGGGACGATGCGCCGGCAGCTGGAGCAGTGGGCTCCAGGCGCTGTCACCGTCGTCGGTGCCATTCGCCGTCCCTCGGCAAACAGGCTCCTGAAGGCCTATTCCGGCATTTCGGCGACGCAGACGGCCATCGAAGGTGCCGCGCGCGGCGACGACAAAATGTTCAGCGGCGCGCTCACGATCCTCGAAGGGTGGGGGCATCCGGTGCTCGGAGCCCATGAGATCAGTCCCGATCTCCTGGCGGGGCCCGAGTTCAAATCGAGCATTGCCGTCGATGACCGCGCCCGCGAGGCGATCGATGTGGGCCTGCGCCTCCTGACGACGCTCTCGCCCTACGACATGGGGCAGGCCACCGTGGTTTCGGGCCAGCGTGTTCTTGCCATCGAAGGACCCGAGGGCACCGACCGCATGCTGAAGCGGGTCCGCGGGATCAATCAGGTACACTTCTTCCGCAAGAAGAGAAACAGCGGCGTGCTGATCAAGACCGCGAAGATGGGGCAGGATCTACGGGTCGACATGCCGACCATCGGCCCCCGTACGGTGATCGAGGCCGCCCGCGCCGGGCTCGGCGGCATTGCCGTCGGGGCCGGTTCCACGATCGTGCTCGATCGGTCGGAGACGTTGAGCCGCGCCGAGCGTCTTGGGTTGTTTCTCACAACGGTGGAACTGTCCTGGCTTCAGGGGCGCGCCTGATGGCGGCAGAGCGCGCGCTGCACGTCTGGCTCGTCGCCGGCGAGGAATCCGGTGATCAACTCGGCGCCAGCCTCATGCGCGGGCTGAAGGCGCGGGTCGGCGAGGGGGCTCTACGCTTCAGCGGCGTCGGCGGACACGCCATGGAGGGGGAGGGGCTCAAGAGCCTGTTCCCACTCGCCGACGTAGCCGTCATGGGCTTCACGGCCATCCTGGCGCGGTTCCCGACGCTCTACAAACGCGTGCATGCCACCGTGGATGCGGCGGTCGCGGCCAATCCCGACATCCTGGTCATCATCGACAGCCCGGAGTTCACCCATCAGGTCGCCAAGCGCGTTCGCAAGCGCGCCCCGTCCATTCCGATCGTGGATTATGTCAGCCCGTCCGTGTGGGCCTGGCGCCCCGGTCGGGCCGCGAAAATGCGGGCTTACGTGGACCATATCCTCGCGCTGCTCCCCTTCGAGCCCGCGGCCCACGAGAGCCTCGGCGGCCCCCCATGCACCTACGTAGGCCACCCCCTCGTCGAGCGAGTGAGCCGCCTGCGGCCCGCGCCCGGCGAACGGGCGGCCGTGGGTTCGGGTCCATTCAAGCTGTTGGTTCTGCCCGGAAGTCGCCGGACCGAGATCACGCGGCTGATGGAGCCTTTCGGCGAGACGGTACGCCGCCTGCGCGACGTGAGTCCCCAGCCCTTGGAGGTGATGCTTCCGGCAGTCGCTCACCTCGCGGCGGACATCGAGGAGGCCGCGAAGGCTTGGCCCGTGAAGCCGCAGATCGTGCATGGCGAGGAGGCGAAATGGGCAGCGTTCCGTTCCGCGCACGGTGCACTGGCAGCCTCCGGCACCGTGACCCTCGAACTTGCGCTCGCGGGCGTCCCGATGGTGGTGGGCTATCGGCTGTCGCGGCTCGAGGAGCAGATCACCCGCTTCATCAAGGCTCATTCCATCGTTCTGGCGAACCTCGTTCTCGCCGAGAACGTCGTCCCTGAGTTCATCCAGAATGCCTGCAACCCCGAGACCCTGGCGAGCACGCTCCTGCCCCTCATGACCGACACCCCGGAGCGGCGCCGGCAGATCGAAGCTTTCGAGCGGCTCGACGGGCTCATGATCGATCCGGCCGAAAGTGCGAGCGAGCGCTCCGCCCGCATCGTCCTGGAGATGGCGCGGCGCGCATGAAAAAGGGGCCCTTTGGGCCCCTGTTCCTTGTCCAGCCTGCGGCGCGTCAGCCGCGCTGAGCCACCGTGAGATAATCGCGCTTCGGCGCACCCACATAGAGCTGGCGCGGACGACCGATCTTCTGGCTCGGGTCCTCGATCATCTCCTTCCACTGGGCAATCCATCCGACCGTGCGGGCCAGCGCGAACAGCACCGTGAACATGGAGGTCGGGAAGCCCATCGCCTTCAAGGTGATGCCCGAATAGAAGTCGATGTTTGGATAGAGCTTCTTCTCGACGAAGTACTCATCCTTGAGGGCGATCTGCTCCAGCTCCACGGCGACGTCGAGGAGCGGGTCGTCCTTGATCCCGAGCTCGTTCAGCACCTCGTGCGTGGTCTTCTGCATGATGCGGGCGCGCGGATCGTAGTTCTTGTAGACCCGGTGGCCGAAGCCCATGAGGCGGAACGGATCGTTCTTGTCCTTCGCCTTGGCGATGTATTCCGGAATCCGGTCCGGGGTGCCGATCTCCTCCAGCATCTTCAGCGCCGCCTCGTTGGCGCCGCCGTGGGCGGGACCCCAGAGGCACGCGATACCGGCCGCGATGCAGGCGAAGGGGTTGGCGCCGGACGAGCCGGCGAGGCGCACCGTGGAGGTGGAGGCGTTCTGCTCGTGATCGGCGTGGAGGATGAAGATCCGGTCCAGCGCCCGGGAGAGCACCGGGTTGACCTTGTACTCCTCGGCCGGGACCGCAAAGCACATGCGCAGGAAGTTCGAGGTGTAGTCGAGGCTGTTCTGCGGATACACGAAGGGCTGGCCCACATGGTACTTGTAGGCCATGGCGGCGAGCGTCGGCATCTTCGCGATCATGCGCATGGAGGCGACCATGCGCTGGTGCGGATCCGAGATGTCGGTGGAGTCGTGGTAGAACGCCGAGAGGGCGCCGACGCAGCCCACCATGATGGCCATGGGGTGGGCGTCACGGCGGAAGCCGGTGAAGAACCGGTTCATCTGGTCGTGCACCATGGTGTGGCGCGTGACGCGGTAGTCGAAATCGGCCTTCTGCGCGGCGGTCGGCAGCTCGCCGTAAAGCAGCAGGTAGCAGGTCTCCAGGAAATCGCCGTGCTCGGCCAGCTGCTCGATCGGGTAGCCGCGATAGAGCAGAACGCCCTCGTCGCCGTCGATATAGGTGATCGACGACTCGCAGGCCGCCGTGGAGGTGAAGCCCGGGTCGTAGGTGAACATCCCGGTCTGGCCGTAGAGCTTCGAGATATCGACGACGCTCGGCCCGATCGTGCCCTCCTTGACGGGCATCTGGACCTGCTTGTCCCCGAGGCTGAAGTTGCTGGCTTGTGAGCTCATGGAGGGCAGGCCCTTTCGAGGGTGTGTCGGGAGGCCTTCAAGCGGGGCGGAGCGCGAGGCTCGAGCAACGCCAACCATCGGGCTCTGCCGGCAGGTGGAGACGTGGGGTGGGGTTAGCTTATCCGTGACGTGCGTTCAAGCGTGCCGAAAGAGGGAGAACAGGCGATTTCAGGCGTCTTTCGCGCCTGAAACAGCGCTTCCTCAAACGGCGGATGCCGCTTCCGGTACCTGATCGCGGATGCGAGCGAGAGTTTCGTCGCGGCCCAGCACCGCCATCACGTCGAAAATGCCGGGGGACGTGGCGCGTCCGGTGAGCGCCGCCCGGAGAGGCTGCGCGACCTGACCGAGCTTCGCGCCGAGCGCCTCCGCATGGAGCCGCACCGCCTCTTCGGCTGTGGCGGCGCCCCATTCCGGCAAGGCTTCGAGCCGCGCGGGGAGCCCCTGCAGCCGTCCGCGCCCCTCGTCCGAGAGGAGCCCGCGCGCCTTCTCGTCGAGGGCGAGCGGTCGCTCGGCATAGAGGTAGTAGGCGCTGTCGAGGAGCTCGACGAGGGTCTTGGCACGCTCCTTCAGCCCCGGCATCGCGGCCAGGAGGTTCCGGCGGAGGTCCGGCGGCAGCACGGGCGGCAGGCCGCGCTCCGGCCCGAGTTCCGGAAGGATGACTTCGAGCGCCTCCACCAGATCCTCGTCCGAGGACTGGCGCATGTAGTGGCCGTTGAGGTTTTCGAGCTTGGCGAAATCGAAGCGCGCCGGCGAGCGGCCGATGCTTTTCAGATCGAAGGCCTCGATCATCTCCCGGGTCGAGAAGAACTCCTGGTCGCCGTGGCTCCAGCCGAGGCGCACGAGGTAGTTCCGCAGGGCCGGCGTGAGATAGCCCAAGGTGCGATAGGCGTCGACGCCGAGCGCCCCGTGGCGCTTCGAGAGCTTCGCGCCGTCCGGCCCGTGGATCAGCGGGATGTGGGACATGGACGGCACGGACCAGCCGAGCGCCTGATAGATCTGCGTCTGCCGCGCCGCGTTGGTGAGGTGATCGTCGCCGCGGATGATGTGGGTGATGCCCATGTCGTGGTCGTCCACCACGACCGCCAGCATGTAGGTGGGCGTGCCGTCGGAGCGCAGCAGCACGAGATCGTCGAGATCCTTGTTCTGCCAGACCACGCGGCCCTGCACCTCGTCCTCGACCACCGTCTCGCCCTCGGTCGGCGCGCGGAGGCGGATGACGGGCTTCACGTCCTTCGGGGCCTCGGCGGGATCGCGGTCGCGCCAGCGGCCGTCATAGCGCAGGGGCTTGCCTTCGCGCCGCGCGGTCTCGCGCATCTCCTCCAGCTCCTGCTGGCTTGCGTAGCAGTAATAGGCGTTGCCGGAGGCGAGGAGGCTTTCCGCCACCTCCCGGTGCCGCGCCGCGCGGGAGAACTGGTAGACGATGTCGCCGTCCCAAGAGAGCCCGAGCCAGGAGAGCCCTTCGATGATCGCCTGGATCGCCGCGTCCGTGGAGCGTTCCCGGTCCGTGTCCTCGATGCGCAGCAGCATGCGGCCGCCGTGCCGCTTGGCGTAGAGCCAGTTGAACAGGGCCGTGCGCGCGCCACCGATATGCAGGAAGCCGGTGGGCGAGGGGGCGAAACGGGTCACAACGGGGGCGTTCATCAGACGGGGGAGACCTCAGGGGTTTAAGAGAAGTTTCTGCGCGGGCAGCTTAGCCGGACTTGGCCGGAGCGCGCGGTGGTCTAACATGCGTTCGAGCCCCGCGTGAAGCAGAAGCGATGGCCGGGGACAACCCGGCCGGGCCCGCGTCTGCCGGACGCGATCGCCAAGGGTGCCCCGCAAGGCGCCGGTTGAGCAGGAGCCATGGCCCAAGACAACCCGAGAGCGCCCCTTCGGATCCGCCGGCCCCTATCGCAGGCAGCCGCAGGCGTGCTCGCCGGTCCGTTGGCCGGTATGTCCCGGCCGTCCTTGGGCCTCTCGGGGTTGGGTGCATGGATCACCCGCTGCCTCACGCAGGAAATCGAGCAGCGTCGCCTGTTCGTCTGGATACCCGTCTGCTTCGGGGTCGGCATCCTGGCCTTTTTCCAGGCCGAGGGCCGGCCCGCCTTCTGGGCTCCGCTGCTGTTTTCCGCCGCCGGCGTCGCGGCAGCCGTTGCGCTGCGCCGCCACCTCGGCGGGCTCGCGGTCGCGATCGCGTGTGCAGCCCTATTCGCCGGCTTCGCCGCGGCCGTGATCCGCACGCGCTCCGTCGAAGCCCCAATCCTGCCGCGCACGATGATCGCGCCGCTCTCCGGCTTCGTGGAAGCGATCGAGGAGCGGGGCGACGGGGCGCGGCTCACGCTGCGCGTTCACGCGTTCGGCACGCTAGCGGCAGCCGAGCGGCCGAAACGCGCGGGTCACGGTGCGCGACGCACGCGACCTTCGCCCGGGCCTGTTCGTTTCCGCCACCGCACGCCTGCTGCCGCCGCCGGAAGCCGCTTGGCCCGGCGGCTACGACTTCGCGCGCGATTCCTACTTTCGCGGCATCGGGGCGGTGGGCTCGCTCGTGGGCCGCGTGCAGCAACGGGCGCCGCCGGAGCCGCCGCCATGGGGCCTCCGCGTTGCGGCAGCGGTGGACGATGCCCGCAACACCCTGGCGCGCCGCATCGCGGACGCGTTCGGGGGTCCGGCCGGAGCGGTGGCGGCGGCGCTTGTCACCGGCAAGCGCGGCTTCATCGACGAGCCCACCAACGAGGTGCTGCGCGCCGCCGGGATCTACCACATCGTGTCGATCTCAGGCCTCCACATGGTGCTCGCCGCCGGCACGTTCTTCTGGGTCACGCGAGCCCTTCTCGCGCTGTTCCCCTCGGTCGCGCTGCTCTGGCCCGTGAAGAAGATCGCGGCGCTCGTCGCCATGGCGGGCGCCGCCGCCTATTGCATCTTCTCGGGCTCGGAGGTCGCGACCGAGCGCTCGCTCATCATGACGCTCGTGATGTTCGGCGCGATCCTGGTCGACCGACCGGCGCTATCCTTGCGCAACCTCGCGATCGCGGCCCTGATCGTCCTCGCCCGCGAGCCCGAGACCCTGCTTGGCCCCAGCTTCCAGATGTCGTTCGGCGCCGTCGCCGCCCTGATCGCGCTCGCGGGAGCCTTGCAGCCGCATCTCGCCGCGGAGCCAGGGGGAGGGTGGCTCGGCCGAGGTTTCCTGTGGGCCCGCCGCAGCCTCATCGGGCTCATCGCCGTGACCCTGGTTGCGAGCCTAGCGACGGCGCCCTTCGGGGCCTATCATTTCCATACGCTGAACCCGCTCGGCCTCGTCGGCAACGCCCTCGCCCTGCCGCTGGTCTCCCTCGTCGTGATGCCCTTCGCGCTGCTCGGCACGCTCGCCTATCCCTTCGGCCTCGACCGGCCGGTTTGGCTGCTCATGGGAGCGGCGGTCGATGCGACCTTACGCTTGTCGGCCTGGGTCGCAGGCTTCGAGGCCTCCACGGTGATCGTGCCGGCCATCGGTGCAGGAGCGCTGGCGCTCTTTGCCATCGCGCTGCTTGTTGCAACGCTGCCCGCCTCGTCCCTGCGCTGGTTCGCTGTCGTGCCCGCCGGCGCGGGCCTTGCGCTCGCCGCGACGCCTGAGCGCTACGATGCCTTCATCGATCGGGACGGCGTGGGCGCCGCGGTGCGCGGCCCCCATGGTCGCCTCGTGATCGTCGGGCGCCCATCCTCCTTCGTGGCCGAGCAATGGCTGCGCGCGGACGGCGATGCACGTCTCGCCTCCGATCCGTCGCTCCGGGAAGGCGTGCGCTGCGACCGCGTTGGATGCGTGGTGACGATGGCGGACGGACGAGCGCTCGCCCTGGTGCAGGACCCGCGCGCCTTCGAGGAGGATTGCCGGCGCGCAGCCGCGATCGTCTCGCGCCTCACGGCGCCGGCGTCCTGCAAGGCGGCACTCGTTCTCGACCGCGACGCCCTGCAAGCGGGCGGCGCCACCGCGTTGCGCCTTGCCGGCGCCGGCTTCGAGATCTGGACCGCTCGTGGAACAGGGGAACCCCGTCCATGGGGGAGAATCGTTCCGGCACCCCGGGCGCCGCCTCCTCGACCTTCCGCCGAGCCGGACGAGGAAGAGCCAGCCCCGGCCACTGACGAGTGGCGCTGAGCGCGCCACGCTCGCGCCAAACGGGAAGGGCGAGGATTTCTCCCCGCCCCTTCAGCATCAATATCGCCGCACGAGGCTGACGAGCTTGCCCTGGATCTTCACCCGATCGGGGCCGAGCACCCGGGTCTCGTATTGCGGGTTCGCGGCTTCGAGCGCGATGGAGGAGCCGCGACGGCGAAAGCGCTTGAGGGTCGCTTCCTCCTCGTCGATGAGCGCCACGATGATGTCGCCCGTATTGGCCTGATCCTGCTTGCGGATGACCACGAGGTCGCCGTCCAGGATGCCGGCCTCCACCATCGAGTCGCCGCGCACTTCCAGCGCGTAATGCTCGCCCTGCGCCAGGAAGTCGGGCGAGAGGGTGATGGAATGGCTCGTGTTCTGGATCGCCGAGATCGGCGTGCCGGCGGCGATGCGGCCCATCACCGGAATCTGCGTGTCGCCGTAGCGGGTTTCCGCCGGAGGGGCGGGGGGCGCCGCCGCCTTGGCGCGGGAAAGGCCGCCCTGGACCACGCTCGGCGTGAAGCGGCGCGCGGCGCCGGCTGCCGGCGCGACCTCCGGCATGCGGATCACCTCGATGGCGCGGGCCCGGTTCGGCAGGCGGCGAATGAAGCCGCGCTCCTCCAGGGCCGTGATGAGCCGGTGAATGCCGGATTTCGACTTCAAATCGAGAGCGTCCTTCATCTCGTCGAAGGAGGGCGGAACGCCGGTCTCGCGGAGACGCTCGTGGATGAAGCGCAGGAGCTCGTGTTGTTTACGCGTCAGCATCGGCCTGCCTGGGTTCTACACGCTCTGGGAGCGATTCTGGAAAACAAAGCAAGAACACGGTAGTCGTTCCCGCTGTGTTCCGCAAGCAGGAAGCTTGGCCGGGCGTGGATTTCTGTGAGTGACCGCACGAGAGCGCTGACCATAAGGCAGGCGAGCGCCGCGAAGATCAGTACCGTCTCGCTTCAGCTGGGCCTAAGCTCTTCGGATTAGGCCACACCGAACAGCTCCCGGTCTCGCTCTTCTTGACTGCCGCTAGGGAAGAGGTGGTCAACCCTGGCTAGGTCGGCAGGGGGTGCCAGAACAACTTCTGGCCAATCCTAAAGAACATTATTTCGGGGCAATTATGGCGGTTTTTGTTGATGGTAATACGCTCGCGGGCGTCACGGGCGTTGGGAATCAGAATCAATCCTCTGTCGCGGCTCTGACGTCGGATGTCGTTGTTGTGACTTGGGCTCACGCCTCAGGCGCGCCGGCTCAACCCACAGTCATTAAAGGGCAACTCTTCTCGGCCTCCTCCGGTGCAAGTCTTAGCGCGGAGTTTCTCGTCAGTTTGCCTGATCCCGATAACCAGACATCACCGTCGGTCGCCCGCCTGTCGGACGCAAGCTTCGTGGTGACTTGGACGGATGCAACGGGCGACGGCGATCAGTCGAGGATTATGGCCCGGACATTCAATCTTGATACAAGCGACTACACTGTAAAGACGCCCGGAACGCCCCCGCAGCAGGTGAATCAAGACCCAACTGGAACCCAGGACCATTCATCTGTTGCAGCTGCGACCGTCGATGGAAAGACCACCTTTGTCGTCACATGGGCAGACAATGACGGTGGAACGAACGGGACCGACATCGAAGGGCGCGTGTTCCTAACCACTACGCAGACGGGAACAACGCTATTCGATGCTGCTACCGGTGCTAGTGCTGATTTTGACGTTTCGTCGGGCCTTGGCGAGCAAACCCACCCGTCGGTCGCAGCAGTGTCGTACCAAGGCGGTGCTGGGTTTGTCGTTGCCTGGAATGAAGCGAGCACCGTAAAAGGACAAGCCTTTACGCTGGCTCAGACGTCCAATGTTCTGAGCCCTAGCGTGTCTGCTATCCCAGGAAGTAGCTTTACGGTCGAGCGCCCGGCAAGCTCGGTCGTAGGCGAAGCGTCCGTGGCTCCTCTGTCCGACGGTCGGTTCGCTGTCGTGTGGACCGACAATGCCAATGACTCCAATGGCAAAGACGTCGAGAGCCAAGTCTTCAAGGTGGTAGCCGACCCTACCGCAAACGTTCCGGAGAATGTGAAGGTCCTCGCTGGAGGGAAGTTCACCATAGCATCGGGGCTCGACGCTCAGGAACAGCCGTCAATCGCGGCCTTGACGCTTCCGACGGAACCTAACTCCAAGATTGTTGTCACGTGGACAGATAACGAACCCGATGCGAACGGCGACGAGGTAAGGGGCCAGGTGTTTAACCTCGATACCGTAGCCCCGTCGGTGGCGACGTATTCTCCGACCGACGGCGCTACAGGAGTGCCGGTAGGTGCGAACCTGGTGCTCACCTTCAATGAGGAGGTTCAGGCGGGTACGGGTCTGATTAGGATCCACCGCTCATCCGATGACTCCGTCGCTCAAACGTTCGACGTTGCGAGCAGCGTCGACAACGGTGGCCCCCTCACGTTCAGCGGAATGACGCTGACGATCAACCCCCCGACAGACCTGATCCCAGGCACCGCCTATTACGTGACGGTGACGAAGGGGGCGGTGCGGGATCTGGCCTTCAACGACTATGTGGACTTGGTAGGCACTTTCAACTTCACCACGCAGGCGGCCGCGCCTCCTTCCGGAGGCGGTGGTGATCCGACGCCTGCTGGTCCGACGCCTGGACCTGATCTGTTGGTGCTGACGGAGGGCGCGGACAGCATGGACGCGCTCGCCGGCGACGACACCGTCTCGGCGCTGCGGCAACGACACGGTCTCGGGCGGAGCCGGCAACGACTCGCTTCTGGGCGGGTCGGGCAACGACACGCTGGGGGGTGGTGAAGGCAACGACACCCTCTTTGGCGGCACGGAGAACGACCTCCTCATGGGCGCTCTGGGTGCTGATGTGGCGCTCGGCGGCGAGGGCTCCGACACGCTGCTGGGCGGCGAGGGCAACGACACCCTCTACGCCGGCAACGGCACCGACGTGGTGTTTGCAGGCGAGGGCAACGACGAGGCCGGCGGCGGCGCTGGCGTGGACGTGGTCTATGGCGGAGCAGGCTCCGACACCCTGTACGGCGGCACGGAAGCCGACACCCTCACGGGCGGAGCGGACGACGACGTGCTCGCGGGCGGCGCCGGCGACGATGCCTTCACGGGCGGGGCTGGCAACGACGAGGTGGCGGCGGGCGAGGGCAACGACACGGTCTTTGCCGGCGACGGCGACGACGAGGTCTTCGGCGTCGGCGGGTCCGACGTGGTCTACGGTGGGGCTGGTGCCGACACCCTCTTTGGCGGGGCTGGTGCCGACACGCTGGTGGGCGGGGCCGACAACGACGTGCTCTTTGGCGGGGCTGACGCGGATGTGTTCGTGTTCTACCGCGGCAACACGGGCGACGACGTGATCAACGGCTTCAGCTTCGGCGAGGGGGATCGCATCGAGCTGGATGGCCAGAGCTACACGGCGGACGAGCACGACGGCAATCTGGTGCTGCATCTGCAGGACGGCGGAAGCATCACCTTCACAGGCCTCACACAGGACCAACTGCAGAACGCCTGGTTCGTCTAGAGCCATTGAACATAGTCCCGGGGCTCGCCACACGCTAAGCCCCGGGCCCACGAACCTCATCGGGGTTCCTCAAGCGCGGGCACCGTCCCGCGCTTTTTGCGTTCCGGGCCAGGCCAATCGTCGTGCCCCGCCGGCAGCCGAACCCGCGAGGCCGGTGGCTTGTGGGAGCGCTCAGCAGAACCGGTCGAGCGGGATGATCCTGCAGGCCTCGCCGGCGGCAGCTGCCGGAGCGCGGGGGGCGCGGACCACGAGGGCCTGGGCTTGGACCAGCACGCTCAGCATCGACGAGTCCTGCTTCGCGAACGGCGTTGCAACGGGCAGTCCCTCGTTCTGCGGAACGAGCGTCGCGCGCATGTAATCCTGCCGCCCATCGTTGGCCGGGAGATCGCGGCCGAGGACCGCGGGTTCGGCCGGATCGGCGCCGGCCGCGGGGTCGCCGAGCAAGGCGCGGATTGCCGGCACCAGGAAGAGCACGGCGCAGACGATGGAGGAGACCGGGTTGCCGGGAAGGCCCAAGAGGTTCATGGCCCCGAGGCGCCCGTGCATGAGGGGTTTGCCGGGCCGCAGGGCCACGCGCCAGAAGCCGAGATCCATGCCCTGCCGCGCCAGCGCCGACTGCACGAGATCGTGCTCTCCGACCGAGGCGCCGCCGAGGGTGACCAGGATGTCGGCCCCCGCATCCTGCGCCGCGCGAATGCGCTCCTCCAGGGCCGGAAGGGTGTCCCGGGTGATGCCAAGGTCGAGCGCCTCGCCTCCCGCACGCTCCACGATGGCCGCGACCGCGTAGGGGTTCGAGGCGACGATCTGGTCGAGCCCGACTTCGTCGCCCGGGCGCACCAACTCGTCCCCCGTGGCCAGAATCGCCACCTTCGGCCGGCGGCGAACCGGAAGGGTGGGGTGGCCCATGGCAGCGGCAAGGGCGAGGCGCCGTGCATCGAGCCGCTCGCCGGCGCGGAGCCCCGCGGCACCGGAGCGGAAATCGAGACCCGCGGGACGGATCCATTGACCCGGACGCGGCGCCTCATGCACGGTCACTGCGCCGCCGGAGGCCGTGGTGTCCTCCTGGATCACGACGCTGTCGGCGCCCTCCGGCACGGGCGCTCCGGTGAAGATGCGCACCGCTTCGCCCGCGCTCACCGGGCCTGAAAAGCGGCGCCCCGCGGCGCTTTCACCGATCACGCGCAAGGAGGCGGGGAGGGAGGCGAGATCGGCAGCCCGCACCGCGTAGCCGTCCATGGCGGAGGCCGAAAACGGCGGCTGGTCGCGGAGCGCCGCGACGTCTTCGGCAAGCGTACGCCCGGCACAAGCGCTGAGCGGCACGCGCTTGCTCCCGACCGGCCGCTCGATACCGGCCAACACGCGCTGCAGAGCCTCCTCGACCGAGATCAGGCTCATGGTGGGCTCACCCGATGCGAGGGGAAGCGGTCACGGGGCTGGCGCCTCGTACAGGCCCGAACGCCCGCCGCTCTTCATGGTGAGCCGCACGCCTTCGATCCGCATGCCGCGGTCGGCCGCCTTCACCATGTCGTAGATCGTGAGACACGCCACCGTCACGGCGGTCAGCGCCTCCATCTCGACGCCGGTCTGGCTCGACACCTTCACCTCCGCGGTCACACGCACGCCCGGCAGGGCGTCGTCGATGGCGCAATCGACCCGCACCTTCGAGATGAGGAGCGGATGGCAGAGGGGGATGAGTTCGTGGGTGCGCTTCGCGGCCATGATGCCGGCGAGCCGCGCGGTGCCAAGCACGTCGCCCTTCTTGGCGTCGCCCTGGCGGATGAGTGCGATCGTGTCCGGCAGCATCACCACCGCGCCCTCGGCAATGGCCGTGCGCGTGGTCACGTCCTTTTCGGACACATCCACCATGTTGGCCGCGCCGGTGGCATCGATATGCGTGAGCCCGCTCATGCGGCGTCTCCGAAAAGCAGTTGCCGTGTGGCGGCGGCCACATCCTGTTGCCGCATAAGGCTTTCGCCGACGAGGAAAGTGCGGATGCCGGCGTCCGTGAGCCGGTCGATATCGGCTCTCGTGGCGATGCCGCTCTCGGCGACCGCAATCCGGTTGCCGGGGATCATGGGCGAGAGCTCCTCGCTCACATGGAGCGACACCTCGAAGGTGCGCAGGTTCCGGTTGTTGATGCCGACAAGCTTGGTGCCGAGCGGCAGGGCGCGCTCCAGCTCCTCGCGGTCGTGCACCTCGACCAGCACGTCCATGCCGAGCCCATGCGCGGTGTCGATGAGGGCTAGCGCCTCCGCGTCCGTGACGCTCGCCATGATGACGAGGATGCAGTCCGCGCCCCAGGCGCGGGCCTCGAACACCTGATAGGGCTCGAAGAGGAAATCCTTGCGCAAAGCCGGTAGGTCCGAGGCTTCGCGCGCCTGGCCCAGATACTCGGGCCGGCCCTGAAACGAAGGTTCGTCGGTGAGCACGGAGAGGCAGCTTGCGCCGCCCTCCGCATAGGCCTTCGCCAGCGCCGGCGGATCGAAGTCGGCGCGGATCAGTCCTTTCGACGGACTGGCCTTCTTGATCTCCGCGATCAGCGCCGGCCGGTTCTGGCTCAGATGCATGGCGATCGCCTGCGCGAAGCCGCGGGGCGGCGGAGCCGCGAGGGCGCGGCGTTCGATCTCGGCCATCGGCACGGCGGCCTTCGCGGCCTCGATCTCGCGGCGCTTGTAGGCTTCGATCCGGGCGAGAACGTCGCTCATGGTCAGGCCGCGTTCGAAACCTGAATGAGACGCTCCAGCGCGCCCTTGGCGGCGCCGCTGTCCACGGCTCCTGCGGCGCGGTCCACGCCCTCGCGCAGGTTGCCGGCTTCGCCCGCGACCACGAGCGCGGCGGCCGCATTCAGCACGGCGATGTCGCGGTAGGGGGTCTTCTCGCCATCCAGCACGCGGCGCAGTTCCGCGGCGTTGTGCTCGGGGTCGGCACCTTTCAGGTCCTCCGGCCGCGCGGTCGTCAGCCCCACCTCCTCGGGCGTCACCGTGAAGCGGCGGATCGTGCCGTTCTCCAGCGCCACCACATGGGTCGGGCCGGTGGTCGTGATCTCGTCGAGCCCGTCCGAGCCGTGCACGGTCCACACCCGCTCGGTGCCGAGTTCCTTCAGCACCTGCGTCAGCGGTTCGAGCCAGGCATCGGAGAACACCCCGAGCAGCTGGCGCCGCACGCCTGCGGGATTGGAGAGGGGACCGAGCAGGTTGAACAGGGTGCGCGTACCAAGCTCCACGCGGACGGGCGCCACATGGCGCATGGAGGCGTGGTGGGCCTGGGCGAACATGAAGCACAGGCCCGCTTCCGCCAGGCAGCGTTCGAGCGCGGCCGGATCGAGGCCGATCTTCACGCCAAGCGCCGTGAGCACGTCCGCGGCGCCCGAGCGCGAGGAGGCGGCGCGATTGCCGTGTTTCGCCACCCGCACCCCGCAGCCCGCGACCATCATCGAGGCGAGGGTGGAGATGTTGTAGGACCCCGAATGATCGCCGCCGGTGCCCACGATATCCATGGCGTCGGCGGGCGCGTTCACCCGGGTCATGCGGCCGCGCATGGCCGAGACGGCGCCGACGATCTCGTCGAGGGCCTCGCCGCGCACGCGCAGCGCCATCAGGAAGGCGCCGCCTTGGGCTGGCGTCACCTCGCCGGAGAGGAGATCGTCGAAGGCCGAGCGGGCCTCCTCGCGCGTCAGCGACGCGCCCGTGGCGACCTTGGCGAGATAGGGCTTGAATGCGTCCATGGGCCTTCAATGCACAGGTGAGCGCGCCTTGTCACGGTCCGATCGAAGCGCATCCGGGACGCGGCGCCCCGCCTTCAATGCACGGGCGAAGGCGCGTTGTCACGGCCCTGCCGGTTCCAGGCGGCGGCGAGATCGAAGAAGTTCCGCATGATCGTGGCGCCATGGTCCGAGAGGATGCTCTCGGGGTGGAATTGCACCCCATGCACGGGCAGGGCCCGGTGCGAGAGCCCCATGATGAGCCCGTCGCGGGTTTCGGCCGTCACCTCGAGATTGGCCGGGCAGGTGCTGCGCTCGACCACGAGCGAATGGTAGCGCGTGGCCTTCAGCGGCCCGTTGATGCCGCGGAACACCGCCTGACCGCGATGCTCCACTTCCGAGACCTTGCCGTGCATGGGCTGCGGCGCGCGCACCACCTGGCCCCCATAGACCTGACCGATGGTCTGGAGCCCGAGGCACACCCCGAAGATCGGAAGCTCCGACCCCGCCTTGCGCACGAGGTCGAGGCAGATGCCGGCCTCGTTCGGGGTGCAGGGGCCGGGCGAGAGCACGACGGCATCGGGCCGTTCCGCGAGGATCGCCTCCGCGGTGGTGGCGTCGTTGCGCACCACGTCCACGGACTGCACGAGCGGCCCGATGAGGTGGACGAGGTTCCAGGTAAAGCTGTCGTAATTGTCGACGACGAGAACGCGGGTCATGCACCCACCCAATCCGGATTGTCGACCACGAGAGCTCGGGTCATGCCGTCACCATTTCTGGATTGTCTACGAGAACGCGGGTCATGCACTCAGCCTTCACAGTCTCGACCGCAACGTCAACGCGGCCTACTGCCCAAACCGGGCGCGGCTGGCGAAGCGCACCGCGTCCTCGGCGGCCCGGAACAGGGCCTTGGCCTTGTTGACGCATTCCTGCTGCTCGGAAGCCGGATCGGAATCGTAGACGATGCCGGCGCCGGCCTGCACGGCCATGCGGCCGTCCTTCACCACCGCGGTGCGCAGCACGATGCAGGTGTCCGTTTCGCCGTTGGCGCCGAAATAGCCGATGCAGCCCGCATACGGACCGCGCTTGTGCTTCTCCAGCTCGTCGATGATCTCCATGGCCCGCACCTTCGGGGCGCCTGACACGGTGCCGGCGGGGAAGCCGGCCACCAGGGCATCGAGGACATCGAAGCGGGGGGCAAGCCGCCCCTCCACGTTCGAGACGATGTGCATCACCTGGCTGTAATACTCGAGGAAGAAGCTGTCCGTGACCTTCACGGAGCCGATCTCCGACACGCGGCCCACATCGTTGCGGCCGAGATCGAGCAGCATCAGGTGCTCGGCCCGTTCCTTCGGATCGGCCAGGAGGCTATCCGCATGGGCGCGGTCCTCGGCCGGCGTCGCCCCGCGCGGTCGCGTGCCGGCGATCGGGCGGATCGTCACCTGCCCCTCGCGCATGCGGACGAGAATCTCGGGCGAGGAGCAGACGATCTGGAAATGCTCGAAGTCGAGATAGCAGAGGAACGGCGCCGGGTTCACGCGGCGGAGCGAGCGGTAGAGCGCGAAGGCCGGCAGGGTGAAGGGCGTCTCGAAACGCTGCGAGAGCACCACCTGGAAGGCGTCGCCGGCGCGGATGTAGTCCTTCGCCCGCGCGACCATCGCCTCGTATTCTTGCGGAGAGGTGTTCGAGACCGGCGGCTCGAAACGGACCGCGGTCGGGTCGCTGCGGTCCTCGAAGGGCAGGGGCCGCTCCAGCGCGAAGGTCACGTTTTCGAGCCGCGCCAGAGCTGTCTCGTAGGCCGCCTTCGCCGAGGTGCCGGCCTGCGGGCGCACGGGCGTGATGAGCGAGATTTCGTCCCGCACCCCATCGAACACCACCATCACGGTCGGGCGCACGAGAACCGCATCCGGCACGCCCAGCGCATCCGGATTCGGCGCCGGCAGCCGCTCCATCTGGCGCACCATGTCGTAGCCGAGATAGCCGAAGAGGCCGGCCGCCATCGGAGGCAGATCGTCGGCCAGCGGCAGGGCGCTCTCGCCGATCAGGGCACGCAGGCTCTCCAGGGGAGGGCGCTCGTCCGGCACGAAGCGGTTGCGGTGATCCAGGGCGCGCCGGTCGAGGCTCGCGACGCCGTCCTGGCAGCGCCAGACGAGGTCGGGATCGAGACCGATCATGGAATAGCGTCCGCGCACGGCGCCGCCCTCGACGGATTCGAGGAGGAAGGCCGCGCCTTGCCGCCCGTGGCGGAGCTTGATGTAGGCGGCCACAGGGGTGAGGAGATCGCCGACGAGCGTCGTGCGCAGCACCCCGGCCTCGCCGGCCTGGTAGGCGCGCGCGAAAGCGTCGAAGTCCGGCGTCACGATCATGCGCGGGTGGCTAGATTTCGCCGCCGACCACCTGCCGCAGCGCCTGCGGGTTGGTCGTCACGGTGATCTCCTTCTGGGCCTCGGCGATGTACTGGGCGAGCAGGTCGTCCCCCAACGCGATCCGCAGCTGATCCTCCAGCCGCTGGGCTTCCTGCGTAGTCGTGGCGAGCGGCGGCACGGTCGCGGCCGCGACCTTGAAGACCGCGCGGGAATCGGCGCTCGCCGGAGCGCTGCCCGCCTTGCCGACCGGGGTCGCGAAGATCCGGTTCACCGCCTCGACGGCGAGATCGTCCTTCGGCTGGCGGCGCGCGAGCTCCGTCGCGGTCTTCGCCTCCGCGCCGGCCTCGCCGGCCACGGCCTCGATGGCTTCGCCCGCATTGAGGCGGTCCACGAGGGTCCGGGCGCGCTCTTCCAGACGCCGCGACACCTCGGCCTCGCGCCATTGCCGCTCCACGTCGGCGCGGACCTCGTCCAGCGGGCGCTCGCGCGAGGGTTCGATGTTGGTGACGTCGAACCACACATAGCCGCCGGCGCGGGTGCGCAGGGCCTCGTTGTCGACGCCCACATCGGACGTGAAGGCCGCATTCAGCAGCGCCTCGCGCTCGGGCAGGTTGGCGACGGGGTTTCCGGCCTTGTCGACGCCCTGACGGTTCAGGGCGGGGATCTCGACGAGGGGAACGTTCTTCTCCTTCGCGATCTCGGCAAGGGGGCGGGCGCTGGCGCGCATGTCCTCGATCTGATCGTGAACCGTGTTGACCTCGCTGCGGGCGCGCTCCACGGCGATTTCGCGGCGAACGTCCCCGGCGACCTCCTCGAAGGGGCGCACGGCTTCGGGCTGAACCGCCGTGACGCGCACGAGCACGGTGCCGAACCGGCCCTGCACCGGGCCGCTCACCGCGCCCGGCTCGAGCGCGAAGGCGGCATCGGCCACGAGGGGATCGAGCAACTCGCTCTTCGTGAAGGTGCCGAGTTCCAGATCCTGCGGGGCGATGTTGCGCTCGGCCGCGACGGTCTCGAAGGGCGTGCCCTCCTGGATGCGCTTCGCGGCGGCTTCGGCCTCAGCTTCGGAGGGGAACACGATCTGCTGCACGGTCCGGCGTTCGGGGGTGCCGAAGCGGCTCTTCACCTGCTCGTAGCGCTGGCGGGCGTCCGCGCCCGACACCGCGTCCGGCTTCGCGAGGCTCGCCGGGTCGATGGCAATCACGTTGAGGGCCCGGTATTCCGGCGCGCTGAAGGCACCCCGGCGCTCGCTGTAGAAGGCTTGCAGCTGCTCCTGCGTCGGTGCCGGGATTTCGCCCGCGGCTGCCGCAGGCAGGATGAGATAGGAGGCGCTGCGGCGCTCGGCGCTGAAGCGCTGCACGGCCTCGCGCATGGCCACCGGCACCGGCAGGTTGCCCGCGATCGCTTCGGCGAGATGCGTCCGGGTGACGGTCTGGCGCTGCTCCTGGACGAAGCCGGCCTCCGAGAGACTGTTGTCGCGCAGAACCTGCTCGAAGAGGGAGCGGTCGAAGGCACCGTTGGCGCCGCGGAAGGAGGGCTCCTCCGTGATCGAGCGCACCACGAGGGCGTCCGAGGCGCTCAGGCCGAGGGCCTTGGTCCGTTGATCGAACACCGCCTCGGTGACCAGCCGGTTCAGAACCTGCTGGTCGATGCCGAAGAGCCGCGCCTGCTCGGGGGTGAGGGTGCGGCCGGTCTGGCGGGATAGGCGCTGCAGCTCGGCCTGATAGGCCGTGCGGTAGCGGTCGAGCGAGATGTCCGTGTCGCCCACGCGCGCCACGCTGTTCTGCGGCCCGCCGCGGAAGATGTCGCCGATGCCCCAGATCGCGAAGCTGATGATCAGGATCACGAACAGGGTGGTGGCAATGATCTTGCCGACCAGGCTTTGACCCGCCTTGCGGATTCCTCGAAGCATACTGACAACCGTCCAACCGTAACCGATGCCCGGCGATAGCCGATCATGGCGGCCGGGAAAAGGCCGCCGGAGCCGAAAGCGGCGCGGGCCTAGGCACAAGGCGGTGAGCGAGCCCGGTTGAAACCGGATCGCGCTGTCGCTAGGTGGGCTGGCGAAGCGTCGCCACGATCCCATTCCTGCAGGAGACCCTATGAGCGTCGAACGGCCGCGCCCGCTGGTGGCGGGCAACTGGAAAATGAACGGCCTTCGCGCCTCCCTCGACGTGCTCAAGGCGGTGCAGGCCGGCTCCGGGGACGGGCTCGAGGGCCGGGTCGACCTGCTCGTCTGCCCGCCCGCGACGCTGATCGCCGCCTTCGCCGAGGCGGCGCGGGGCTCCGGGATTGCCATCGGCGGGCAGGATTGCCACGCCAAAGCCTCCGGCGCCTATACGGGCGATCTCTCGGCCGAGATGCTGGCGGATGCGGGGGCGACGGCTGTGATCGTCGGCCATTCCGAGCGGCGGCAGTACCACGGCGAGCGCGATGCGGACATTCGCGCCAAGGCCGAGGCCGCCCGCCGGGCCGGCCTCCTCGCCGTCGTCTGCGTCGGCGAAACCCGGGAGGAGCGCGAGGCCGGCCGGACCCTGGACGTGGTGCGCGAGCAGCTGCGCGGCTCGATCCCGGAAGGCTCCACGGCCCGCACCCTGGTCGTGGCCTACGAGCCCGTCTGGGCCATCGGGACGGGCCTCACCCCCACGGCGGCCGACGTGGCCGAGGTCCATGCCCTGATCCGCGACGAACTCGGCGGCCTCGTAGGGCAGGGGGAGCGGAACGGCGTGCGCGTGCTCTATGGCGGCTCCGTGAAGCCCTCCAATGCGGCCGAGCTGATGGCGGTCGCCAATGTGGACGGCGCCCTCGTGGGTGGCGCCAGCCTCGTGGCGGCCGATTTCCTGGGGATCGCGGGGGCGTATCGGGGCTGACGCTTGGGAAAGCCTTGCCGCATACCTCGCGTGAGCGTGCGGCATGAGGGGGAGCTTGCGGGTCTTTGATCCCGGGCACACCTATGCTAACAGCGCGCCGGAATTAGACGGCGCGAGCGGCTGCAGCCTCACGGCTCGGCCGCTTGAGGTTTTTGGAAGCCATGCAAACGGTTCTTATCATCATCCACCTGCTCATCGTGCTCGCGCTCATCGGCGTGGTGCTGCTGCAGCGCTCCGAGGGCGGTGGCCTTGGTCTCGGCGGCGGAGGCGGCGGCGTCTCGGGCTTCATGACCGGGCGCGGCCAGGCGAACGCCCTCACCAAGACCACGGCGATTCTGGCCGCGGCCTTCTTCGTGACGAGCTTGGCCCTGAGCATCCTGGCCGGCTACAGCCGCGCGCCGCGCTCGATCTTCGACAACGCGGCGCCTGGAGCACCGGCCCAGAACGCGCCCGCAGGGCAGGGCCCCGGCGTCCTCGAGCAGTTGCAGCGCCTCCAGGGCGATCAGCCCGCGGCGCCGGCTGCGCCCGCGGCACCGGCGGCTCCCGCGTCGCCGCAGGTTCCGCAGCAATAGGCTTCTCCCCACGGGGGTTGGGCTAAAAACCAGGGCCGGATCTCCGGCCCTCTTCTTTTGTGGATGGCCAGCGAGGCCCGCGATTGGCGTTTGCAAATCGGGGGGCCTCCTTTATGGATCGAGGTCCATGGCGCAAGACGTGGTTTTCACCGGCGGCATGGGGGTCACCCCCGATGGATCTCGGCTCGGCAGGGTGACGGAATGACCCGCTATATCTTCATCACCGGCGGCGTGGTGTCGTCGCTCGGCAAGGGGCTGGCCTCGGCGGCGCTCGGGGCGCTTCTGCAGGCGCGCGGCTACAAGGTGCGCCTGCGCAAGCTCGACCCCTATCTCAACGTCGATCCGGGGACCATGAGCCCCTACCAGCACGGCGAGGTGTTCGTCACCGACGACGGCGCCGAAACCGACCTCGACCTCGGCCATTACGAGCGCTTCACCGGGGTGCCGGCGTCCAAGGCCGACAACATCACCACGGGCCGGATCTACCTCGACATCATCACCAAGGAGCGTCGGGGCGACTACCTCGGCGCCACCATCCAGGTGATTCCGCACGTCACCAATGCCATCAAGGACTTCGTGCTCACCGGCAACGAGGAATTCGATTTCGTTCTGGTGGAGATCGGCGGCACCGTCGGCGACATCGAGGGCCTGCCGTTCTTCGAGGCCATCCGCCAGGTCGGCAACGATCTGCCCCGGGGCCGTTGCATCTACGTGCACCTGACGCTGCTGCCCTACATCCCCTCCGCGGGCGAGCTGAAGACGAAGCCCACCCAGCACTCGGTGGCGGAGCTGCGCTCCATCGGCATTCAGCCCGACATCCTGCTCTGCCGCACGGACCGCGAGATCCCGCGGGACGAGCGCCGCAAGCTCGGGCTGTTCTGCAACGTGCGCGAATCCGCTGTCGTCGAGGCGCGCGATGCGCCCTCGATCTACGACGTGCCGCTCACCTATCACGCCGCCGGCCTCGACGATGAGGTGCTCGCAGCCTTCGGGATGGACGACGCGCCCGCGCCCGATCTCACGCGCTGGCTGACCATCTCGGACCGGGTGAAGAACCCCGAGGGCGAGGTCACGATCGCCGTCGTCGGCAAGTACACGGGCCTTCTCGACGCCTACAAATCCCTCATCGAGGCGCTCCACCACGGCGGCATCGCCAATCGGGTGAAGGTGAACCTCGACTGGATCGAGAGCGAGATCTTCGAGCGCGAGGACCCGGCGCCCTTCCTCGAAGGCGTGCACGGCATCCTGGTCCCCGGCGGCTTCGGGCAGCGCGGCGCCGAGGGCAAGATCCAGGCGGTGCGCTATGCCCGCGAGCGCAAGATCCCGTATTTCGGCATCTGCTTCGGCATGCAGATGGCGGTGATCGAGGCCTCGCGCTCGCTCGCCGGCATCCAGGAGGCGAGTTCCACCGAATTCGGGCCGACGCCGGAGCCTGTGGTGGGCCTGCTCACGGAATGGCTTCGCGGCAACGAGCTCGAAAAGCGCCTCGCGGGCGGCGATCTCGGCGGCACCATGCGGCTCGGTTCGTACCAGGCGAAGCTCAGGCCCGGCTCCCGCGTCGCGGAGGTCTACGGCAACACGGAGATCGTCGAGCGCCATCGCCACCGCTACGAAGTCAATATGGAGTACCGCGCCCGTCTCGAAGCGACGGGCCTGCGCTTCTCCGGCGTCTCGCCGGACGGGCTGCTGCCCGAGATCGTGGAATACGAGGACCATCCCTGGTTCATCGGCGTGCAGTTCCACCCGGAGCTGAAGTCGCGCCCCTTCGAACCGCACCCGCTCTTCCAGGGCTTCATCGCGGCGGCCCTGGAGCAGAGCCGGCTGGTGTGAGCCTTCCCCAAGGGGGAAGGCAGCTATCCCGGCCGTTCTCAATCCCGCAGCCGTCGTGCGCCCCTCCCTCCCTTCAGGGGAGGGGGGCGCGCGCAGGGCGACGGGTGGGGTGTTGCGCGAAGCGCATCCGGCGCGGCGTCAGACAAGCAGAGCCGCCGGACGCTGACCGCAGCGCATCCTGCGATGCTGGGCCTAGAGCTCGCCTGACGGCGAACACCCCACCCCTAACCCCTCCCCTGAAGGGAGGCAGAGGCGCACGAGCAGCGACTCGCTCACCTCCGTCATTCCGGTCGCCGCGAAGCGG